>OLOB01001650.1_pt1 | contig 14303 bp, 10 predicted proteins | sample 1671911 | NCBI WGS metagenome assembly OLOB01 (sample SAMEA3136625, study PRJEB25190) | human gut metagenome | biome: human gut; feature: human-associated habitat; material: faeces | place: Austria | collected 2013
GGAAGAGGACAAGCTCCCCTGGACCGTGAGCGCCACCGGCAAGGAGAAAACGCCCGTCGAAATCAACCCCTCCGACTTCGACCCCGCGCTCAACCAGTATAAGCTCGTGAAGCTCAGCGGTGTAAAGTTCTCTGCAACCGGCAACTTCGAGGCCAAGTCATACCGCGTGACGGCCGACGGCGGTTCAGCCACTGTTCGTCCCTTCGCCGGCACAGACCTCATCGGCACCGAAGTTCCCGCCTCGCCCGCCGAAGTAACAGGTATCGCCAAGTCAAAGAGCGCTTGCATAGTATGGCCGCGCTCTGCCGCCGACGTCACCGCCGCAGCAGCATCGGCCGAGATTACCAGCGAAGCACTCTTCGACTTCTCCAATGCCGCCGCTCCCATCAATGAGGACACGCAGATAGCGCGCATCACGGTGAAAGCTACCGGCATCAAGACCGCCGCTCCCATCGAGGTCACCGGCACTGACGCCGCCATGTTCTCCGTATCGCCGACCTCCATCCCTGCCGGCAGCGGTACGACAGTCGTCACCGTGACATACCACCCGACCACCGCCGGCAAGCACAACGCCAACATCTACTTCGACTTCGACGGCACCGACGCCACTCTGAACCGCTCCGTCAGCCTCCGCGGCTGCATGGCCTACGACCCGCAGCATCTGCCCGAGCTGAGCGTCACTCCCGCCGAGCTTACACTCCGTGCCCGCGTAGGGGAGACCGCCACCGCCGAGGCTACGCTCCACGTGGCCAACGCCTTCGACTATATCAACGCCGTGAAAGGCGATCAGAGCGCCCAGGGAATCATCATCGGCTCGGCCCTCTATCTCCCGTCAATCTCCGAGCAGACAGTACGCGTCACCTTCCAGCCCAAGGTCGAAGGTAACGTGGACCAGACCGTCACCTTCTCCACCATCATGGGCCAGCCAGTGACGCTCACCGTCCACGGCATTACCACCGGCGGCGAGACTCCCGAAGATAAGGAGGGAGACGAACTCGTGCTCAATCCCGCCGGAGCATACTCCGAATATTTCCAGGACTTCGCCGGCGTGCAGAGCAACAAGCCGCTCGACGTGGCAGGCTGGTGCAATGTCGCCGAAGAGGGCACCCGCGCATGGTGGGGCTATGCAGGCGACGGTTTCACTGCTGCCAAGGTGACCGCCTACGACTCCAAGATGGGTGCCGGAGAGGGCACTCCCTGCAAGATGCTCCTCGTCTCACCGGCCCTCGGCTATGCCGACGCTACAGCCAAAGTGCTTAAATTCCGCCTCATGGGCAAAGGTCTCTACGAAGGAATGACGGACCGGCTCGACATCTGCCTCGTGGAACAGTATCAGGGCGAAACCTACATCTCCCCGATGCAGGGCTTCGACATCCCCGTAACCCCCGACATGGACAGCACCTGGATTCCCTACGAAGTGGACATGAGCGTAATAGACGATATGCCGGACGTCTTCTGGATCGGCTTCCGCTTCACCTCGACCCGCGGACGCGACAACGCCGCGCAGTATTTCGTTACCGACTTTGACTGGGGACATCCCTCCACAGGCATCGGCTCCGTGACAGCACCAGCCGAGGACGGCTATACCGTCTATAACCTCCAGGGCATCTGCGTGCTCAAGACCGCCGACGCCGACGCCCTGCGCACCGAGGTCAGTCGTCTGGCCGCCGCCGGGGAGCTGCCCGACGTCGTCGTCACCGATGTGCGGATGCCGCCGACCGGCACGGATGACGGGCTGCGTGCGGCGATCGACCTGCGCCGGACCTACCCGGGGCTACCGGTGGTGGTGCTGAGCGCCTATGTGGCCGGCCCCTACGTGCAGGATCTGCTCGAGGAGACCGAGTCGCCGACCTCCCTGACCGAGCTGGGAGCTCCCAGCGCTAGCAGCGGGGGCGCTGTGGGCTACCTGCTCAAGGAGCGCGTGGGTCGGGTGGCCGACTTCCTGCACTCGCTCGACATCGTCGTGGGCGGCGGGGTGGTCATCGACCCGGAGGTGGTCTCCCACCTCATAAAAGCGGCCCGAGCCGCCGGGTCCGCGCAGGAGACCACACAGGTGGTGACCGGTTGCGGGACTGGTGAGGATATGGGGCCGATGGTGGGCGCAGTACCAAGTGCGGCACCGACAGGGTCTGGTGCGCAGGGGCCGGTGCCGGCCGCGGCAGCCTCATCGTCGACCCCCTCGGGCGGGATCGCGAGTGCTGCGCCGGGTAGAGCGGGCCTCGACCGGCTGACGCGGCGCGAGCAGGAGGTGCTCGAACTCATGGCGCAGGGGCTGTCGAACGCGCAGATCGCCGAACGACTGGTGGTCTCCGACGGTGCTGTGGCCAAGCATGTGGCGAACATCTTCCGGGGGCTGGACCTACAGCCCGGCGAGGAGAATCGGCGTGTGCGAGCTGTCCTGGCCTGGCTGCACGCCCGAGCCTGAACCGGGGCGCTCTCAGGCCTGAGCTGGACACATCCCGGGCCTGCGCCTGGACACACCTCGGGCCTGAGCCCGGCCGTACACCCCGAGCCTGCGCCTGGCCGCCGACGGCGACATCCGGCGCGGCCAGGGACCTTTCCTTCCAGCCGGGGGCATCTCGCGCGGCGGGGGACCGGACTCCTGTCCCCAGCGGCGTCGGATGCCCCCGCCCGGTGCGGGCTGCACCCGGCCGCACGGAATGTCCCCGGCCGCACAACACAGGATGGGGCCTGCTGGCGGACCCACCACCCGTGAGAGAGACGTTGGGTGTCTGGCCCAGGTTCGGCCGGGGTTGCGCATCGGGAAGCGGCCGCGCGCGGTGGCCGAAACGGCCCCTACGGCGGACCCGATGTCCAAATTGGTGACAAAGGGCTTTGCCGGACTGAAACGGACGAAATGAAACCGCATGATTCCGCGGTTCTGTTGCAGGCCCGAAGAACGCGAAGCGTCCTTTGTATCCGATTTGGACACAACACGGTCAGCACCGCGAGATCTCAGCGGCGCCAGCGACGCATCCAGCCCGTCGGAGCGACGTGACCCCACCGTGGGCGCGCACGAGGCCCGCACGCGTTGCGACGGTGCGAACCCGGCTGCGGCATTAGGCTGTCCCCATGCGCCTCCACGTTGCCGACCACCCCCTCATCGACCACAAGCTCTCCGTCCTGCGGGACGAGAGGACACCGTCGGCGGTCTTCCGCCAGTTGGTGGACGAGCTCGTCACCCTGCTCGCCTACGAGGCCACCCGCGAGGTGCGCACCGAGGAGGTCGAGATCCGCACCCCCGTGGCGCTGGCCCAGTGCCGCCGCCTGGCCGACCCGCGGCCGATCGTGGTGCCGATCCTGCGCGCGGGCCTGGGGATGCTGGAGGGCATGACCCGCCTGCTGCCCACGGCGGAGGTCGGCTTCCTGGGGATGAAGCGCGACGAGGACACCCTGGAGGTGGAGACCTACGCCAACCGCCTGCCCGACGACCTCTCGGGCCGCCAGTGCTTCGTCGTCGACCCCATGCTCGCCACCGGTCACACCCTCGTGGCCGCCATCGACTACCTGCTGGAGCGCGGGGCGCGCGACGTCACCGCGCTGTGCCTCATCGCCGCGCCCGAGGGGGTCAAGACGCTGGAGGACGCGGTCGGCGAGCGCGCGAACGTCACGGTGGTGACCGCCGGGGTCGACGAGCGCCTCAACGAGCATGCCTACATCGTGCCCGGTCTGGGCGACGCCGGGGACCGCCTCTACGGCATCGTCGACTGACCCGCTGCCCCGTCCGACCGCACTATTTCAACGGCGCGGTCGGAGGCTGACGTGCCCATTCTGTGACCTCGAGCCATAGATTTCGTTAGGCTCGGGAGACATGACGACGGGGCACTCACGTTCTGCTGGCGACTACGACGCGACAACGGCCCTCAGCAGGTTCGCCTCGCCGCGGGACCTCGAGCGGATCGCCGAAACCCGTCCCGACCTGCACTCGATCCTGGCGACCAATCCATCGATCCCACCTCGGGTCCGCGAGATACTGGAGCGGTCCGACGACGCTGTCGTACGGGAGATGCTGGCGCGCCAGGCTGGTCGTGGCGCGCAGCCGGCGCCACCGACGCCGTCTCCTGTCCCGGGCGACATCGGCCCGATGGCTCCGACGATGGCGGTGGGGACAGTTGCTGGGACGACGGGGGTGCCGCCCCAGCAGGCGGCGTCCACCAGCTCCGGGTACGTGCAGGTTCCTCAGGGATATGGCGGTCACCTGCCGGGGGCGCCCGGAGCAGCACCGCAGGGAGGGTCGCTTCATGGGTCCTCCGCTCAAGGGTATGGGGCCGTGGAGCCTCAGGGTCCGCAGAGCCCGCCCTCCCAGGTTGCTCAGGCGGCCCAGACCTCTGCGGCGTCGCAGCCCGTCGCGCCGCCGCCAGCCGGCCAGGGGTATTCGGCGTCCTCGATGCAGGCAGCGGCTCAGCCCTTGGACCAGCAGACCGCGATGCCGCCCGGGGTGCCGAGCCGGGTGCCGTCGGAATACGTACTGGGCCACGGCCAGGCTTATGACTCAGGGCAGGCATACGGTCCGGGACAGCCGGTCGCACTGGCCTACGGGACACCAATGTATGTGCCGCCGGTGCAGGCCCCGAAAAAGCGCCGCCTGCTCAAAGTGGTCGCCGTCGTTCTGCCGATCATTCTCGTTCTGGGCGCTGGAGGGGCGGCCGCCTGGTACTTCCTGGGGCGCAGCGAGGCCTACTTGGGTTCAACGTACGTGACTCCGTCGGGCGCCTGGGCGAACGGTGCGGACAAGGCCTGGAGCTTCGACGTCGACCCTCATGAGGATCCTTACGTATTCGGTGATTACCTGGTGATCGTCGACAAGGGGTCCGACACCTTGACCGCTTACAGCCCGCTGGGCGACAACATGAAGGAAGTGTGGAAAACCACTGTTGATGATGGAGACTTCAGTTCATCGTATGGCACGTCCTCCGTTCTCCTGAAATGGGGGGACAGTACGCTGGTTCACAAGTCCACCCTCATTGACCTGAAAACCGGGGAGACCTCGAAGGCACCCTGGGGAGAAAGCAATCCTGCATTAGTTGCCGGCGACACCGCTATTTCCTGCAAAGAAAGCGACAAGTGCACCGCCTGGGGGGCAGACAAGAAACAGAAGTGGTCGCGCAAGATTTCCGGAGCAGGAAGTCGCTTCGAATCACTGGACATGTTCAATGCAACCTTCCTGGTCAAGGACGAGCAGCGCTACCTCGCGCTGTTCAATGCCGTCATCAACATCGATAACGGCGAGACCCTGTTCCTTGGAGGGGGATCGAAGATCGATTCGGACCTTGTCACCTGGTACTTCCAGGACGGCTGGGGGACCTTGGATCTGGAGGGCGACTCTGAGTCCGATTCGAGTTCATCAGCCGACAGGGAGTACAAAGTAACAGTTTATGATTTCAAGGGGAAGAAACAGGGTGGCTACCGAGAGACCCTGCCCGCACACGAGAATGTTGTCGAGGAAGACAAGAAACTCCCCACGGCCGAGGAGCATCGCGCCTACTTCAAGGACCAGGACTTCAGTGACGCCAGCCTGACCGCAAAATCCAACAGCGACGGCTGCATCACTCGGATCAAGCCCAAGCAAGGCAGTTCCATCAACGTTCCCAAGGCGGACACGAACAGCATCTTCTCCGGATGCCCGTCTTCGGCGAAGAGCTCTGAGGATGGCCGCATCGTCAAGTTGATGGTCATGAATCGCGGGGACGCCAATACGATAACCGCGCTTATCAACGTCAAGACCGGAAAGGAGATTAAGTTCAGCGGAATCGACTTGGAGAATGAGGATACGCTCATCATCGCCAAGCCCGACCTCATCATCGGCTACAATAAGTTTGACGGCAAGGTCATCGGCTTCAAACCAGCCTCCTAGGGTGGTGCCGCTGCGGCATTGATACGGCGCTTTCAGTGACGTTCCGCATGGTCGGGCGCGGTCTACTCCAGCCTGGGACGCCTCACTCACAGGGCGCCCGAACTCCTACCCCCGACGGCGTCGAACGCCCTCGCTCTCACAGCTCCACGCCGGCCCTGGTCAGGAGGCTGTGTACCCGCTTTGTGGAGTAGCCCGATTGAGTCGAGATCTGCTGAATTGACGCCCCCTTCGCATACTCATCGGCCACGATTCGGGCGACGCGATTAGAGAGCCAGTCGCTCATCTGCTCATCGGATTCCAGGTCAGGCAGGGGGTCGATGTCGCCGCCGGCGTATCCTCGCTGAGCCTTCCCCTGCGGCGTGATCTCTTCATCCGACTCATTGCCCCACACGGACCAGCCCGGTCGCGCATAGCGGGCGAACATCTCCAGGTACGGACCCGGCGAGCAGGACTCGATGAGGTCGTACTGCTCGTCAGGCTTGCGGCTGTGCTCACGCTTGCGCGTCTCGATCATGTTGACCGTTGAGCGCCCCGGCGCCAGTGTTCTCATGGATCCTTTGACACCGAACAGGATCGGCTCCGTGACATTGCGGAAGTAGAAGCCGACGCCGCGGCCGTCCGGCCCGCCGTCTTTGCGCCGCTTGGCCCAGATGATATTCGAGACGTAGCGGAATCCCCACGCCTGCATGACCTCCAGGCCCTCCGGAAGCAAGGCGTTGGGAACCCATAGGTACAGGTGGGCATTCGCTGCGGTCACGTCACCGACCGGGAGCTCCGTGATCTCCTCGAGGGACATCGTCCCGTACCTGCCCAGACGACGGTGCTCGGGAGCGACCTTGCCGGTTCGATTGGTGAACCGCCACGGAGGGTCGGCCAGAACGGTCTGAAATCCTCCTTCCACTGTAGGAAGTGGAGCGATTTCCGCGGAGGATCCCAGAGCCTTGGACACTCCTTAGATGTACCAGAAATAGATCTGGTTTGTCACTCATGGATCTTTGATGGGGATGGGGACCGCTCGCGTTCCACGTCTTCCAGCCGGGCTCCCAAGCGCCGCCCCACCGGAGACCGGCGGGACTGGTGCCGATTGCACGCTTCCGCGGCGACCACGGACGACTGTACCTCCGACGCCGGCGGGGGACATTCCGCGCGGCCGGGTGCGGTCAGCTCCAGCCGGGGACAGCCCACGCGTACGGGGACAGGATTCCGTCCCCGACGGCGTCGAACGTCCCCGCCCGCAACGACATGTCCCCGGTCGCGCAGGATGTCACCACCCGCGAGGACACAACACGCCTCACCCACCACTCTTATACCAGGCGACGGCGATTTGGACGCGGTCGCGCAGGTGGAGCTTGGCCAGGATGCGGCTGACGTTGCGGCGCACAGAGGCGGGCTGCAGCACGAGCCGCTCGGCGATCTCCTCGTTCGACTTCCCTTCCGCAATGAGCCGGGCCACCTCGAGCTCCCGGGGCGTCAGCACCCCGAACCTCTCCCGCAGCCCCTCGCGCTGCGCCCCAGACAGCGCTCGTGGAACCCCACGCGCGATGAGTTCCTTGGTGACGCGCGGCGTGAGCACAGCATCGCCCTGTGCCACCGCCCGCACCGCCTGTGCCAGCTGCGCCGCGCGCACATCCTTGAGCAGGAACCCCGACGCCCCCACCTCCAGAGCCCCGAAGGCGTAGTCGTCCTCGTCGTAGGTGGTCAGCACCAGGACCTTCACCGTCGGGAACCGCCGCGCCATCGCCCGGGTCGCGCTGATCCCATCCATCCCCGGCATGCGCACATCCATGAGCACGACGTCGGGCAGCCCCGTTGACCGGTTCAGCTGCTCCAGGACCTCCAGCGCCTCCTGACCGTCACCGGCCTCCGCCACTACGCGCAGGTCGGGCGCCTTGCGGATCATGAGTGCCAGCCCCAGGCGTGCGTAGCGCTGGTCGTCCACGATCATGACCGACGTCGGCCTCAGCCCCTCCGATTCCGCGCCCACGCCTCAGCCCTCACCGCGAGTTCTCGGCACTATCGCCGTGACCAGCCAGCCGCCGTCGGACTCGGGCCCCCAGTCCAGCGAGCCTCCCGCCGCCTCGACCCGACTCCGCAGCCGCAGCAGACCGGTCCCCTCCGCGGGTCCACCACGGCGGCCGTCGTCGCCCCCGCCCCTACCGCCTGAGGAGCCGTCGTTGCGAACCGTCACCGTGACCGCCGACTCGCCGTGGTCCCAGGACACCTGCACCTGCGACAGGGCGGGCGCGTGCCGCACCGCGTTGGTGAGCGCCTCCCGGGTGAGCGCGAAGCACAGCTCGGCCTGCCCGGCGTCGTCGGCCCGCTGCCCGGTCTCAGTGAAGACGACCGTGACGCCCAGCGACCGGACCCTGCCGACGACGCTCCTGATCTCATCCCAGGATCGGTGCCCGGCACCATCCCGGCCCGGCGACTCCGCCGACTCACGCTCGCCGTCGGCCAGGGCCCTCACCGCCCGGCGCGTCTGCTCCAGGCACTCCCGGGCCACCTCGTTGATGCCGCCGAGCGCCTCATCGATCTCCGGGTCGGCGCCACCGGCCAGCCCCTCGGACAGGGCGATGATCGTGGTCAAGCCGTGCCCCACGGAGTCGTGCAGCTCGGCGGCGATACCGGCCCGGTTCACCGCGCGGTCGCGCTCGGCCCGAAGCGCCCGGAAGCGCTCCCGCTCGGCTTTGGCCCCGGCTTGCGCCGCTCGCCAGTTCGCGACGCTGCGCGCCATCATTGCCGCGATGACCGTCAGCAGGACGGCGACCACCTGGCTGAGCCACTCCTCCATCAGGACCCCGGGCGGGGCCACCAGGACCGCGCTGGCCGTCGCCATGAGGCAGGCCGCGCCGATCACCGCGAGGTGCTGACACAGCGGGAGCCGAATCACCGCGCTCCCCAGCGCCACCAGCACCGGGAAGAGAAAGAAATTGTTGAGCTCCAGTGCCGAGGCCACCACGTACACGGCACACTCGGCCAGAAAGACCGCCAGCGGGTACCTGTGTCTCGCAGTGAGGAGTGCCGTGGACCCCATGGCCGCCAGAACGAGAATCGCGAAGCCGATTCTGGTTGGGGCGATCCCTGCAACCAGGCCGCCGTCGCCGACGCGGCCGGTCAGCACCGCGCTGCCGATCATGCCGCCCTGGTAGGTGGCGCACAGGATGAGGAGCAGCGTGGACAGGATGCCGGGGCCGGGCTGCGCGGGCGCCGGCTGGCGCACCCACTCCCCCAGCGTCCGCCAGTCGACCCGCACCCTCATCACCGACGACGAGCCGCGCTCTGCACCGGACACCGACGTCCCTCCTCTCCGTCGCGACCGTACCCTACGCCCCGAGATCTGAACCCCAGAGCGGCTCGCGAGGCCTGGGGACGACCGCGATTCCCAGGCAACCAGCGGCCTCTGCTCGACCTACTCCAGCCCGTCTCACTCGGCCGCCAGGACGGTGCCGATCGGGGTCCGGGTGGCGCCCCGGATCGGAGCGAGTAGCACCGCGACCAGGGCCAGCAAGGACAGGAGGGCCACCAGCAGCACTGGCCCGACGCCGGGGCGCACTACCAGCGGCATCCCCGCCCTGACGTAGAAAAGGGACTCGCCGGCCGTGGTCACCACCAGCGGCACGAGCGAGATCAGCAGGGCCGTCCCCACGTACAGGCCCGCCTCGACGACCACCTGCCGGCACACGCCGCGCACCGTGCTCCCGGCGCAGCGCAGCACCGCGAGCTCACGCTGCCGGGACCGGGAGGACATGCCGACGACGGCCACGGCCCCCAGCAGCGCCACGGCCCCGAGGATCGTCGCCAGCACCAGCGAGTCCACCTGGTTGATCGCCACGTTCAGGCGCGCCGCCTCCACCACCGCCTGCCCCGTGGCGAGACTGGTCGTGAGTGCCGCGGTGAAGGAGATCGCCAGGGCCAGCAGGCCGATGGCACTCGCCGACGACTCGCTGCGCCACAGCGCCGAACGCCGCGCAATGAGCCACGGTCCACCCAGCCGCGCCAGCGGCGCCGACCACAGCCGCAGCAGCCGCGGGATGAGCGCGGGCGCCAGCAGCACCACGAGGACCGCGAGCAGGAGCGATGCCAGGATCGCCTGGCCCCCACCGGTCGGCCATCCGTCGATCTTCCTTCCCGGCGGAGCCAGAAAAGCGAGGAGCAGCTGCCCCGCGCATGCGAGCGCCCAGAGTCCGGCCAGGATCCGTCGCCCCACACCCATGCGCCGTCGCCCACTCGGGGCCGCATCGCGAACCGCCTCCACGGCGGGCGTCCTCACCGCGGCGCGCGCCGGGCCCACGGCCCCCAGGACCGCGACGGCGACCACGACCACCACGGTGAGCAGGAGCGTCGTCGGGGTCTGGGCGACCTCGATGCGCCCCATGCGCGCGGCCGCCAGACGGGTGAGCACCGAGGCGAAGGGCTGGGCCGCCACCTGCCCCAGCAGGATCCCGGGCACACAGGCCACCAGTCCCAGCACCGCCACGGTGGCGAGGACGGCGGCGAGCACCTGGCGAGGCAGGGCGCCGGCCAGCCGCCACAGGGCCCAGCTCGTGCGCAGTGCCTGCACGCAGGACTGCCCGACGACGGCCACCACCGGAACCGTCACCATCGCCGTGTAGAAGGCGACCGAGACGCCCGGAACCGTGAGCTCGGCCGGGTCCACGCCCGCCGCCCGCGCCGCGGCGACGACGTCGGGCCGGGTGACGGTCATGCGGTGCACCAGGCAGACATTGATGAGCCCGGCGGCGAGGGCCAGCACCGCCACCGTCCCCGACCAGGCCCGCCACTGTGTAGCCAGGGCGCGCAGCGTGTAGCGGGTCATGCCGCATCTCCCGTCTGATTGACGGCGGCCAGCAGCTCGTCGGGAGTGGCACCGCGGCGGCGGTCGACGATACGGCCATCGCGCATGATGAGCACGGTCTCCGCCAGGGCAGCGGCCCCCAGGTCGTGCGTCACGAGGATGACGGCGGCCCCGTCGTCGGCCAGGCGTCGCAGCTCGGCGAGCACGAAGGCGGCCGAGCGGGTGTCGAGGGCCCCGGTGGGCTCGTCGGCGAAGACGACCGGTGGACGGCGGTAGAGGACCCGCCCTAGGGCGACGCGCTGCTGCTCACCGCCCGAGAGCGTGGTCGCGACCGCGTCAGCGCGCGACTCCAGTCCCAGCCCGGCCAGGACCTCCCGCACCCGCGCCGAGTCGGGGCGCCGGCCGGCCAGGGTGTCGGAGATCGTGATGTTCTCCCGCACCGTCAGGTAGGGCACGAGGTTGTAGGCCTGAAAGACGAAGCCCACCCGGTCGCGGTAGAGCTCGGCCACCCGCGCCGCCGGGAGCCCGCCGAGGTCGCGCCCCATGAGCGAGACGCGCCCCGACGTCGCCGGCTCCAGCCCGGCCAGGCACAGCAGCGCCGTGGACTTGCCCGAGCCACTGGGTCCGACCAGCGCCGTCATCCGCCCCGGCATCATGGCGCAGGAGATGCCGTGCAGGATCTCGATCGGTTCCCCGCCGGGGGTCGGGAAGGACTTGCGCAGATCGCACGCCTCGACAGCGACCGGGCCACCTTCTCCCCCGACGCAGGCAACGTCTCCCTCCCCATCCGTGCCGCCCGGGCGCCCGAGGCCCCCGGTCGTGCGTCCCCGAACTGGTTGAGCCGACCGGTCCGACTGTGTCCGTTCACGTCGAGCTGCCATGGCCCTGCGCCGTCCTCTCCCCTGTGAATCCGCAGGTATCGCTGGACGCCGTCGGACGTCCGCGGATCAACCTAGGCGGCCGCCTCGGCTCCCGGGCCCGCAGACCGAGAACTGTCCACAGATGATGACAACCGGCCCCACGGGCAGCACGGCGGGGGACATTCCGCGCGGCCGGATGCGGTCAGCTCCAGCCGGGGACAGCCCACGCGTTCGGGGACAGGATTCCCGTCCCCGACGGCGTCGAACGTCCCCGCCCGCGACGACATGTCCCCGAACGCGCGAAGTGCACCCACCAACACCGCATGCCCTCGCCTCACCACGCCGCGCGCGCTCAACCGCCACACCCGCCCGAGCCGCACATCCGCCCACCCACGCACCCCACCCCGCCCACACCAGAACGAAGGGCCGGTCGCAGTCGGCCTTTCGACCAACCACAACCGGCCCCGCGCACGGACCCTCAACCGGCCCTCAGCCGCAGCCTTCCGACGTCAGAACGCGGCGACAACCGCCCCGTCGGGCCAGGTCTTGTTGATGTAGTCGCGCAGCTTTTCGTCGTTGAGGAGCTTGGCGAGCTTCTTGAGGTGCTCGTTGTCCTTGTCCTCCTTGCGCACGACGAGCTGGTTGGGGTACTCGGAGTCCTTGCCGCCCTTCTCCAGGACGAGCGCGTCCTTCTTGGGGTTCAGTCCGGCGTCGATGGCGTAGTTGCCGTTGATGACCGCGGCCTCGGCGTCGGGCATCGACTTGTAGACCTGGGCGCCGTCAACCGTGGTGAACTTCAGCTTCTTGGGGTTGGAGGTCACGTCGGTGTCGCTGGGCAGCTCGGCGGACTTGTCCAGCTCGATGAGTCCGGCCTGGGCCAGGAGCTTGAGGCCACGCGCCGTGTTGGCCGGGTCGTTGTTGAGGACGATCGTGCCGCCCTCCTTGATGTCCTTGACGTCCTTGTAGCCCTTGGAGGTGTAGATACCCATGGGCTCGATGTGGACGTCGGCGATGGAGACGAAGTCGTAGCCCTTCTCCTTGTTCTGCTGAGCCAGGAAGTTGGGGGTCTGGTAGAAGTTGGCGGCCAGCGAGCCGTCCTCCAGCGAGGAGTTGGGCGTCTGGTAGTCGTTGATCTCCTTGATGTCCAGCTTGATGCCGGAGCCCTTGGTGAGGTTGTCCTGGACCCACTTGAGGATCTCGACGTGGGGCTTGGGGGTGGCGCCGATGGTGATCGTGGCGGTGTCGCCGTCGACCTTGATGCCCTTGACCTCGCCCTTACCGGACTTGGAGCAGGCGGCCAGGGTGAGGGCGGCGGCGGTGGCAAGGCCACCGGCGATGACGGTGCGCCGGGAGATGAAGGAGGACATGGTGGTTCCTTTCGCGGGGCCGGGCGGCCCCCAGTGACGGGAGAGAGGAAAGTCTTGAACAGTGCTGGGGCCGACGGCGCAGCTGCCCGGTTCTGGGCGGCTGCGCGCCTACCCGGCTGGTGATCGCCTCAGCGGTGGTTCACCAGCCGGCTGAGCATGTCGCCGACCAGCTGGATGATGCCGACGATGCCGACAATGACGACCACGGTGATGACCATGACGTCCACCTGGTTGCGCTGGTAGCCGTACTGGATGGCGAGGTCACCCACGCCGCCGCCGCCCACGGCGCCAGCCATGGCGGAGTAGCCCAGGAGGGTGATGATGGTGACGGTGGCCGACTGGATGAGGATCGGCAGGGCCTCGCGCACGAGGACCCCCCAGGTGATCTGCCGCCCGGAGGCCCCCATCATGAGGGCGGCCTCGACCTTGCCGCGGTCGACGTCGTTGATGGCCGTCTCCACCAGGCGCGCGTAGAAGGGGATCGCGCCGATGGTCAGCGGCACGCAGGCCGCCTGCCACCCCAGGGAGGTGCCCACGAGCAACCGGGTGAGCGGGATGAGGGCCACCATGAGGATGATGAAGGGCATGGAGCGCCCGATGTTGACGATCTGGGAGAGCACCCAGTACAGGGTCGGGTTGCGGAACTGGCCCCGCTTGCCGGTGGAGACCAGGGCCAGCCCCAGCAGGAGCCCGAGGATGACTGTGATGGCCCCGGAGACGAAGGTCATCGCCAGGGTCTCAACGAGGGCGTAGCCGAGCTTGTTCTGGATGGCCGGGTTGTCGAACCAGGTGCGGCTGCTCGGCACGGCAGCGGCCTGGGCCAGCGGAAGGAGGATCGAGTTCATGAGCGGACCTCCGCAGCAATACCGGCCTTGCGCAGGGTGCTCACGGCCTGTTCGGTGTCGGGCGCGGGGACGGTGACGGCCAGGCGCCCGATCTGGGCCTGCCCGATCGTCTCGAAGACGCCGGCGGCGATGTCCCCACCGAGCTCGGCCACCATGGACATGAGGGCGACGGCGGCCGGCTGGCCCGGGTGGGCGGTGATGGAGACGTCGATGACGCTCTCCCCGTGGGCGACGGCGGCCTCGGGCACCTTCGGGAAGGGCACGATCTCGCGTGAGAGCCGGGAGTCGACGTCGAGCACGATGTCCTCCAGGCGGCCGCTCTCCACGATCTTGCCGGCCTCGAGCAGGCTGACGGAGTCGCAGACCTGGCGGACCACGCTCATCTCATGGGTGATGATGATGACGGTCAGGCCCAGGGTGTCGCGGACGTTCTTGATGAGGTCGAGGATGGAGCGGGTGGTCTCCGGGTCCAGGGCCGAGGTGGGCTCGTCGCACAGCAGGACGGCCGGGTCGTCGGCCAGCGCCCGGGCGATGCCGACGCGCTGCTTCTGGCCGCCGGAGAGCTGGGAGGGGTAGGAGCCG
>OLOB01001657.1_pt1 | contig 14262 bp, 10 predicted proteins | sample 1671911 | NCBI WGS metagenome assembly OLOB01 (sample SAMEA3136625, study PRJEB25190) | human gut metagenome | biome: human gut; feature: human-associated habitat; material: faeces | place: Austria | collected 2013
AAGACAGCGGCCTCTCACGCCGTTAACGTGGGTTCGATTCCCGCACGGGTCACCAGGAAGAGCACCATAGCGTAAGCTAAGGTGCTTTTTTGTATGTCTAAAACCACTCGCTAGGCGAGTGGTTCGATAAAGATTATATCGATGAGTAATGAAACTCAAAGGGGCAATTCCAGACTGGGTTATTGGCGTATCGCCGGTAGTCCTGTATTAAAAGGTTCCATTGCAAACGAAAGACTCGCAGAAGCAGGATATTTTAGTATCCTCAGGCGCTACTACGAGTCCTTGCACTTACGCGGTTGAACCGCCGTGTACCGGTCGGTACGCACGGTGGTGTGAGAGGTCGGCTCTTTAGTTAAGAGAGCCTCCTACGCGATTCTTTTAGGTAAAAAGCAAACAAACAGAACACTTCATTCAAATGCATATAGCGGCTATTTATTTCATACAGAGACAAATAGCGGCATAGAACAGATATAATAAAAGAAGCTATAAAAAGCAGGTATTCACGTGGAGGACGATATCGTTTCTACATGAACACCTGCTTTTTTATTTATTATTTACTGGTGGAATAAATAGTGGTAGCCAAGTATTCATCACTGACCCAACCATAAATCCCATTGTAATATACAACAACCCAGTCAGGCACATTGCTGCTATAGCCGCATTCCCATACGATGATACCGTAGGGGATATTATCCATTTTTTCATAATTTGTACCGGGACCTTTACGCATAACCAGCCCATGATCAGCAGTGGTGTAGGTACAAAGGCTATCAATTCGGCTAAGCGTTACATCTGGTGCAACGCATCCATCCGGCAGAATAACGTCGGCATTGTTTTCGGTATAATCCTGTACTTGCAGCAAGCCCCAAAGGCCATTCTGTTTTGCCCATACGCAGCCATCGCGCGCGGGGGCTAAATCTTCATATTGCCCAGCGAAAATTATCTCATTGCCGTAAACATCCAGAACCAGCTTTTGTCCGGATTGATTTTTCACAACTACCATGCCAGATAAGTCTGCGTAAGGATATTCAACAGTTTCGTTCATGATGGACAAACTCATCTGCGGCTGATAAATGCAGGGGATTACTAAAGCACCGCTTTGGTCGCAATATCCCCAGTTACCGGCTGCATCCTTTACCGCGATTAAAGATTCACCGGCCATGCAGGCATCCTGGTAGTCGAAATCGGTTAAAATTGTACCGTTTTTATCCGCAACGGCAAAAGGTGCAGAATTGTCAACAAGATAACCGGCATATTCATCATCCCAAATGCCTTGCTGGATGCCAACCAAATCAGGAGCATACACCTGTTCGATGGGCGTGCCACTAAATGTATAGACACCAATAGCAGAACGGTAAATCTGGTTGTCACCTAAAATCCACTGGATGCCATACCCGCCGTGCCCGCCCAGCATGGTTGTAAAAGGCATTTGTTGGGCAACCAGCTCATGGTTAATCTGTTCTTCCAGGGCATTCAGCTTCTGGTAATCGTATGTATCATCTACCCCAATGGAGAGCTCCTGCTCACCATACAGGTACGGGATGCTTTCTGACAAATCTTCCAGAAAAGCATTACAGTTGGCAGCATTAAACAGGCTCCAGCGTTCGCCCTTGCGCACAGCGTACAGATTTCGGGCAGCGGCGTAACCGGCAGTGTGGGTTTCGCGGGAGAAGAGAGGAATCATCTCGTCAAAATCATATTGCGGCGGTAACTTCCAGTTGGCATTGCTAGTGGATGGTATAGCTGTGGCAACAGGTTCACTGGTCGGGGAAAGAGCAGCGGAGGAAGCAGGTTTATTTTCTGGCGCTGCAGCACAAGCGGTAAGCATTATTGCGGTGATAACACTGGCGGAAAATGAGAATAACTTCCTTTTCATGGCTTTTCACTCCTTGCGTAAATGATTTTTCGGTAAGATGAAGAAGTAATATAAGAAAGTGAATTCATAAACCCTATAATATCTTATTTTATCAAAAATATCTGCTAATGGGAATAGCTAACAATTCTACATGGATAAATTTGGATAGTATGACAAAGATTGCAGAACTGGAGTGAAAGTCCGAATTATGGGATGAGTTATCTGCTATAATAGAAAAAAGCAAAACAGAAGGGAGTTTGATTATGCACCAGGAGAAAAAGATGCTGGCTCATATCAGTGAAGACGGAACCCGCGTCCAAACGGTAGCGGACCATTTGCAGGGAACGGCAATCCTATGTGGGCAATTTGCAGCAGCCTTTGATGCCCAGCAACAGGGAACTTGGCTTGGATTACTGCATGATATTGGCAAATATAGTACAAAGTTTCAAAAGCGTCTGCAAGGTGGAGAGAAAGTGGATCACTCAACGGCTGGTGCACAGGTGGCTGCTCGATATGGTCAAATCCCACTGGCTTTTGCTATTGCGGGACACCATAGCGGCCTGCCGGATGGAGGAGGCCGAAGCGATACCGCGCAGGATGCGACAATGTTTGGGCGATTGAAAAAGAGCGTTGAACCCTATACCCAATGGACGAATGAGATTAAACTGCCGTCCATACCGCCCCAGCCGGAAATGATGAAGGAAAATCGTTTTACACAGGCATTTTATACCCGGATGTTGTATTCCTGCCTGGTCGATGCGGACTATCTGGATACGGAAAACTTTATGAGCAGCCCTAAACCGCGCGGACAAGGCCAGACAATGGATGAACTGCTGAAAAGGTTGAACCAATATACCGCAAAATGGAGCCATCCCCAGGGAACCTTGAATCAGCGCCGCAGTTCAATTTTGAGTGCCTGTACAACGGCAGGGCAAACAGGGCGGCGCGGCCTTTATTCCCTGACCGTTCCTACAGGCGGGGGAAAAACGGTAGCGTCATTGGCATTTGCGCTTTCGCTAGCTGTAAAGAACCATATGGACCGGGTTATTTATGTGATCCCTTATACATCCATTATTGACCAGACCGCGGATGTGTTTTCGGAAATATTAGGAGCAGAAAATGTTTTGGAACACCATTCAGGGGTGGACTACTCTGCCAAGGAAGATGATGAGCCGGCAGCCTACCGCAAAGCATTGGCGGCGGAAAACTGGGATGCTCCGGTGGTGGTTACCACATCCGTGCAATTCTTTGAATCACTTTACGGCAACCATGCGTCACAATGCCGTAAATTACATAACATTGCAAATAGCGTGGTCATTTTTGACGAAGCACAAAACCTGCCGGTTCCTTATTTGCGCCCCTGCGTTGCGGCAATCGCGCAGCTGGTACAGCATTACCGCGCAGCAGCGGTGCTTTGCACGGCCACACAACCAGCTTTGCAGCCCTTGTTTGATGAACTGGCGCCTGGGCTGCAGATGACGGAACTTTGCCCACATCCCAAAGAGCAATATCAGGCATTCCGGCGTACAACGCTAAAAATGCGCGGAGAGTTGGAACAAAGCCAGCTTGGTGCAGAACTGGCAGCGCAGGAACAAGTGCTGTGTATTGTAAACCGGAGAAAAACAGCACAGGAATTATACAATAACCTGCCCAAAGAGGGCAGCTACTGCCTGACAACATTGCTATACCCAGCCCATCGCAAACAGTTATTGCAGGAAATCCGGGAACGCTTAAAAGATGGGCTGCCCTGCCGTGTGATATCAACTTCTTTGATCGAAGCGGGTGTTGATGTGGATTTCCCGGCTGTGTACCGCGAGGAAGCAGGTCTGGATTCCATTTTGCAGGCGGCGGGGCGCTGCAATCGAGAGGGAAGACGCCCGGCGGAGCAGAGCTTGGTACAGATTTTCACATTGGAAGGGCAGCATGTACCGCGCATGCTGGAACAGAATGTATCCGCAACGCAAAGCGTCCTGAAAAAATATGCAGATCTGGCATCTCTGGAAGCAATTGAAACATACTTTCTGTTTTACCGTACCTTAAAAGGAGATAAAAGACTGGATGAACAGCAAATTCTGCAAGGGTTCGAGCAGGATATGGAAGGGCGCATTTTCCCCTTTGCAACAGCGGCAGAGAGGTTCCGCTTAATTGAAACACCTGCTGTGACCGTATACATTCCCCAAGGGAAAGGGGAACATTTGCTTGCACGATTGCGTGCAGGAGAGGTAAGCAAAACTTTGTTCCGTCAACTGGGGCAATATGGTGTTCCGGTTTACCCGGATCATCTGAAAACGCTGGAGAATGCCGGGGCAGTTTGCCAAATCAGTGAAGGCATATGGGAATTAACGGACGGAAGCCTTTACGATAACAACACGGGCCTTGCTATGGAAGCTGAAACGGGAGCAGCCTGGTTTGCATAAAGCAAAAGCGGCAGGGAGCCTGCCCTGCCGTTTTTGTGCGCTAAAGTAAAATCAACTATTTCTATCCACGGCATAAGCTGCCGACGCAACTTATTATAAAAGAAAACCGGATGAAAAGCAAACAAAAAGTATACATGATAAAAGGATTGACATTTGGTGCAAAGTAGCGTATATTGAAGCTATAACAATACTTTATAAATTAAAAACAACTGAAAATAGAAATGCAAAGGAGTTGATGCAGATGATCCAGCTGGAAGTATGGGGGAATTATGCTTTGCTCTCGAGGCCTGAGCTAAAAGTCGAAAGGGTTTCATATGAAGTCCTCACCCCTTCCGCGGCACGCGGCATAGTAGAAGCAATCTATTACCACCCCGGCTTACGGTGGAAAATCCGGAAAATCTATGTTATGAACCCAATCCGCTTTACCAACATCCGTCGGAACGAAGTAAAAAGCAAAATTCTTTGTTCCGATGTACGCAGCGCGATGCAGGGAACAGGGAAAGAGCTTTACCTTGCCACGCCCCAGCAGATCGTTCAGCGTGCAGCCATGGTGTTGCAGGACGTTCATTATGTGATTGAGGCAGAATTTGAGATGACTGACCGTGCGGCACCGAGCGACAATCCGGGAAAGTTCCAGGATATTGTTACCCGGCGCATGTCCAGGGGTCAGTGTTTTCATACTCCCTATCTTGGGTGCCGTGAATTTCCTGCCGCATTCCGCACATGGCCCGGCGGGCCAATCCCGACCATTGAGGAAACACGGGATTTGGGATTCATGATATATGACTTTGACTACACTGACCCGCAGAACATAACCCCGATGTATTTCCATGCAAAATTGGAACATGGTGTGTTGAATGTGGCAGACTGCGAGGTGTACCGATGATTTTACAGGCTTTGGTACAATACTATGAAGATTTGCTGGCCAATGGCAAAATCACGCGCCCCGGTTGGACAAGCGCAAAAGTCAGTTGGGCTTTGGAACTGGATGAAAACGGCCAACTGATGGCATTGCACCCCTTGCAGCAAGAGGAGAAGCGCGGTAAAAAAACAGTGCTTGCTCCATGTCAGCTGCAAGTTCCGGAACAGGTTAAACGCTCTAGTGGTGTGGCAGCCAATTTTTTGTGTGATAACAGTGCTTACATGCTCGGCATTGACGGAAAAGGCAAACCGGAGCGTGCAATGCAGTGCTTTGCCGCTGCAAAGGAGCTGCATCTTGCCATTTTACAAAATGTTCCCGGTCAGGCGGCACAGGCAGTGCGGAACTTTTTTATAAACTGGGACCCCAAGGCGGCGGAGCAGAATCCAGCGCTGGAACAAAGTCTTAAGGAACTTTACAAGGGTGGCAATCTGGTATTTCTGATTCGGGAAAACTATGTTCAGGACGATCCGGAAATACAGAAAGCCTGGCAGCGGCAGTGTGATAAGAACACGGATGCACCGGAAATCCGATGCCTGGTTACAGGGCAAAAGGCACCGCTTGCCCGCCTGCACCCGGCGATTAAAGGCGTGACCGGGGCACAGCCTTCCGGCGCATCGATTGTTTCTTTTAATGCGGACGCTTTTTGCTCATACGGACATGAACAGGGGGGCAATGCTCCGGTTGGCAGTTATGCGGCCTTTGCCTATGCACAGGCATTAAACTATCTGCTGGCAGACAGGGAACATGTTCAGCGCGTGGGCGATACCACCATTGTCTGCTGGGCAGCAGGTGGTGAGACCGCCTACCAGCAGGTAGCAATGGATGCATTGTTTGCCATGGATGCGCCTGTCAGCGAAAGCGATGTGCGAAATGCAGTGGACAAGCTGGTCCATGGACAGAGTGTAGAGTGGCAGAACGTGACACTTGACCCACAAAGGCACTTTTATGTGCTTGGCTTGGCCCCTAATGCGGCGCGCCTCTCGGTTCGCTTTTTCTGGCAGGATACATTTCAAACGCTGCTTGATAATGTGCAGAAGCATTATGACCGCTTAGAGATTGTGCGCCCCGCTTATGATAAATTCCCGCGGCTGGGGGTGTATTGGCTGCTGCAGGAAACCGTCAACACCAATTCCCGCAACCCATCGGCAGCACCGCAGCTGGCAGGCGATGTCTTGCGTGCAATCCTGAATAATACAAGGTACCCGGCAACCCTGCTGGATGGCGTTATGATGCGTATCCGCGCAGAGCAAAAAGTAACACGCGGCCGTGCCGCTATTATAAAAGCATACTACCGGCGTAATGAAGATCCCCGTTGCCCAAAGGAGGTATTAACTGTGGGAAATAACAAGGAAACAAATTATCAACCGTATGTTATGGGTCAGCTTTTTGCTGTGCTGGAAGCAATCCAGATGGCGGTAAACCCGGATATCAATACAACCATCAAGGACAGGTATTTTAATGCAGCGGCTTCTACGCCGGCCACTGTGTTCCCAACAATTCTGATGTTGGCGCAAAAGCATATGCAAAAAATGAGCAAGCCACAAAAGATTTATTACGATAAGCAGATCGCTGCGCTGGCGGGCGGAAAACTGGAAGGAAGCTTTCCCGCACGGCTGACCTTGCCGGAACAAGGCGCTTTTATCCTTGGCTATTACCATCAGACACAGGAACGCTATACAAAGAAAGTGGAGGAATAACAATGGCACAGGCAATCAAAAACCGGTATGATTTTGTAATTCTGTTTGACGTTGAAAATGGAAATCCGAACGGCGATCCGGATGCAGGCAACATGCCGCGCGTTGACCCGGAAACGGGATATGGCATTGTTACAGATGTCTGCTTAAAGCGTAAGATTCGCAACTATGTCGAAGTGGCCAAAGAAGATGAAGCGGGATACCAGATTTACATTAAAGATCAGGTCCCCCTGAACCGCAGCGATAAAAAAGCACTCGAATACTTGGGCATTGATGCTGATGCCAAGGATGCCCTGAAAGTCGCCAAGAAAGATGACCCGGAGTTGGACCGTAAAATCCGGGACTTTATGTGCCAAAATTTCTATGATATCCGCACATTTGGCGCCGTTATGACAACTTTCGTAAAAGGCGCACTGAACTGTGGGCAGGTGCGTGGCCCGGTTCAGTTGAGCTTTGCACGCTCGGTGGATCCTGTCCTCCCGCAGGAAGTAACCATCACTCGTATTGCCATTACGACCGAAGCGGATGCAGAGCGAAAAGGCACTGAGATGGGCCGCAAGTATGTGATCCCGTATGGCTTGTACCGTGCAGAGGGTTATGTTTCGGCCAACTTGGCCCGCAAAACTACAGGATTCTCAGAGGATGACCTGCAGCTGCTGTGGCAGGCAATTCTGAATATGTTTGAAAATGACCACAGTGCAGCCCGCGGCAAAATGGCAGTTCGGGAACTGATCGTGTTCAAGCATGATTCGGAGCTGGGCAATGCGCCGTCCTATAAACTGTTTGATGCAGTGCATGTCACGCGTGCCGAAGGGGTAGCCTTCCCGCGCAGTTACCATGACTATGTGGTAACGGTGGATGAAAATCTTCCGGCAGGGGTAACGTGCGAGAGGCTGTCGTAATGGCTTCCCCAGATGATTACCTGCTGATGTCCGGTATCCAGCATTTTAGCTTTTGCCGCCGTCAGTGGGCGCTCATACACTTGGAACAACAATGGTCCGAAAACCAACGCACCGCCGAAGGCCGCCTGCAGCATACCCGCTGCCATGATGTTACCCTGACGGAAAAACGCGGCGATTTGCTGATCGCCCGCGGTATGAGGGTCGTCAGCCACCGATTGAAGCTGACCGGCGACTGCGATGTGGTAGAGTTTCACAAGGATCCAAACGGCGTGTCATTGCAGGGCCGCCGCGGCCTGTGGCAGCCCATGCCCGTGGAATATAAGCATGGCCGCAGCAAGGTAAACGATGCCGACCGTTTGCAGCTCTGCGCACAGGCCATGGCGCTGGAAGAAATGCTGGTGTGCGAGGTGCCGGAAGGGGAAATCTTTTATGAAGAAACCCGGCAGCGTGAACATGTTTCCCTGACACCGGAACTGCGCAGCACCGCGCAGACCATGGCGGATGAGATGAACCGCCTGTTTGCGCGCGGCTATACCCCAAAAAGCAAACCCGGCAAGCATTGCAATGCCTGCTCACTGAAAGAGCTTTGCCTGCCGGCGCTGTATCAGCAGGCAGACCCGGCGGCGTATCTGCGGGAGCATATTGAGGAGGGCGCGCCATGAGAAAGCTGCTCAACACCCTGTTTGTCATCAATGAGGACGCTTACCTGACATTGGATGGCGAAAACCTTGTTGTTACCCGCAATAAGCAGGAAACCCACCGCTATGCCCTGCATACGCTGGAAGGCATCGTCTGCTTTACTTACGCAGGTGCCAGCCCCGCTTTGATGGGAGCTTGTGCCCGGCGGGGCATTGACCTTTGCTTTTTTGACCCGTATGGCAGATTTCAGGCCCGCACCGTGGGGGAAGAACGCGGCAATGTGCTGCTGCGTCAGACGCAGTACCGCGTGTCGGATGACCCGGCCCAGAGCTGTCGCTATGCCCGGAGCTTTATCCTTGGTAAAGTGTATAACGCACGCTGGGTGCTGGAACGCGCAACCCGCGATCATCCCCAGCGTGTCCCGGTCGAAAAACTGAAACGTACCTCCACCCAGCTGGCCGCCGCGCTGCCGCTGATACAGACCAGCGATGATCCGGAACAGCTGCGCGGCCTGGAAGGCGAGGCAGCCCAGCGCTACTTTGACTGCCTGAATGACCTGATTCTGCAGCAAAAGCAGGATTTTGTGTTTGAGGGCCGCAGCCGCCGTCCACCGCTGGACAATGTGAATGCGTTGCTTTCGTTTGCCTACAGCATGCTGGCGCGGGAGTGTGCATCCGCCTTGACCGCTGTGGGCCTGGACCCTTATGTTGGCTTTATGCACCGCCCGCGCCCCGGCCGCAAAAGTCTGGCACTTGACCTGATGGAAGAACTGCGGGCGGTTTATGCAGACCGGCTGGTCATCAGCTGCATCAATCAAAAGATCATCACGGCAAAACACCTGCAAAAACAGGAAAATGGTGCCGTACTGCTGACGGATGATGGCCGCAAAGCTTTCCTGACCGCATGGCAGAACAAAAAGAAGGAAGAGATCACCCATCCGTTTTTGAAAGAAAAACTGCCCTGGGGGCTGGTGCCCTATGTTCAGGCGCTTTTGCTGGCCCGTGCTCTGCGCGGCGACCTGGAAGTGTACCCACCGTTTTTCTGGAAGTGAGGTGCCGTTATGTTGGTGCTTGTAACCTATGATGTCAACACCGAAACAGCCGCTGGTCGTCGCAGGCTACGCAAAGTAGCAAAAGTCTGTGTAGACTACGGCCAGCGGGTGCAAAACTCCGTATTTGAGTGCCTGCTGGATGCCGCGCAATACACGATGTTCAAAGCAAAATTGACCGAACTGATCGATTCGGAATCGGACAGCCTGCGCTTTTATCAACTGGGAAACCATTACAAAAGCAAAGTCGAGCATGTGGGTCTGCACCCGGATTTTGATCAGGATGGAATCTTGTTTGCTTAGTGCGAGGGGAAGGCAATCATAAAATTCCCGGTTCCTTCGCACCAGAAAATATGGAAAAAACAGGGGCAGAAAGGGTAAAATACAGCCTTGCCTGTCAGCATGAAGATGCAATCCCCATAAAATTTGTTTCATATGCGCAAAAGTGCCCCACTGTTTTGTGCACTTTTGCTGTCGCTCTCCGCAAGGAGAGCGTGGATAGAAATCTGCCGATGTGTATTATCAAGCTAATGCCGTTGATCGTCGCTCTCCGCAAGGAGAGCGTGGATAGAAATAAAGCTACAACGCTCAATAGATATCATTTCACAACGTCGCTCTCCGCAAGGAGAGCGTGGATAGAAATATCATGTACTTGCTAACAGCTTCAGGGTTTTTTAGTCGCTCTCCGCAAGGAGAGCGTGGATAGAAATATTCCGCCCACCCCCACAAGTCAAACCAGTTCGCGGTCGCTCTCCGCAAGGAGAGCGTGGATAGAAATATCATTCCGGCACTTTCACAATAATTAGCCAAACGGTCGCTCTCCGCAAGGAGAGCGTGGATAGAAATAGAAACACCCCAAACAAACTCACAAACGCGCACAGTCGCTCTCCGCAAGGAGAGCGTGGATAGAAATCGAACGCCCCACCAGAGGAACACCAAACCAATACCGTCGCTCTCCGCAAGGAGAGCGTGGATAGAAATACAATCGCTTTGGCCGTCCTATCGATGTACAATTGTCGCTCTCCGCAAGGAGAGCGTGGATAGAAATGATTTTTTGGATTTGCCGAATGTTTAGTTCCGCACGTCGCTCTCCGCAAGGAGAGCGTGGATAGAAATATTAATTTTACAGATGAGCGGGTCAGCTGATTAAATCGTCGCTCTCCGCAAGGAGAGCGTGGATAGAAATTGGCCTTAACTTTGCGCGTAAAATACGCCCTGTCGGTCGCTCTCCGCAAGGAGAGCGTGGATAGAAATCATGTAGCAGTCCACTGTGTAGCGCTATCGGCCTTGTCGCTCTCCGCAAGGAGAGCGTGGATAGAAATTCCTGCTGGCTGTTGGCGTGACGCGCGTCGGGCGTCGCTCTCCGCAAGGAGAGCGTGGATAGAAATAGCCAATTTCTGCAGAAATCGTTTTTGCCCAACTGTCGCTCTCCGCAAGGAGAGCGTGGATAGAAATGCAGATTAGCGTTAGCACCGTTGTTGGTGTGCTGTCGCTCTCCGCAAGGAGAGCGTGGATAGAAATTGTTACTACCGCAGACAAGGAAGCTAGAAAACGCGTCGCTCTCCGCAAGGAGAGCGTGGATAGAAATATGAGGTTTTCGCCAACTTTGACGGGTTCTACTGGGTCGCTCTCCGCAAGGAGAGCGTGGATAGAAATTTTGTTGTGCAATCTCCTGCATAACGGACGGGTCGTCGCTCTCCGCAAGGAGAGCGTGGATAGAAATCGCGAACAGTTTAAGTATGTTGTGCAATGTAGAGTCGCTCTCCGCAAGGAGAGCGTGGATAGAAATTACGCGGCGAACGCTGTTGACCAGATTTTACCCGGGTCGCTCTCCGCAAGGAGAGCGTGGATAGAAATTCCTGCTGGGTGCTGGCGTGAATCTCGGCGCGCTGTCGCTCTCCGCAAGGAGAGCGTGGATAGAAATGACGCAATGCAGATTGTAATTGTCGTAATGCACGGTCGCTCTCCGCAAGGAGAGCGTGGATAGAAATCTATATTATCAAGATAACGGGAATCGCCCCGCGGCGGTCGCTCTCCGCAAGGAGAGCGTGGATAGAAATCTGCATAGATGATTTAGAGCCATCCAAAACACGCGTCGCTCTCCGCAAGGAGAGCGTGGATAGAAATGATAATGGAAACGCCGTGGCTGTATCTGATTTAGTCGCTCTCCGCAAGGAGAGCGTGGATAGAAATGGTATCTTATCAATACGTATCATAGGATTTTTGGGGTCGCTCTCCGCAAGGAGAGCGTGGATAGAAATAAGGGATCGGCGCCATTGGCAGATGGGGCACAGCCGTCGCTCTCCGCAAGGAGAGCGTGGATAGAAATTGCTGGGCAGCCCGCGCACGGGTTGCCCAGGATGGGTCGCTCTCCGCAAGGAGAGCGTGGATAGAAATTTCGGTGCTTGTACCAGCGCCGCTGGGTCTGGGGCGTCGCTCTCCGCAAGGAGAGCGTGGATAGAAATCCGGATATCATTCATTGCTTTCATGCTCATTGTTAGTCGCTCTCCGCAAGGAGAGCGTGGATAGAAATTTCTATCGGCAGCGGCAATGCGGGCAAGGTGCGTGGTCGCTCTCCGCAAGGAGAGCGTGGATAGAAATCAGGCCCAGGCGGCAGCGCCGGCGGCGCTCTCGCGTCGCTCTCCGCAAGGAGAGCGTGGATAGAAATTATGCAGCTGTACTGCTGGTGGTAGGTCGGGCTGCGTCGCTCTCCGCAAGGAGAGCGTGGATAGAAATCAATACTGGGCAACCCGTGCGCGGGCTGCCCAGCGTCGCTCTCCGCAAGGAGAGCGTGGATAGAAATTATTTAAAAAGGAGACAACCACTATGAAAGTAAAAGTCGCTCTCCGCAAGGAGAGCGTGGATAGAAATCATATAACCCGGCTGTAGAACTGCAGAATGGGCAAGTCGCTCTCCGCAAGGAGAGCGTGGATAGAAATCCCGCCGTTAGGAATGTGAAACAACATTTCCAGCGTCGCTCTCCGCAAGGAGAGCGTGGATAGAAATCATTTTCCCGGCTTGCAGACGATTACAAGAGCTTAGTCGCTCTCCGCAAGGAGAGCGTGGATAGAAATATCATGCAGGAGGGTATGAGCTATGACGACATCTGTCGCTCTCCGCAAGGAGAGCGTGGATAGAAATGTGCTTGGTTACAAGGGTTACATTCAGCTGGCGCGTCGCTCTCCGCAAGGAGAGCGTGGATAGAAATTTTCTGCGTTGTACGATAACGAAATAGAAGAAAGTCGCTCTCCGCAAGGAGAGCGTGGATAGAAATAGGTGTTTGCGCCGGAACAGTTTGTGCCGCTATACGGTCGCTCTCCGCAAGGAGAGCGTGGATAGAAATTGGTGTCCGCGTATCTACTTTGGGAGGGTGGATGTCGCTCTCCGCAAGGAGAGCGTGGATAGAAATGCAGACATACAAATCGGCGTGAGTTGTTACTAAGGGTCGCTCTCCGCAAGGAGAGCGTGGATAGAAATCATCAAGATTCGTGAGAATCGCGCTTATACCGGAAGTCGCTCTCCGCAAGGAGAGCGTGGATAGAAATATCAAAGCCTCAACATTCCTTATGATGTATTCCTGGTCGCTCTCCGCAAGGAGAGCGTGGATAGAAATAATCCGGGCCGGGCCGCACGGCCAAGGCCCGACACGTCGCTCTCCGCAAGGAGAGCGTGGATAGAAATTTGTACAGCTGATACAGTCGCGCAGTGCGCCAAGCCGTCGCTCTCCGCAAGGAGAGCGTGGATAGAAATAAAATGGGGCATTATGAGCACTGATATGCAGAGTGGTCGCTCTCCGCAAGGAGAGCGTGGATAGAAATACCTATGCGGGCTATGCGCGCGGTGAGGGCAGCCTGGTCGCTCTCCGCAAGGAGAGCGTGGATAGAAATAAGTGCGGATTGTAGTACATCTGCACCCTTTCAATGTCGCTCTCCGCAAGGAGAGCGTGGATAGAAATTCTCTACCAGGCCACCACGGATGTTCCGCCGGGTCGCTCTCCGCAAGGAGAGCGTGGATAGAAATACTCATACCACTACGACCACCGCGGCAGTGCTGCCGTCGCTCTCCGCAAGGAGAGCGTGGATAGAAATCAGCGGACTGCCGGTTGCTTACCGGTCGTGGCCGGTCGCTCTCCGCAAGGAGAGCGTGGATAGAAATCTTGGCAGCATCAAACGCCTGTTGCGCCTCTACCGTCGCTCTCCGCAAGGAGAGCGTGGATAGAAATAATGACAGTTCGGTTTGTTCCGTCTTTTGCCTGGGTCGCTCTCCGCAAGGAGAGCGTGGATAGAAATGCGCTCACTTTGCAGGATGCTTTTTGCCATGCTTGGTCGCTCTCCGCAAGGAGAGCGTGGATAGAAATTTTGCCGGGCGTTTATGCTTTGGATTGTGCTGTCTGTCGCTCTCCGCAAGGAGAGCGTGGATAGAAATTGCTGGCAAATGCAGGGCTGAACCTCAAGGCTGCGGTCGCTCTCCGCAAGGAGAGCGTGGATAGAAATCACTTGGATGATGTCGACGGCGGCGACCTAGTGCAGTCGCTCTCCGCAAGGAGAGCGTGGATAGAAATCTCATGTCGCCTAAACCAGAGCGTATCAGCGCAATGGTCGCTCTCCGCAAGGAGAGCGTGGATAGAAATGTATCTAACGATACTCAAGATATATGCAACGCTGTCGCTCTCCGCAAGGAGAGCGTGGATAGAAATTCCGGTAAAAACACAAAAGTGCCAGAATCTGTGACGTCGCTCTCCGCAAGGAGAGCGTGGATAGAAATTTTCTGCGTTGTACGATAACG
>OLOB01001658.1_pt1 | contig 14257 bp, 7 predicted proteins | sample 1671911 | NCBI WGS metagenome assembly OLOB01 (sample SAMEA3136625, study PRJEB25190) | human gut metagenome | biome: human gut; feature: human-associated habitat; material: faeces | place: Austria | collected 2013
GACATGATCTTGTCGCGGATTGCCTGGACGAGCTTGGGGTCGGGCGCTTGCCCCAACAGCGGGCTGATGGCGTCGCGCACCAGGCCCATGCCGCTGATGCAGATGAAGATGCCCACGCCCAGGCCCGCCCAGCCATCGAGATCAAAGCCGGTCGTTTGCGAAATAAGCGCTGCGGCCAGGACCGAGGCCGAGGTAATGACGTCGTTTTTGGAATCCTGCGCCGTGGCGATAAGCGTCTCGGAATCGATGCGGTTGCCCAGCGTGCGGTTGAACCCCGCCATCCAAAACTTGACGAGCATGGACAGGATAAGGGCTGCCATGGAGAGCGCCGAATACGCGGTGGGGGAGGGCTTGATGATCTTGGTGACCGACTCCAGGATCAGGTTGATGCCGACGGCGCAAACGAGAACGGCGACAAACAGCCCCGCTAGGTACTCGTAGCGGCCGTGGCCATAGGGGTGCCCCTCGTCGGCCGGGCGGCTGGCAAGGCGGAATCCGAGCAGGCTTACGATGTTGCTCGAGGCGTCGGAAAGGTTGTTGAAGGCATCGGCGATAAGCGAGACAGAGCCCGCGAGCAGACCAGCTATGCCCTTGGCCAGGCACAGCGTGATGTTGAGGCCGATGCAGATGAGGCTTGCGGCAAAGCCCGCGTTGGTGCGGCAGGAGGTATCGACCGGCTCGCTTTCGCTGCCGGGAACAAGCGTATGTACCAGCCGATTTACAAATAGCATGGCGTATCTCCTCGCATTCTTATTAAGGGGATAGTGTAGCTCGCACAGACGCAACGTGTGCCGATGCTCAGAAAATGCAGCAATGGTCTGCCGGCGCTAACGGGTGCGAGGCGGAGGGGGCGACTATCCGCGCGCCTCCGAGTTCACTGCGCCTTACCGTCCGACCGAGTGCTCCATTTTGGGCCACATGGGTATGGGCATGTGCCTGCCTGCCCGACATACTTAATGTCGACAGCCCTGTGCAAAGGAGGACGTTTCCATGGACGAGATGTTTGCCATTAAATGCCAAAACTGCGGCGGCCCCATGTATTCACACCAGGCAAAGCGCAGCTTTGAGTGCGCCTATTGCGAAACGGTTATTCCGTGGCAAGCGGATGCCGGGGAGCCCAAGAGCGCCCTGGGTATCCGTCATACGCCGCTGACGGTGGTTGACGGGCTGCTCAAGCTCACGCATGTCTCGCAGCTCGAGCGCCCGGAGGACCCGGACTGGTATTTCTTTAATTCGCACTGGCGCAATCAGTCGGTTCTGGAACATCTGCTGTGGGAAGACCGCGGAACGGCGCAGGAGTTCCAAGAGGCGACGCACGTGAGCATTCCCTGCCCCTTCTGCGGCGCGTCCTTTGAGGGGTCATCGACCCAGCGCGTGTTTGAGTGCCCGTCCTGCGGCAACAAGATTGGCGTGGCCGACCTGCTCAAGCCCGGTACGTTTAGCAAACGCCTGACCATGGGCGTGGGTGCCGAATACGTTCCCGAACAGGGCGTCCCCTGTGAGATATCGCCGCAGCAGGCACGTGCCAACGCGCTGCAGCTGGTGCGTCAGTATCCCGATGCCTTTGCCGGGCACGATGTAGAAGACGCGATCCAAAACGACATGATGCTCTTCTATTTCCCCATGGCGTTGGCGGACCTGCGCATGATGGCGTCCTTCCCGGGCAAAGGGCTGAGCAAGGAGACCCTGGTGTACTACGAGGTGCTCGACTGGGCGTATCCGCGGGCAAACTACCTGGACGTTCGTCTTATGGGCATTTTGGAGCCGTGGGATTTTGGCAAGGTGGGACCGTTCGATCCCGCTATGCAGGAAGGCGACTTCCGCGTCGTTTCCGTCGATGCGTCCACTAAGGACCAGGTGGTTATTGATAAGCTGGCGCTCGACGTTGCAGGCAACGATGCCGAGGCGGTGCTGGGGCTCAATAAAAAGAGCATCCGCGCCTGGGCGCGCAAGGCCCGCAAGCATAAGGACGGCCTGGTGATGGTGCCGGTCTACTTTGTCGATCGCCCGGCGTCGGATAGCCGCGACGGCGAGCAGGTGCGCATCGCCGTAAACGGCCAGACGGGTCGCGCGGCCGCGGTGGTGTTTAGCGACAAGCGCGAGACGCATGTGGTGGCACCGCTCAATCCCAACGTGTTGCTGTCGAGTGAAAGCACCGTGCACGCCACGCCCATCGAGGTCAAATACGTTAAATCGCCCTTCCTATACCAGATCGTACGCCGTGGAGGCGGCGAACAGCCGCGTCAGGTGGCAGCGGCGGCCGAGGGTTCCTACCGAGAGGGGAAGCCCAAACGCAAGGGATTGTTTGGCGCGATATTTGGTAAGTAGGGGAGTGGCGCTGGTTGGCGCTGTAGCGTGATGGCCGGGGATACGGGGCAGTTCGCAGGAGCGCGAGCTGCCCCGTTTTTTGTATTGCGGGGATATGACATCCGAATGGTCGTAGGGTTTCAGCTAAATGGCTATTTACTTGAGTTGATGAATGTTCAGTACCAACATTCCTTCTGCTGCAACAAGTTAACCCTCGGGTCAATTTATGACATTGCTGATGTTGTTTATGGAGCAGCGTTCAAGTCTGCCTTGTTTAACGAGGAAAAGGTAGGGTATCCCCTGATCCGCATACGTGATTTGAGCACCTTCTCTCCGCAGTATTGGACAAATGAGGCTCATCCAAAAAGGGTATTCGTACATCCTGGTGACGTTTTAGCGGGAATGGATGCCGAATTCACGCCATGTCTCTGGCAGGGTGAAATGGCTGTACTGAATCAGCGAGTTTGCCTGTTCGAGCCCGCTGCCAATTCGGGAGTTTCAAGAAGTTATTTGCTTATGGCATTGAACCCATTGTTGGCTTTCATCCAGAACTACGCCTCTGGTACTACCGTCGCGCATATGGGAAAAGGCGATTTGGAAGCGTTGAACGTGCCTATTCCTGCAAGAGGAGATCTCGAGAGGTTTAATACTATTGCAGAGCCATTGAGAGAACAGATCGTTCAGAATTCGACACAGAACCGAAAACTGGCTGCTCTTCGTGACGCTCTTCTCCCCAAACTTATGTCGGGCGAGATCGACGTCTCAAGGGTCGATTTTACGCAGCTAAATAGCCATTTACTTCACTATGTACAACGCGCCGTCCACACTGTGGCTATCGTACTCGACGAAAGGAACAGCGTGGAAACTGTCATCAATACCGTACTTTCGGAAATGCAGGGCCTTCTCGACTCACACCAGCTCAAACATCTAACCATTACGCTTAGACGGGTACTCGGACCGAAACAAACAGAGCCAGGGCAAGATCTGCTTGCGCTCTTTCTCACCGCTAAAGAGGTCGAGGGATGCTCTCCTAAAACCATTGCATACTATGAGGCAACCCTACGGCATATGAACACAGCGCTTGCTAAGCCCTATACCCAGGTTGAGAGCGACGACTTGCGCCGCTATCTCAATGATTACGAGGTGAAACGCGGTTCTAGTAAGGTCACAATCGATAATATACGTCGTATCATGTCGAGCTTCTTTTCGTGGCTTGAAGATGAGGATTACATTGTGAAAAGTCCTGTAAGGCGCATTCGTCGCGTCAAAACAGCTCAAGTAACCAAAGAGGTGCTTAGCGATGAGGAACTGGAGGTATTGCGGGACGCCTGTGAGTCCAAGCGAGATCTTGCCATCGTTGATCTACTCGCTTCGACGGGCATGCGTATTGGCGAACTTGTGCGACTCGACAGGAAGGATGTCAATCTGCACGAGCGCGAATGCCTTGTAATGGGAAAGGGAAATAAGCAGCGCCCCGTTTACTTCGATGCGCGCGCTAAGCTTCATCTTACGGAATATCTTTCGAGCCGTGCTGACAAGAGTCCTGCATTATTTGTCGCGCTCGATTCCTCAGCTCGACGTATTACGGTGGGGAGCATAGAACTCCGTTTACGTGACCTAGGCAGAAGCGCCGGTATCAACCGCGTTCATCCGCATAAGTTTCGCCGTACGCTTGCCACCCATGCAATCGACAAGGGAATGCCCATAGAGCAGGTGCAAAAGCTGTTGGGCCATGCGAAAATAGACACAACCATGTACTACGCCATGGTTAATCAGAGCAATGTGAAGGCTTCGCACAGGAAGTATTTGGAATGAGCTGGACGCAAAAGACCTTGGGAGAGATTGTTAATCTAAAAAGGGGGTTTGACCTCCCTTCCAGCAGCAGGGTTGATGGCCCCTATCCGGTTTTCTCATCTTCGGGACAAACGGGCACGCATTCGGAAGCCGCCGTTAAGGGTCCATGCGTCGTAACTGGACGCTACGGAACTATTGGCCAAGTTTTTTTCTCTGATGCAGCTTGCTGGCCATTAAATACGTCTTTGTACTCGACAGACTTTAAGGGCAATGATCCTAAGTTCGTTTATTACCTACTCAAAACTATTCCATGGCGAGACTACTTAACTGCAAGCGCCGTGCCGGGCATAAATCGCAATCACGTTCATCTATGCCCGGTCTGTGTTCCGGATCACGAAACACAGACCGCTATTTCTGGCGTCCTGGGTTTACTGGACAATAAAATTGAACTCAACACTAAGCTAAATGGCTATTTAGCTGCTTGAGGTTGAGCTCTGAGACATCGATCTCGCCCGTCATGAGCTTGGGGAGAAGGGTGTCGCGAAGAGTTACAAGGTGGCGACTTTCTTCACACAGATTACGGTATGCAGCGAAAAGGGGCTGTAGGTAGTCGAGCGACCCCGGATCCGGCATAGATACCTCGAGTTTTTTTAAATTACGCTGGCTTATCTTCATTTGGACTGCACCGGTAACAATATGGCCGATCGAGGTGCGCCTCAACGCGACATATATAGCTTCTAGAGGATACGCGCCAGCAGCTTTCAGAATATGGGCATGGTTGTTGACCCAATATCTTCCCCAGACGTACTGAAGAACGGGCTTCCCCTCAGAATCGATGACTGAGCCGTCTTCACCAAGCAACACCCGCACCCCATCGAAAAGGTAATCGTCGACATAATCCATGATTGACGTTGCCCCGTAATATGGATAAGGCCCTTTTCGACTCTCGCGATCCCTGCTATTTAGAGGAACTCTCTTTGAATCTTCGAGCCCGATGATATCTCCGAGTCTCACATTGGACGCACGCTCTTTCAGCGCAGCCTCAAATTGCGCTGTTGCCAAATCAAGTAAATAGCCATTTAGCTTAGAGTTTGCTTGCTGCTTTGCATATATCGCGTCAAGTATTGAAACAATTTGATGCTGAACCTCAGTTTGTGGTAAATCAATTTCGATTCGTGCCACGTCTTTGGGATGGACACGGAATACCTTCATACCTCTCGTGTACTGCCGGAGCTCTCTGATAAAGCGCGGAGAGCTCATAAGATAGTTGAGGTAAGCCGGCACGACGAGGTCTCGGCGATTGACGCGCACGATGGTTGTTTCGGTGCCTGAAATGGTAGGCTTTTCCTTTGGATTGTTAAACAAATAGGCATGACCAAGGTCATCGACTGTCTCTGAGGTCAGCACATATACGATGTCTTGGTCTCTGAGACGCTGACTGTCTTTTATCTTTTCGTTGTTAAGGATGTATGGGATGGGTTTTGCGGGGTCTTCAACGTCGATGTGTAGGTCGAAACCTTTGTAAAGATCTCCATAGTGAATGTAAAGATAGGCACCCTTATCGTACATGCGGGTACGGGGGACGCTGGCGCCGCGGTAGAAGCTACAAACGTCACCAAGTGCGACTCTACATCCCATAACCAATCGCCTCCAGATTCTTCTCAATCTGCTCCTGCAAGCGGTTGGACTCTTCAAAGCACTTCGAAATCTCGCTAGTCAGGCGTGTCATCTTCTCCTCAAACGGCTCGCCGTCGTCTTCGGTCTCGGCAATGCCTACGTAGCGACCGGGTGTCAGAATGAAATCTTGCTTGGCGATTTCATCCAAATCCGCTATGGCACTGAACCCCTTCACGGGCTCGAATTCGCCCTTACGGAAGGTGTCGAATGCGGATGCAACTTTGTTGATGTCCTCTTCGGTAAACTCGCGTAGTTTGCGAGAGACCATGGTGCCCATTTCGCGGGCATCGATGAATAGCGTCTTGCCGGACTGAGCCTTCTTCTTGTTCAGGATCCACAGACACACGGGAATTTGGGTGCTGTAGAACAGCTGCCCCGGCATGGCCACAATGCCCTCGACCAAATCGTCCTCTACGATAGCGCGTCGAATATCGCCCTCGCCGCTCGTCTGGCTCGAGAGCGACCCGTTTGCCAATACGAGGCCAATCTTGCCCGTGCCGTTAAGATGCCAAATCATATGCTGCATCCAAGCGAAGTTAGCGTTGCCCGTGGGCGGCATGCCGTACTTCCAACGTACGTCTTCCTGCAGCGCTTCGCCGCCCCAGTTCTTGAGGTTGAAGGGTGGGTTTGCCAACACATAGTCAAACTTTTCATTCTTGTGCTGGTCGGCGCTGAAGGTGTCTGCATAGTTGCCCAAATCGGCCTCGATGCCGCGAATACCGAGGTTCATCTTTGCGAGCTTCCACGTGGTAGGGTTGCTCTCCTGGCCAAAGATAGTGATGTCCTGTACCACGTTGCCGCCATGGTGCTCGACGAAGGCGGCGGACTGCACGAACATGCCTCCGCTGCCGCAGCAGGGGTCGTACACACGACCGTGGAAAGGCTGGAGGATTTCAACCAGCGTGCGCACGATGCACGACGGCGTATAGAACTCGCCGGCGTTTTTGCCCTCCATTGATGCGAATTTCTGCAGGCAATATTCGTATGCGCGCCCTAACAGGTCTTTCTCGCTCTCGTTATCGGTCATTTGTACGTTTGTGAATAAGTCTACGACGTCGCCTAAGCGTCGCTTATCTAGTTCGGGACGAGCGAAGTTCTTGGGCAGCACGTCTTTGAGCTTGTCGTTCTCGCGCTCGATGGCGCGCATGGCATTGTCAATGATCTGGCCAATTTCGGGCGTATGCGCCGCCTGTGAGATGTTCGCCCAACGCGCTTCTTCGGGAACGAAGAAGACATTCTGCTCCATGTAGCAGTCACGATCTTCCTCGTCGCCGTAACCCTCTGCGACGAGCTCTAGATAGCGTTCGTCGAAACGGTCCGAGAGGTACTTCAGGAAAATGAGGCCTAATACGACGTTTTTGTACTCAGCAGCGTCCAAGTTGCCGCGCAGCACGTCTGCGGCGTTCCACAGTTGGTCCTCAAAGCCAACATCGGCCGTGTTCTTCTTGGTGTCCTTAGCCTTGCTTTTAGCCATGCTGTTTTAACTCCCTATGCTGCATTGTCGGCCCAGAGTTCGCACTGATCCATCACGGTGGCCAGTGCCGACTCCATGCCCTCTGGCGGATACTTATGATGTTTGAGCAGACGCTTGATTGCAACGCGCATAGCAGCGCGTGCACTTTGTTTCTTCTGCCAATCGACCGTGCGCATTTCGCGCATCTTCGCAGCGAGCTCTTGCGTGATGGCGACCAACTCGTCATTCCTTTCGCGATAGTAGTCGGCGACTGCCTGCGGTTGTGTTAGTGCCTCGTAAAACGCAAACTCTTCTTCGCTAAGCCCAAGCTCCTTTGCCTTTTGGTTTTCGGAAAGCATCTCTTTCGCCATCTTGAGCATTTCTTCGAATACCTCAGCGTTTGTGAGCTGTCCATTTAGATAGCTATTTACCATGCCTTGCATGAGTTCTGAGTACTTCTTTGCCTGCGTTACGCTCTTCTTGCGGTAGCCCTTGATCTGGTCGTCGATGAGTTTTTTCAACAACTCGTAAGCCAAGTTCCTCTCTTTCATACGCGAGAGGCTCGACAGAAACTTGGGATCAAAAATCGAAACCGTTTCGTCTTCCACCTTAAACAGGTCTATTACGCCGTCGGTATGGACGATGTTCTGTTCGAGCAGTGCATTGATGCGCTCATTTACCTGCTTAAGGGTAAGTTTGCCTCCGTTTTTGCTGCGGGTGCCGCCCTGCTCGGTGAGCTGAAGGATGAGCTCTCGAACAACTTGGAAATAGCCAGCTTCGATGCGCTGCATGTCTGTTGCGCGACTTTTGGCGAGCCCATAGGCTTTGAGCATGACTCCTGCCTGCTCAGCAAAGTCGCGGACGGTATCTTCGTCGCCGGGCGCGAGGATATGATTTACTCCGCCCGTTATGAGTTCGCTTCGACGTGCGGCGGAGTCGGTGCTCATGAATTCCGAATAATCGTACCCATACATCTTGTCGCGGCAGACCGCCAGTTTTTCCAAGAACTTAGGGTAGGCGGTTTTCCCGATATCCATGTCGCCGTATTTCTTTTGGTCGCGCTTGGTGTAATCCTTCATGGCGCGTTTAAGGGCGTTGGCTATGCCTACGTAGTCGACGACCAATCCGCCAACCTTGTCTTTATATACTCGGTTTACGCGTGCGATTGCCTGCATCAGGTTATATCCGCGCATGGGTTTATACACATACATAGTGGCAAGGCTCGGCACGTCAAAACCGGTGAGCCACATGTCTACGACGATTACGATTTTAAGCGGGTCGGCGTCATCCTTAAACCGCTTTGCCATCTCCTTAACATGGGCCTTATTGCCTACGACGTCGAACCACCACTCGGGGTCTTGATTGCCCATGGTCATGACAACGCCGAGCTTGCCCTCGTCCTTCCAAGAGGGTCGCAGCTCGCATATACGTTGATATATGGCCATGGCAGCGGGGCGCGAATACGCAACGATCATTGCCTTGCCGGTGAGTTCGTGCGCACGGTTGGTCTCATAGTGCTCTACGATGTCCTGACATAGGGCATCGATGACTTCGGGTGCACTTAGAACGGCGTCCAGATTTGCAAAGTTGCGCTTGCTTGCGTCAATGGTTTCGGCGTTAGCCTGCTCGGTGAGCTTTTCGTACTCATCATCAACTTTTGCAAGGATGCCCTGATCCAGTTTGAGTGCGACGACGCGGCTCTCGTAGAACACGGGTCGAGTTGCGTCGTCCTCTACTGCCTGAGTCATGTCGTAGACGTCAATATAATCGCCGAAAACCTCGCGAGTTGATCGATCTTCGGCAGAAATAGGGGTACCGGTAAAGCCGATGAAAGTCGCATTCGGAAGGGCGCGGCGAATGAGCAACGCGGTGCCCGTGTGCTTCTTGCCGTCACGGTCGTATTTCTCCTCGAACCCGTACTGCCCGCGGTGCGCTTCATCCACCATCACGACGACGTTCTTGCGCTCGGAGAGGGCGATGACCTCCTCCTCGAATTTCTGCATAGTGGTGAAAATGATGCCGTTGGCGCGGCGGCTCGAGATCTGCTGCGCAAGATCGGCGCGGCTCTGCGCCTGAACAGGCATCTGGCGCAGGAAATCTGAGCATCTGGAGAACTGCGCGAACAGTTGCGAGTCGAGGTCGTTGCGGTCGGTAATCACCACGATGGTCGGGCTGTCGAGTTTCTCTTCGAGCAGATGGGCAAGGAAAACCATCGAAAGTGACTTGCCCGAGCCCTGCGTGTGCCAGAAGACGCCGCCCTTGCCGTCGCCACCGATGGCCTCATGCACGCTCTCGAGCGCTTTGTTCACCGCGAAGTACTGATGGTATCCCGCGAGGATTTTCGCGTCCTCGGAGAACAGAATGAAGTTCTTCAGGATGTCGATGAGCCGCTTCTTGGGGAACATGCCGTCCAAAGGGGTCTTCCAATCGGCGTACTGGGTGGCCTCGTAGCTTCCATCGATGCTCTTCCACTCAACGAAGCGTGACTCGTTGGCGGTGATCGTGCCAACCTTGGTGTGAAGCATGTCACTGGTGACGCAGAAGGCGTTGTACACGAAAAGCGATGGAATCTGTCGTTTGTAGTTTTGAATCTGTTGGTAGGCATCTTCGCTGTCAGCGTCGGCTCGAGCGGGGGACTTCAATTCAAAGAGAACGAGCGGAAGCCCGTTGACGAATACGATGACATCTGGACGTTTGTTGGTGCCACACTCGATGTAGGTCCACTGGTTAACAACGTGGAAGCTGTTCTTTTCGGGATTGCCGTAATCGACCAAGTGCACGATGTCTGTATGCTCTTCTTTGCCGTCAAACCAGCTTGTCTCTACACCGTTCTGAAGCATATCCATAAAGATGCTGTTCTTGGCGATGAGGTCGCTGCCTTCGATTTCCTTTAGTCTAGTTATTGAGGCATCGATCGCGCGTCGATTGAGCGTGGGGTTAATGCCCTCAAGGGCGGGTCCGATGACGTCAGGTAGGAAGGCGTCGTCAAACGCGTCGGAGGAACGAGCGACATCAGGTCCATAGAGGTGCTCGTACCCCAGACTCGTTTGCAAGTGGTCAATGATGCCTTGTTCGAAAGCATCCTCATTAAATGACGTTGAGGAGCTGTAATCGACAGCAATCATGCGCACTCCTTACCTTATGCTTCCACGACGTTGGTGAGCCTGTCCACCATTGCATTCTAGCAGTTAATCTTGCGTATATTGGTATATCTGACACCCGTTAGTTGCCATTTGGCCTATTGGCTGATCGTGCCCGAATGACAATTGGTGGCAAGGCTTTCTGACTTATTAAACTGGCTCCTATTTACAGGCGCTCGTGTTGTGACAGTTGCCCAAGCGCTTGCTTGAAGCTGTTGTTGGTGATCTTGAGGTCGTTTCCCGCTTGCATTTTAATGAGTTTCGGGCCGGAGGCGGTGGCGGATGTGGTGCGATGGTGCCAAGAAAAGCGCCTAGACCTGGGTGAAGAACCGAGGCCGCGGGCGCTTTTCTATTTCTTTGGTCGCATGGATTGTCTGTTCTGTTGGCCGCGCCGGCGTTGTTTCTTTGCTCTCGTTCGCGCGGTATCCGCTTGTGGCGGTGGATGTAAATAAAAGGTGGAGCGACTGCAAAAGAGCCGCTTCACTGGGTAAAATCAGGGTGTGCCGCGGAACCCGCTCCTCAGTCGGTCAACTTTGGAAGCGCGGGCAACGCAGGTGCTATCGTCTTAAAGGGTCGGCTGCAACCGACCCTTTTCTATGACTCTCTTCGATATCCGCTGCTGCTTATATTCCCGCCAGATCGAGTAGAGGTTCCGGGCGATGCCGGTCACATGCATTGAGAGGCGCAGGATTTCAAGAAACAAGTTCATAGGCTTCACCCCAATCGGAGATCGGAGCGTTGCCCGCAGGCGGATTCCGCGGCGGCCAGGATTTCACCTCACAGGCCGCGGTGGGAGACATCCTACTCACCCCCTGGTTTGGAGCAGTGTCGATCTAACGGGCAACCAAACCTCTAGCACTCTTTGAATTGAGCAAGCATCTGCCCGAAGAAGCTTAGTTCGGATGGCTCATAAATGATTGAGCCGCCATCTTCGGTCCGGTAGACCCCGCAGGGGAGGTAACGCCCGTCGGGGAGGACATAGAGGTTGGCTTCTTCCTTTAGTCCTGCTGGAAATAGCGGAATCCCGTTTTCGTCCACTTGGAACTCGTCTATATTTGCGATCTTCCTCTCCATGATGCCTCCTGGCTTGTTTCTGTTGCCGCCGCGATCTAAAACAAGCAGCTCTCAATCAGCTCCTTGCCGCGTAGGGTGTCTATCCACTCCCGTGGAATTGCATCGATACCGTATGCCGTGCCGGCGAGGGCGCCTGCGACGGCTGCGGTGGTGTCAGTGTCGTCGCCCAGGTTGACGGCGGCAAGCACACAATCTTCGTAGCTGCTGGTGTTGACGAAACACCAGGTGGCTGCCTTAAGCGTGTCACGCACGAAGCCACCTGATCTGATTTCCTGCTCTGGCACGCCTTTCAAATGAAGCGCCCACGAGGGGAGCGCGTCGTTCAGCACGTCTCTCATCAGCTCGACAAATATGACGCATGCGTCGGTCGACGTTCTGTGGGCGTGCGTAATCGCGGAGACCTCGCAGATCTCGTCGTCCGTTGCATCGGTGAACGCCAGGGGCGCGATGCGCATGAGCGAGCCGTTGCCGTTGTCGCGCTCGCCGGAGTCTCCTTTGCCGGTGTGCAGGGCGCGGGCGGTCGTGCCGCCGTAATCGAAAACGCCGTCAATCGTATACTCGCCACGGGCAATCCAGCCTACGAACTTGTCGCGCATGTCCGCGGTGTCGATATGCCCGAGTTCCCTAATCGAGTCACAGGTAGCAAGCGTCATAGATGTGTCGTCGCTCCAGGTGCCGGCGGGCTGCCCGTGCGTGCCGTAGCCGATCATGTCCGTGCATTCGAACGTTCCGCGGGGCCTGAACTCGTAAGGAACACCCAACGCGTCGCCGACGGCAAGTCCGTAAATGCAGTCGCGTAGCGTTGTTTTCGGTCTGTCTGTCATGGAATGCTCCTCTTATGCCAGGGGAAGTGGAACGTCGTCGGGGGTGTCGGTCGCAACGTGCTGCTACCCTTGCGCTTCGCCATTAGTCGTTTCGTTGATGGCGCGGTACTCGGCACTCAGCTCGCGCGCCAGCTCTTCCTTACTTGGAAGATACGGCAGGTATTTGGCGGCAAACACTTGGTCGTTGTCTTCGGGCAGCGTGTACTCGACGATCGAATCGCTTTTGTCCGCGCAGAGCACGATGCCTATGGGCGGATTGTCGCCTTCGTTCATGAGCTCGCGCGTGTAGTAGTTCACATACATTTGCATTTGGCCCAGGTCCTGATGCGTAAGGTCATCGGTCTTAAGGTCGATGAGCACGAAGCAGCGCATCAGATAGTTGTAAAACACAAGGTCAATATAGAAATGGCGCCCATCAAAGGTGATGCGCTTTTGGCGTGCCTCGAAAGCGAAGCCACGGCCAAGCTCCAGCAGGAACTTCTGAAGATGCGTGATGAGCGCCTGCTCTAGATCGCTCTCGCGAAACGTAACATCGTCCGAAAAACCTAAAAACTCCAGCACATATGGGTCGCGGATGATATCCTCGGGGCGACGAGCCGGGGCGCTCTTTTGGATTTCCCGGGTGACGGCCTCCTTGTCCTTGCTGGCAAGCAGGCGCTCGCGGAACATGGTGTTGATCTGGCGCTCGAGCTGACGCGTGCTCCAACGAGAATCGGCGCATTCGTTCATATACCAGGCGCGAGCATCAGGGTCGGGAATGCGCATCAACCTGCGGTAATGAGTCCAGCTCAATTCGGGACGCAGTGAGTCCCGAATTGGAAATGCAAGATAGAACTGACGCATTTTGCGCAGCTCCCTTGCTTCAAAACCCTTACCAAAATCCTTGGTAAGTCTGATTGCGAGGGCCTTGAGCAGGGCCTCTCCATACTTGGCACGATCCTCTCCGCCCTGCTCATCAACAATGCTCTTGCCGATCTCCCAATACGCCCCAACCATCGCAAAGTTAACGGCGGTATAGGCCTTGTCGCGAGCGGCGTTGAGAATCGAGGAGACCTGCTTGTAAAAACCTTCGGGCACGATTGCCGATTCTCCACGGTTTACCAGTTCGCCCATCACTGTCGCCCCACTTTCCTCTTGTGGAATGCATCTTTATCGCATTTAGTTTAAAGCCTCGCGCGGACACAAATTGCCGTGCTGTCTGGCACCTTCGTATGTCTACCTTAAGGACATCACGGGAGTCAACAGGATCAAGGGCCGTGACGTTTTTCTGCGCAACAGACTGTTGACTGCCTGCACCTTCAGCCTCAGCAGCCGTGCGAAGGCGCAGGAATTCGTCAACGTGCTCAATATAGTGATGTGACCGGGCGCTTTCGCGAACACAAAAAACCGGGATGCAAGGAGTCGCACCTTGCATCCCGGCTGAGCTAAAACGGCGCTGCTGCATGCCGTTGGAGCTTTAGCGCTTGATCTCGATATCCTCGAGCTTAACATCCATGGCCTTGGTCTTTGCCTCGGCGATGTCGTCGGCAAATTCCAGAGACTCCATCATGGTCTCGACGGCGTCCTTGTGCTCCTCGACATTGTCGATACGCACGTACACACTGCCGCCGTCAACGTCAGTGAAGTACTCGGTCGTCACGCCGCCCGAGTGCGTAAAGTAGGCGCTGCGCCAGGTCTTGCCGTTGTACTTAACGGGACCGCTCTCGGTCCATCCGGAGTTGGCCTTCCACTTTGCCTCGTAGTCAAACAGTTCATCGGCGTTCTTGTCAGGATCGAAGACGGGGATGAAGCGGTCGCTGGCATGCTCGCTTTCGGTGAACTTAAACTGGGCCCTGTCGGCGGTATCGCCTGCGACGTCCGTGATTTCGACGCCCTCGGGGACTTCGACCTTAAACCAAATGAAGTCGGTCCTCATATCCACGGCTGGTTTTTCTGCTCCGCCGTCACCGCCACTTCCGGTAGCGCCGCCGCTGCCACCGCAGCCCACC
>OLOB01001660.1_pt1 | contig 14251 bp, 9 predicted proteins | sample 1671911 | NCBI WGS metagenome assembly OLOB01 (sample SAMEA3136625, study PRJEB25190) | human gut metagenome | biome: human gut; feature: human-associated habitat; material: faeces | place: Austria | collected 2013
GCGCAGGGGGGCTGATTAGCGGCTGCGCCAGGCTCGGTGGCCGCTTCTCGCAAGTTGAACGCTGGCGCGAAGCGGGGCGTATGTTGGCCGCGGGGTGTGAATTGCGAAGAATCGCTCGTTTTGGCCCCTGCGGGACATAACGAGCGATTCTTCGCGTTTTCCGAGGCGCGGGATGGACAATTTGGACGGTGTTTCGTGCGAATGGGGGGCGCGGCGCGAATAATCGTTTCTTTTGGCCTACTCAGTGGCGAAGAACCGTTCATTTTGGCCGCCGAGGGACAAAATGAACGGTTCTTGTCTGGGCGAATTTGCGAATCCGTCGCCCCGGCGTGTTCGTTCGCTTGCTGGGCAGGGATCGCTTGCTGCGGCAGTCTCGTTTTCGCGCTTGTGACGTTGCTGTCTGGCGAGCTTAGATGGCGCACAATCTAGGCGCTCGTTTACCTGGGGAAAGCACGCGCGCTTGATGGTCGCGGCAGATGAATGCCCGTTGGGCGCGGCAGTGCCCTTGCCTGCCGGATTCGCTGCACCGGCAAGCTGGTTTGTCGAAAAGCTCGCTGTAGGCGACCTACGCTGTGCCGCGTGCGTCGAATGCGAAAGCGGCGCATGTACTTCGGTGGAAAGCGGAAAACCTCTTATGGTTTGCTTGTCTGGACTTGCGCGGAACCTTGTTCATGTGCGTTCTCTGGATCGGCGCTGGCTTGGTGATTTTGCCCGCAATGGCGCTACTCGCTGTAACGGGCGCTTTCTCAAATCGGTTGGCTGCTCAGACGCTTGCGAAGCTCGATTTGCCGACGGTCGTAGTGTTCGCTTCTCGGTCTGATGCGCGTTCGGAGAAGCCGCGCGACAGTTGCGCCGACCCTTTTGAATTCCGACCTGTCGCGAAACGTCTGGTTTCCCACGGTGATGACCGTGATTCCCAGGCGGAGCAGCGCATTCCTTCGTGCGGCATCCGAGGCGATGCGCTCGGATCCGGAGTGCTCGGCATCGCTGTCGTACTCAATAGCGAGCTTTGCTTGCTCCCAATAGAGGTCGCAAAGGAAATAGCTTCTATTGAGCGCCTTTTGCTCTGCTGCGTTGAGCGGGATGAAGCGGTTTAGCGAAGGCTGGGGGAGTCCCATTCCGCCGATTTTGCAAGGGAGCGTAAGTGCGAGCGCAACTTTCGTTTCGGCAGGCGACGCTGATCGGTCGAGCACGTGATCGAGCGCCCATCGTGCGATTTTGATCCCGTTTGCCCCCTGGTTTTCCCAAACGACCGCGCCGAGCTTTTCGCGCGTGGTGATGGCATCGCGCTGAAAGAATCCTCCGTGTGCCTGGCGGTCGATGGAATATGTTGCGCACAATTCGCACCCTAAACGCACGGTATCGATCTTGTCGAGCGCAGTCGCCGATTGGACGAAGGCGAGTTCGGGAGAGCAAACGTAAACGTCATCTGCGATTCTATAGAGCGCCCGTGCTACGGGCGGGGACCAAACGTGGCAGCGGAAGCGCGTGCTGTTATGGAGCGGTTTCGTGGCAGCGATATGCAACGGGATGCTGGCGCACTGTTTTAGAAGCTGCTCAGCGCGGCGGCGGTCGTCGATGGTGGGGCCCGCGGACGGGAGTTCGGTTGCTGCATGGGCAGACGTGGCCTTGGGCTTGAGCGATTCGTGCGCAAGCCAGTACTCGATTGCTGAAATATGTGAGATCACAATGGTCATGCAATCTAAGGTATCAGAGTATTTCCCCAGGTAGATTGAGAATTTTGCGGTGCAAGGAATGGGGAAGGTTTTGGTAGGGATCAGGGAAGGGATCGGCAAGGCTTGCGTAAGGAATCGGCAAGGTTTGCGCAAGATAGTTGTGGTATGGGTATGCGGGCATTTCTTCGGACCGGTATGCAGCCAGCCACAGGCTCCTGCAGTGTCGCATCGGGCTCGGCAAGCCCAGCTTCTCCTTTGGCCTTCGCTCATTCTAATGCCTGAGGTAGGCGTCGAGAATGCGGCAGAATTCGGGAATCGTCACGCCGGACCAGTCGCGATGGTGATAGAACCCGATTCCCGTTATCAGTGTTCTTAAGCCTGGCGAAGAAGCCGTCCATCACCGAGATCGATGACGGGAGTGCTGCTTGTTGGGCATGGGAATGGGCTGTCGTGTAGGGCGCGCGATGCGAAAAACCGTCGGTTTTGGTCGCTGGCGGTCAAAACAGACGGTTTTTCGCGGTATCGGAAGCGAGAAACGGACGTTTTTGTCGGTTGTGCGCGCATGGGCTTCCCGATAGCGCAAATAATCGCGTGTTTTGGCCTTGAGGCTGCGAAGAATCGTCAATATTGACCACGGCTGGACAAAATGACGATTCTTCGCCGCGGGAACTCGCTGCTTGGCCCGGCTAATGCTCTGGGAACTCGCCGCTCAGCTCGATTAATATCCCGAAGTCCGATGCTCGGCTCGATTAGCGCCCCGAAGTCCGATGGTCGGCTCGGTTGACGCTCCGGAGCCCGGTTTTCGTCCCGGCGCGCGCTGGGGTCCTGGCACGCGTCGGGGGTTCCGGCATGCGCTGGGGGCTCTGGCATGCGCTGGCGGGCTCTGGCGCGCTGGGGGGCCTGGCATGCGCTGGGGGCCTGGTGCGCGCTGGCGGGTTCTGGCGCATGCTGGGGCTCTGGCGCGCGTAGGGGGTTCGGCGTTCCCTGGCGATTGACGCGGTCGCGCTTGCGCTTGGGGTGGTGTTGCGGTTTGCGTGTTGCCCCGGGCTTCCTGTTTGCGGGGCTGCTCGCGGTGGCGAACGCCATGTTTTACTTCGCTCTTACGTGGTTGGAGTACACTGGATGCGAGCATATGCGTGCGTAGCGCTTGGCGAATGGAGGACGGATGCAGCGAGCGAAGAAGTATACGTTGGAGCAGGTGGCGGCATTGCTTCCGTGGCCTGACGACCTGGCGAACAAGTATTCGCGCGGCAAGTTGACGTTGATCGCCGGTTGCGCCGACTATCCAGGCGCCGCATGTCTTGCGGCGGTTGCCTCGCAGCGCATGGGCGCGGGGTATACCGAAGTCGCCTGCTCGCCCGAATCCGTCGCGGCGGTGCGCGCGGCAAGCCCGTCGCTTGTGGTGCGCGCATGGGATGAGCTGGCGGCGTACGCGCAGCTTGATCCTGATGAACGGGGGAACGTCGCTGGCAGCCCTGCCGCGGTTCAGGCTGCGTCCGCAAACTCGGACGAGCGGGCGAGCGCGTATCGCGCATGCCGATCGGGTCGTCCGGTGCATGCGGCGCCGCGCCCGAAAGCGCTTGGCCCCGTGGCACCCCGTCATCCGCTGGCGTTCCTCGTCGGCAGCGGCTTCGATGCCGCAGATCCCCTTTCCGCCCAGCTGACCTGCACCGTTCTCGAGGGCGCGGCCGCTGCGGTGCTTGTCGACGGCGGCGGTCTTGACGCGCTGACCTCTCCCGAAGGCCGCCTGCTGCTGCGCCGCCGATTCATCGACGGCTTGCCCACGGTCATCACGCCGCACGCGGGAGAGGCTGCACGCCTTGCTGCTCCGCTGGCCCTGCCTACCGACGACCCGGCGCAGTTGGCGTTGTTGCTTTCGCAGGCTTATGGCGTGACTGCCATGGTGAAAGGCCCCGTTACCTATATATCTGACGGTGAAACCACCGTGCGCATGTCGGATGGAACCTCTGCCTTGGCGAAGGCGGGAACGGGCGATGTGCTTGCCGGCATGGCCGCGGCGCTGCTTGCGCAGGGTTTGACCCCGGTAGACGCGTGCGTGCTTGCTTCGGCGCTGCACGCGCGGGCGGCGCGGGCGGCGGCAAAGCGCCTGACCAGCATTTGCGTAACCGCTGAAGACGTGGTGGCCGCCATTCCCGAGGCGATCGCCTCGTTGTCGTAGCGCCCCGCTGCGACAGGTGGACGGGCTTGCGGATGTTGTTGCAATCCGGCGAAGATCGGGCGAATGTGCATCGCGTATCTGCAGCGCGCCTGCGAAGGGCTGGACATCCTGCCAGCTGTCGGGGGCTGCGGCTCTCGCGTCCACCGCATCGGCGGGCGTAGGCGGCTTGCCTTTTCGCTCGCGGCGGCTTTTATGCTGCGTCTCGGTTCGCCTCCTTCTGCGCCAGCGACATTCGTTTATAGTAAGGGCGGACGAATCTGGATGGCGTTTCGAGCGAACGGATGCGGGAGGTGCGACACCATGGAATCGGATCGACCGGAACATAATGAAATGCCCGCAACCGCTGTTCGCGATGTCGGGGAGGCGCCGGTAGCTTCCGTTGCGTCAGAAGCCCCGCAGGCGCCATTGCGGCCTGGCTGGAAGCGGCCGTTGAGCGTGTTCGCCGCCTGCTTCATCGTGTACCTGGCGGTCCTTGAAGGCTTTCTGGCGGTCCCTCAGTTCAACGATATCGTGCAGATCCGCCCGGCGTCGGCGTTGGGGCCGGTGTTCGGGCTGTTCTTCGGCTTGCCGGGCGTTTTCGGTTGCGCGACGGCCAACCTGGTCTCGGATATCCTGCACGAAGGCGCCACGCCGTTCATGCTGGCGGGCTACTTCGTGATACAGGTCATGTACAACGGCCTGCCGCGCTGGGCGTGGTTCCTTGTGAACGCGAGGAGCCCGCGCCCGTACCCGCGATTCGATTCGGCATCGAAGACGGCGCTGTACATGGCGCTTGCCCTGGTGGACAGCGTGTGCGTGAACCTGGCCGTCTACCTGTTCGTCGGCGCGTCGCCCGAGTCGGGCCCGTCGTTCGCCACGCGCGGCTTGAACAACGTGTGGATGCTGCTCTACATCGGCCTGCCCCTGCTTTACGCGCTCGAGCGCAGCCCGCTTACGCCCAACCCGCCGCGTTGGATCCACGTCCCGTACCGCAACATCAAGAAGTCGAACCTCACGCAGCGCTTCGTCATCTGGTTCGTTATCGCGTCGGCGTTGCTGATGCTTCTCGTCTCGGTCGTGGTCATCGCCTTCGCCTCCGGCGACGAGGAGAGCTTCCAGGCCGTTGTGCGCACCATGTTCCACGAGGTCGCCATCCTCACGGTGCCCATCTTCCTGCCCATGTTCGTGTTCCTGCACATCTTGGAGCGCCGCTTCACGCGCCCCATCGAAGTGCTCGCCCTCGACCAACAGACCTTCATCGAGCGCATGGAATCCGACGTCGAGCAGGGAAGGCGCGATACGTGCATCGCGGTCGATGAGCGCGGCACGAAGCCTCGCTACGAGATCGCCGAGCTGTACGAGTCCACCAACAAGATGCGCCGCGACATGGTCGGCTTCATCGAGCGCCTGTACAACGTCACGGCCGAGCGCCAGCGCACGGCAACCGAGCTCGACGTGGCCAGGCAGATCCAGATGAGCGCCGTGCCGCACGACTTCGATTCGCTCACGGAACGCTTCGCGCTCGATATTGCCGGCTTCATGCGCCCGGCACGTGAGGTGGGCGGCGACTTCTACGACGTGTTCGAGGTGGGTGAGCGCGGCGTGGCCTTCGTCATCGGCGACGTGTCGGGCAAGGGCGTTCCCGCGGCGCTGTTCATGATGCGCGCGCAAAGCCTGCTGCGCCAGTTCCTGCTGGAAACCGACGATCTTGGCACGGCGTTCACCCTGGCAAACCGCCAGTTGTGCGAGCGCAACGACGCCATGCTGTTCGTCACCGCGTTTGCGTGCGTGGTGGACACGGCAACCGGCGAGGTACGCTTCGCCAACGCCGGCCACAACCCGCCGGTGCTCAAGCAAAACGGCAAGCTCGGTTATCTTGCGTGCCGTCCGGGGCTGGTGCTCGGCGCCATGGACGTGGTGAAGTATCGCGAGGGAAGCTTCGCGTGCAGCCCCGGCGAAGGCCTGCTGCTCTACACCGACGGCGTGTCGGAAGCGGCAAACGCGGCTGAAGAGCTGTACGGCGAAGATCGCTTGCTGCAAACGCTCGCCAAGCTTGACGGCGGCGCCGTGCAAGGCGCAACGGCTTCCACCGCGCAAGGCGAGCGCCCCGCTTCGGCCGACGACTCTGTCATGGTGGCGAACGGGTGTCGCGCGGCGGCCGCATCTTCCGCCCAAGCTGCGGTCGAATCCCTGGTGGCAAGTGTGGACGCCTTCGCTGGCGAAGCCCCGCAGGCTGATGACATCACCATGCTCGCCTTCCGCTGGAACCTGCCCGTGGCCCGCCTGACGCTTCCGGCCGACGATGCCGAGCTCGACAACCTGTTCGCCTTCCTGGGGCCTATCTGCGAGGGCAAGGGCCGCACGCCGAAGATGATGGCGCAGATGATGCTCGTCTGCGAGGAGGTCTTCGTCAACATCTGCCACTACGGGTTCCCCGACGGCCAGCCGCGCCTGCCGGTGGACATCGAGGCTGCCGTCGACGAGCGCGCGGGCTGCTTGCACCTCGTGTTCAGCGACCAGGGAATCGCCTACGACCCGCTTTCGCACGACGCGAAGAAGGTCGACCCCGCCGATGAGCAGCGTAAAGGCGGGCTGGGCATCCTGCTCATGCGCAAGTACATGGACGACTTGCGCTACACTCGCGCCGACGGGCGCAACATCTTGCGTATGACGAAGCGATTCGTTTAAATACGGGAAGCGTTCAGGAAAGGATTGCATATGGAGATCAAGGCAACGAAAAACGGTGACGCGCTCGAGGTGACCCTGTTCGGGCGCTTGGACACGAATACGTCCCCGGATCTGGAGGGCTACCTGCGCGAGAACCTGGAAGGCGTCGCCAGTCTGGCCATCGACCTGGCCGACACACAGTACGTTTCGAGCGCCGGTCTGCGCGTGTTCTTGTTCGCGCACAAGGAGCTGGCGAAGGTGGGGAGCGGGCTCACGCTGCGCCATCCCAACGAGTACATCGCCGATGTGCTCGACGCCACGGGCTTCACGGAAATCCTGACCGTCGAACAGTAGGGGGGCTGCTATGGCGCATGACGAGAAGATCTCGGAACCGACCGGCAACGACGTGCATCACGAGCCGCCCGCATCGGCGAGCGCGCCCGCGCAGGTGCCCGATGTGGCAACCCTGCGCGCCATGATGCACGAACGCCAATACGCGGCGGGAAAGGCGCTTGAGCAGCAGCTTGAGGCCGACGTGCTGCATGCGCGCGAGGTGCAGGAAGAGCTGCTCTTCGAGATGATAGAGGCGAACAAGGACACGCCGTTTGGCCGCGATCACAACTTTGCCGACATCAAGACGGTCGAGGACTTCAAGCGCACCGTCCCCTTCACCAACTACGACGATTACGCCGGCTATATCTACGAGGTGATGGAGCACGGTACGCGCGGCGTGGTGACCACCGAGGAAATCGTGCACTTCAATGAAACCTCGGGTACCATGGGCAATCCCAAGGGCATCCCCTACACCAAGCGCATGGCGGAGATCCTCATGGGCTATTCGGGTGCGTACACGTATTACCGCAGCTACGTGGGCGCGGGCGAGGGCCTGGCCGGCGGTCGTATGCTCACGCTTATCGAAAGCCACTACAACACGCTGAAGAGCGGCATTTCGTTCGGGTCGCTGTCGTGCAAGGCCATCGCAGACGCCCGTCCGTATCTTGCGGCGACCACTACCAGCCCTGACGAGGCCGTGTTCACCAAACCCGGCACCGACACGCGCTATCTGCATGCGCGCTTCGCCATCGAAGAGCGCGACATCCGCGACATATCATCGGTGTTCATCACCGGCGTGCTCGACCTTATGCGCTACGTCGAGGACAACTGGGAGCTGCTCGTGCGCGACATCGAGCAGGGAACCATCGACGCGTCCATCCAGATGCCGGCCGACGTGCGCGCCGGTTTGGAAGCGCGCATCGAGCCCAACCCCGAGCGCGCTGCCGAGTTGCGCGCCATCTTCGAGCGCGGCTTTGACGAGCCCATCACGCCGGCCATGTGGCCGAACCTGCTGGTCGTCCGCAGCGTTGCCGGCGGCGGTTTCGCGCCCTACACGCAGCGTCTGCGCCGCTTCATCGGCAACGACGTGCACATCCTCTACACCGGCTACAGCGCTTCGGAAGGCGCGTTCTCTGTGCCGTTTCAGCTGGACGACCCTTCGAGCGTGCTGCTGCCGCGCAGCGTGTACTTCGAGTTCGTGCCCGTCGACGACCCCGACTACGACCACACGCTCGGCGTTGAGGACCTGCAAGAAGGCCACGACTACGAGGTCATCATCACGAGCCGTTCAGGCTTCTATCGCTACAAGATGCGCGATGCCATCCGCTGCGTAGGCCACAAGGGAACCATGCCCACGATGGAGTTCCTGTTCCGCCTCGACCAGACGGTGAACATGCATGGCGAGAAGACCACGGAGCTTGTGCTGCGCAAGGTGGCCGACAAGGTGGCTGCGCGCGCAGGGCTCGACCTCGTGGATTTCAGCGTGTACCCCAACGTCGACCATCATCCGGCGCGCTACGAGTACCTGTTCGAGTTCTATCATGCCGACCATGCGGCCATCGACCTGGCCGAATTGTCGCGCATCACCGATGAGGAGCTGCGCGCGGGCAACTATGACGTGAGCTACATGACCGAGGACGGCACGTTCGCCCCGGCCATCGCGCGCGTGCTGCAGGATGAGACCAACCAGTTGTGGCGCGATATGCGCGTCATGCACGGCAAGGCCCCGAACCAGATCAAGCCGGTGCACATCGTGGACACCGAGCAGAAGCGGCGCTTCTTCTTCGCGCTCATCGACGGGGAAATCGAAGGGTAGGGAGCCATGGGGGCGCAAACCGAGAACAGCGAGCTGATTAAGCGGACGTTCGGCAAGTATCTGGCCATGTCCATCCTCATCACCTTGTCGGCAACGCTCGGCATGATGATCGACAACGTGATCGCCGGTAACTTGCTGGGGTCGGGCGCGGTAGCGGCCATCGGCATGTCGCTTTCCGTGTTCATGCTGTTCTCGGGGTGCGCCGGCATCCTTGAAACGGGCGCGGTGGCCTTGTGCGCCCGGGCGCTGGGCAACCGCGACGCCGATCGGGTGAACGTGCTGTTCAGCGTATCGCTTGCCGCGGCGCTTGCGGTGGGCGCGGTGCTGTCGGCGGGCGGCGTGGCCGGCGCCGGCGCGTTGGCAACCATGCTCGGCGCCGCATCGGGCGAGCTGCACGCCGACACCGCGGCGTATTTGAGCGGCATCTGCTCCGGCGCGTTCGCCATCGTGCTGCTGCAGCTGCTCATGGGGTTCACGCGCCTGGACAACGCGCCTCAGCTGGGCATCGTGGCCATCGTCGGCATGAGCGTGTGCGACGTGGTATTCAATCTGGTGGCGGTTTGCGTGCTTGACCTGGGGCTTCACGGTATGGGTCTGGCAACGGCGCTGGCGTATTGCGTTGCCGTGGGCATCTGCTGCACGCATTTTCTCAGCAAGGACAACACGCTGCATCTGGTGAATCCCATGCCGCATGTGGGGCAGCTTGCCGGCGTGCTGAAGACGGGCTTGCCCGATTCGCTTACCCGCGCCACCGTCATGGTGCGCACGTTCACGTTCAACTGGCTGCTGCTGACGGTGGCGAGCGCCGGCGCGGTTGCGGCCTTGTCCATGCTGTCGTCGGTGAACTCGTTCGCGTCGTCGGTGACCATCGGCGTGGGGCAGACGGCCACCCTTCTGTGCGGCATCTTCTTCGGCGAAGAGGACCGCGGGGCGCTGAAGGCGACGCTGCGAACGGGCATGCGCATGGGGCTGGTGCTGTCGTGCGCTTTGTGCGCGGTGGTGTTCGCGTTCGCGCCCCAGGTCGTGGGGCTGTTCGGCCTTGAGGGCGACGCCGAGGCGTTCGGCGTGGTCGCCGTGCGGGCGTTCATCCTGTGCGTGCCATCGACCTGATCAACCAGCTGTTCGTGAACTACTATCAGGGCACGGGCAACGTGCGCGCTGCAAGCGCCATCGCCGTGGGGCAGTCGGGCCTGTTCGCCGTGTTGTTCGCGTTGGGGACGGTATGGTTCTGGGGCGCGACGGCGGTGTGGACGTCGTTTCTGGTGGGCGAGGCAGTCACGCTGGCGTTGCAGCTGGTCGTGGCCAGCGTGCTGTGGAAGCGCAAGGGCGTGAAACGCGCTGTAGCGGGCGCGGCCGAGGTCGTTGCCAACGAGGCGCCCGCGGCTGCGATGGCCGGTGATTGCGACGGTGTCGCGTTGGGCGGCGCCGTTGTCGACGAGGTGACCTTGCTCGACAAGATGATGTACCTGCCCGAGACCTTCCAGCAGGATTGGCGGGCCTGGCGGGCCTTTTCCTGCGATCCCGATATCGCGTCGGTCGCGGCGTGCTCGCAGCAGGTGGCGGCGTGGTGTGAGGCGCAGGGCATCGACGGGCGCCGTTCCTACCTGGTGCCGCTGGCGGTGGAGGAGATGGCCGCCAACGCGGTCGAGCACGGTTTTGCCAAAACGAAGCACCCGGCCATCGATGTGAAGCTCATCTTGAAGCGCGACGGCACGCTGGTGCTGCGCATGCGCGACAACGGCGCGGCGTTCAATCCGATGGACCTGGACCTTTCAGCTGCCGATCCCTGCTCGGCGGTGGGCATTCGGATGCTTCGCCAAGGCGTGCGAGAGGTGGAGTACCAGAATACGGTGGGGCTCAACAACGTGGTGGTGACGCTGCCGGCGGCTTCGGGAGCGTGACCTGGCCTTTCGCAAGCCTTATCGTGTGCGGTGCGCTTTCGATGCGTGCGAGGCCCCGTATTCGACATGCGACCCCATCAATGCCGGCGTCCTATCGTGGGATGCCGGCATTTGTTTCGCGATTCACGTTTCGGAATGTTTCGAAATCGAAATAATTCACGAAAATGGATTATTGTCGATTGACTAACATACGAGGGTGAGAATAATATACCAACCAGCAACGAATTGTTCGCCGTTGCGTACAAAAGGGGTAATCTCATCGCAAAAGAAAGGGAAGACATGAAGAAGCAACTTCGCATCGTGGTCGCGGCCGTATGCGCGTTCGCGATGGTGGGCGCCTTCGCTCTGACCGGCTGCTCGTCCAACGGCGGCTCCGCCGAGCAGAAGAACGATTCTGCCGCCGAACAGTCCGCCGACAACAACAAGGAGCAGGTCGAGTTGCAGGTATTCGCGGCCAACTCCCTGTCCAAGGCAATGGAAGAGGTTCAGGCCGCCTACATCGCCGACGGCCATGACAACGTGTCCTTCGCCGACACGCAGTACAAGGCATCCGGCGAGCTTAACGAGATGCTGGGCGCCGGCTCCTACGCCGATCTGCTGATCAGCGCCTCGAAGAGCTCCATGGACACCGCCGTGGAGAAGGGCTACGTCGATTCTTCCACCCGCGTCGACATGTTCAAGAACGACCTGGTCATGGTCTCCAAGGAAGGCGCCGACATCAAGGACGTCACCCTTGACGACATCGCCGCCGGCAAGTACTCCATCTGCGTGGGCGACGACTCCGTGCCCGCCGGCAACTATGCCGCCCAGTCCCTGTCCACGGTAGGCGTGTACACCCCCGCCGCTGCCGATGAGGGCAAGACCGGCAAGGATATCTCCGGCAAGGGCGGCAGCTACCAGGCCTTCGTCGATGCCGGTCATAAGGTGGTCACCGACACCTCCGTGGGCAACGTGTGCAAGCATGCCCAGTCCGGCGATGTCGACGTCGCCTTCGTGTACACCTCCGACGTGTACCGCTTCGGCGGCGTGCAGATCGTCGGCACCGTGCCGGCCAACACGCACAAGAACATCGTGTACCCCGGCGCCGTCACCTCCGAGAGCAAGAACGCCGCTGCCACCCAGGAGTTCCTGGATTGGTGCCTGAGCAGCGACAAGGCCCAGGAGATCTGGCAGAAGTGGGGCTTCGAGCTGGCGTAAGCGCCGCGCTTGGAACCGCATAGCAGATAAGCGAACGAAGCAAGGGGATGGGGACGATTCGGCCCCATCCCCTTACCGCGTCCAAGGACGGGATATATGACGAAACAGGGAAAACGTGCGAAAAGGCTTATCGCAAGCCTTGCTGTTACGGCGGCGCTGGCGCTGTGCGTGCCGGCCGCGGCGCTTGCCGACGACGCGCTGGGCGATGTGGATACGCCCGCGGTAAGCGCGAAGCCGGCAGCTGCCTCTTCGGATGCCGATGCACAAACCGCAGGCGATGTGGACACGTCGGCGGTGCAGGTGTCCAAGGAAGGCGACGCGGCAGCGCTTGAGGGCAGCAGTTTTGCGATAAGCGATTTCTCGCGCGCGCAGAAGGGCTCCAACCGCAGCATCGACGGCGAGTATCGCGGCTATGCGTACCTTATCGGTCAAGGGGTCGGGCAGGCGGCGCAGCTGGTCGCGGTGAACGACCAGGTGGTGGCCTACATCCCGCCCGCCATGGCCGAGCAACTATCCCTTGATTTCGAGGATGCGCAGACGCAAACGCAGCTCAAGCAGCTGTTCTGCGCGCTCGATGCGGGCCAGTCGTCGGGTTCGGTGCCCCTAAGCGGCATCTCCGCGTGGCATTTCACCACGCAGCAAACCTACGACCTGGGCGCCGTGCGCCTTATGTTCGACCAGGAGATCTCGGGCAAGGCGTACGTGCTGGTCATCGGGGTGGACGGCAGCGACATCACCGACAGCGAGAACGCGAACTACGCCAAGCCCTCCTTCGCCGATTTCGGCGTTATCGCGCCCGCCGACCAGGTGAGCATCGTCGCCAAGCCCACGGGCTTGGCCGCGGCAGGCGAGTTCCTGCAGAACCTGGATTGGAGCCCTTTGTGGGTGAGCCTGCGCACCACGGGCATCGCCATCGTGTTCATCGTCATCCTGGGCTTGTTGGCGGCGTACTTCTGCCTGAACCTCAGCTCGCGTGCGAAGAGCATCTTCGACGCCATCTTCACCATCCCCATGGTGCTGCCGCCTACCGTGTGCGGCTTCATCCTGCTGTTCATCTGCGGCTCGAACACGGCGTTTGGCCGGTTCTGGATAGAGACGGGCTTCCCGCTCATCTTCAGCCCAACGGCGTGCGTCATCGCCGCGGTGGTGGTGGCGTTCCCGCTTATGTACCGCAACGCGCTCGGCGCGTTCGAGAGTCTTGACCGCAACATGCTCGACGCCGCCCGCACGCTGGGGTGGAGCAACGCGAAGATCTTCATGCGGCTGATGCTGCCGCTGTCGTGGTCGAGCATCGCGGCAGGCATGGTGCTGGCGTTCGCGCGCGCCTTGGGCGAGTTCGGCGCCACACTGTTCATGGCGGGCAACTACGTGGGCGTCACGCGCACCATCCCCATCGCCATCTACTTCGAATGGATGAACGGCAACAGCGACGTCGCCTGGTTCTGGACGGGCGTCATCATCGTGTTCTCCCTGGTGGTCATCGTGTTCATCAACCTGTGGAGCGGGCACACCACCAAATATCGCAAGCGTTCGGAGTAAAGCATGAGCCTTGAAGTAGACATCGAGAAGAAGTTCAAAGGGTTCAACCTGCAGGCGCGGTTCTCGGCAGGGAACGAGACGCTGGGGCTTTTGGGCGCGTCGGGATGCGGCAAAAGCCTTACCATGCGCTCCATCGCCGGCATCGAGCGTCCCGATTCGGGCAAGATCGTGGTCAACGGCACGGTGTTCTTCGACCGCGCGCCCGGCAAGAAGGCGCGCGTGGACCTATCGCCGCAGCAGCGCAAAACGGCCTTGCTGTTCCAGAACTACATGCTGTTCCCCAACCTGACCGTGGCGCAGAACGTGGCGGCGGGCATCACCAAGGACGTGTCGCCGGCCGATCGCGACGCTATGGTGCAGGCCGAGCTCAAGCGCTTCGGCCTGTCGGGCTTCGAGAAGCGCTATCCCGTGCAGCTCTCCGGCGGCCAGCAGCAGCGCGTAGCGCTTGCTCGCATGCTCGCGGCGCGCCCGGGCATCCTCATGCTTGACGAGCCGTTCTCCGCGCTCGATGCGCACCTGAAAAGCGTGCTGGAGCAGAACCTGGTCAGCCTGTTCGACGCGTTCCGCGGCACCATCCTGTACGTGTCGCACGACATCGACGAGGCGCTGCGCTTCTGCGACCGCATCGCTGTGGTGGAATCCGGGCACATCATGGAGATGGGCACGGGCGATGACCTGGTGAACCGTCCGCAAAGCCAGGCGGGCATCAAGCTGTCGGGCTGCAAGAACGCCACGCAGGCCGAGCGCCGCGGGCCGCACACGGTGTGGCTGCCGAAGTGGGGCGTGCAGGTGGAGACGGCCGCCAAGGTGCCCGAGGGCGTCAAATGCCTGGGCGTGCGCGCGTTTTACCTGCAACGCGCCGACGGCCCGGGGCGCAACTGCTTCCGCATGCGCGTCGACCGCGTGAGCGACTCGCGCTTCGAGCGCACGGCGCTGCTGGGCTTTTTGGATCGCAGTCCCGAGG
>OLOB01001663.1_pt1 | contig 14242 bp, 12 predicted proteins | sample 1671911 | NCBI WGS metagenome assembly OLOB01 (sample SAMEA3136625, study PRJEB25190) | human gut metagenome | biome: human gut; feature: human-associated habitat; material: faeces | place: Austria | collected 2013
TTTTTGAAATTTTATTTGGCGGATACGCCACACCGACGAAATGCGTAGCATTTTGAATGTTAGCTCAGAACAGTTACAACATTTTTAAATTATTTCGCCGACTCCGCATGACGGTTATTATACAAAAACATCAATGCTGACATACCGAAGATCAACACATATCCAATGATACTGATCCAATCCGGCAATTCGCCGAAGAACAGGAAACTCCAGATGGCTGCGAAAATGACCAATGTATAATCATAAATGGAGATTTCTCTGGCCGGGGCATACTTGTAGGCGGCTGTGATGCCAAACTGACCTACGGCTGCGCCTGCGCCTGCACCGATCAGAATCAGAAACTGCTGCAGTGTCATCGGTTCGAAGAAAAAGATAATGTACGGCAATGCCGCCAGGCATGAAAATGCCGAAAAAAAGAACACGATGAAAGGCCCTTTTTCACCTTTAATACCAAGATACCGCACACAGGTGTACGCACCGCCGGCACACACACCGCCGATGAAGCCGCAAAGCGCCGGAAATGTGGCTGTCAGATCAAAAGATGGCTTGATGATAAACAAACTGCCGATAAAAGCGATCACAATGGCAATACACTGGAAGGGTGATAACTTTTCCTTCAGGAAGATGTAGGAAAAGATCAGTGTAAAGAAAGGTGATAACTTGTTCAACATGGAAGCATCCGACAGCACCATATGGCTCAATGCATAAAAGTTACAGAAAATACCAATGGTTCCAAGTACAGCGCGCAAAATCAATGCCGGCAGATTCTCTTTCTTGCAGGAAAAACCCGCTTTGCTTCTATATAATAAGATAAACGCAATAATCGCTGCCACAAGACTTCTAAAAAAGCTCTTTTCAATAGACGGCAGATCACCGGACAGCTTCACGCATAAATTCATAATTGAAAAGCCAAATGCTGAAATCAAAATACACACAATGGCTTTATTTTTCGTATTCATATAAAAAACCTCTCATCTCTTAATATTCGCTTTGTCTGACTATTTTCACCTGATCATTTTCCTTCTGATGCCAAAAGACTTTGTATCTCAACAATCTCTTCCACTTTCATTCTGCTCATGGCACTGTTATGATACCGGCCGTCATAAGTCACATCTTCACCAAACCATTCCGGCGCCGCAAAGCTTTCCGCTTCTTCAATACTCGGAAATTCCACTTCCGCCACAAACAGGCCTTCAAAAACATCCAGCTCTATTGTATAGGCATGAAAAGGTATCAAATAACGTCTTTTGGTAATAATATTGCCATCTGCTTTCTGAAGAAGATGGGCATATGAATCTGCATCCAATGGCAGATTGTATTCTTCTCTGGCCATCATGCCTCCGCCTTTGTAGGTCATATAATAATTCTCATCTTCACGGCGTACTCTGACAACAGGACGCACATTCAGATAGGCCTGTTCGATCAGATGGCTCTTGTATTGTTCCGGATGCTCCGGCATTTTTTGAATTAAAAATTTACGCTCTATTTCCATAAAACGACTCAAAACCTCCTAATTATTCCACTCATAGTTTCTGTACGTCATTCACATACTAGTAACAGGATAAACAAAAACACTTCAAAAAGCAAGTCTTGTTTGTCCTTTCAGATACAGGATAAAACGAACCAAAAAACGGAGGTGTCACAATGACAAACAATTCTAGTTCTACAATGGAAGTACCACAGGCAAAAGACGCAATGGATAAATTCAAAATGGAAGTTGCCAGCGAAATCGGTGTGAACCTGAAACAGGGTTACAACGGTGACCTTACCAGTGCCCAGGCAGGCTCCATTGGCGGTGAAATGGTTCGGAGAATGATCAAGCGTCAGGAAGAACAGATGGCCAACGGCGGTATGCAGTAACTGAATCTCGCAATCCATTAGCTGCCATTCCCAATCAGCCGCCCCAGGCGGCATTTGCAGACTGCAGCTGATGACTGAAGCAAACGCCGGGAAAGCGGATCCAAAAGGGTCCGCTTTCTCCGTTTCCTGATTGATTGTCTGACACACCGCTTTGCTTGCCCGACACGCCTAAAATAACGCAAAAAATTCGGGGATGCTGCTCAAAGACATACATCCCCTCATCATTCGCATTCATTCAATTGATTCTATTCGTCTTCCTCATCATCTTCAACAGCAGCCGCTGAAACAGCTGATGCAACGGTTGCAACAACTACCAGAACCGCAACGATGACAACTCCGAGAATTAAAACCGGAAGAAACACTGACATAAAATCCATATTCTACACCTCTCTTGCTCCTGCCTCACACTGCCTGTCCTTAAACGAGCCGAACACGTTCAGTGCCTATTGCCTATGGACATTATAGCATGTTCCCCAAAAAATGCAAAGTTTTTTATAATACACTGTTCAAAAAAAAATTGTAAATAATATGCATTCCCACGCTGAGCGCTTACTTGGAAGCCTCTGATTCTGTCTCTGTCGGAGCAACTGCAACTGCATTCTCTTCCAGAACATTTAAGACTTCCTCATTAATGATCACCTGACGCAGATACTTCTGGCTGTAATCCTTCTCCAGAGTTGCAACATCTGAATAACCGCTCTGCTTTGCATACTGAGCCACCTTCTCATCATAAAGGGCATCCGGATCGATCTTCTCAGCCTTGGCAATGGCACATACAACCAGCATATTGCCTGCAACCTGCTTGCCGTAATCTGCTGCATCCTTATTGAAATCATCTTCTGTCTGATTCATATACTGTGTCAGGAAATCAGAAAATTCCATACCGAAGTAGGACGCATACTGCTGATAATAACTTGTGTACTGTGCAGAATACTCTGTTACCAGTTCTTCAGGGATTTCTTTGATCTCTGCATTGTCCACAGCCTGCTGAAGCAGTTCCTTCTGCTTGCTGCTCTCTGCTTCAGATTCCTTGTTCGTCTGCAGCTGTGACTTCACATAAGCACGATATTCATCAACGGTTGAAACATCTGTAATGCTCAGTCCCTTAACAAAATCATCTGTCAGTTCCGGCACAATGTCATCGCCTTCGATGTAGTTCACTGTTACATCAAAGACAACCGCCTTGCCCGCCAGATCCGGGTTCGTCTTGTAATCATCCGGGAACTTCAGGTTCAAAGTCTTCTTCTCACCCGGCTTAACACCGATCAGACCATCTTCAAAACCATCAATAAATGAATCGGAACCGATTGTCAGTGATGCACCTGAGGCTGTACCGCCTTCAAAAGTCTCACCATCAATCTTGCCTTCATAGTCAATATTGACTGTATCACCGTCTTCAACGGCTCTGTCCTTGATCTGCTCCGGTGTTGCATGGGCTGTCAGGGTACTGTTGATCTGTGATTCCACTTCTTCATCTGAAACAGATGTATCTGTCTCTGTATAAGTCAATCCCTTGTAATCACCGAGCTTGACCAGGGATTCAACATCATAATCATACGCATAAGCGTTCGTATCTTCAGTCTCTGTTTCGGTCTCTGAGGCAGATTCCGATGCAGACTGCGCTGCTGATTCTGTCTCGCTGCCTGCAGCAGTGTCTGTACTATTGGCACTTCCTTTGCCGCATGCACACAATAAAAGAGCTACGCCGAGGCATGCAGCTCCCAGTTTTAAACTTTTCTTCATTGTAATTCGTCCTTTCATATCCAATGATATTATTTATACCACATAATAGAGAAAAATAAAAGCTTTTATACAAATTTCACAGTTTGTTCAAATTCTTAAATGTCGTACTCAGGCATCAAATATCTCAATTTTGCCTTCCACATCCGCGCCGTAACAAAGCCCCTCCGACTCCGGCACGACCTTGCCGTTGCTGGCCTCTGTCACTTCCTTTATAAAAGCAGCATACTGCGTATCCGGCACAAACAGCTGCATTTCAAAACCTTCCGTATAGAGGGTATCAAGAATCATCAGATTCAGTTTGGCCGCCAGATACTGCATCTTGCCCAGCATTGTATAATCCATGCTCATCCGCACCCTGCGGCAGAGAAACTTCTCTATTATAAGACTTTCCTTCAATCCTTCCTGAACAGCCGCAGAATATGCTCTGACAAGACCTCCTGTGCCAAGCAGTGTGCCTCCAAAATACCGGGTCACCACAACAACTGTATTCTTCAGCTGCTGCCCCATCAAAACATCCAGCATCGGTTTGCCCGCCGTCTGAGCCGGCTCCCCATCATCACTGCATCTGGCCGTCTCATTGGTCACACCAACGGAAAATGCATGGCAATTATGCCTTGCATCCCAGTACTGTTTTTTTATCTGCTCTATAAAAGCAAGGGCCTCTTCCTCTGATTCCACATGCGCCGAATGGGCAATGAAACGTGACTTTTTCTCAACAATTTCTGCTGTACCGCCCCTGTACACTGTCTTGTAATTGTTCACTTTATTGATTTCTGCCATTCCCAACTTCCTTACTTTATCTTTTTGTCAAGTTTATTCTATCACCTTCTTGAAAATTATGCTATCCCCTATTATTTCGAAAAAAATACACTTTATTTCAGTAAGCTTATTTGCTATAATGATAGGACGAAGGAGGTTCAGTAATGGATTATAGTAAACAGAATAATGAAAAAAAGCGCAAGAAAATCCGTTCCAATGCTGCTAAATCCAAGAAAAAGATTACTTTCAATATATTCCGTTTCACAATGCTTGCTATTTTGCTTATTGTTATTGTCGGTATTGCTGCCGCCATCGGTGGCTTCAAGGGGGTCATCGACAGTGCACCTGACATTACCGCCAGCAATGTGATGCCGAGTAAACTCAAGTCCGTCATGTATTATCCCGACGGACAGGAAGCGATTGAACTGGTAGGCGCCCAATCCAATCGAACGATCGTGTCGATCGATGATATTCCCAAGTGCCTTTCAAACGCCTTTGTAGCCATTGAGGATAACCGCTTCTATGAACATAACGGCATTGACCCGAAGGGTATTGTCCGTGCCCTTTTCGTTGGTCTTTCCCATGGCGGCAATTTCTCAGAAGGTGCCAGTACCATCACCCAGCAGCTGATCAAGCTCACCGTATTCAACGGTGGTGCCGAGACAGATACGATGCAACGATTCAAGCGTAAGTTCCAAGAGTGGTATCTCGCTCTCAAGCTTGAGAAAGAGATGTCCAAGGACGAAATCATGGAAGCTTACCTGAATACCATCAACCTCGGCCGCGGTGCCTATGGTGTAGAAGCCGCTGCGGAACGTTATTTTAATAAGAAGTGCAGCGATCTGACGGTTTCTGAATCAGCGGTTATCGCAGCGATCGCCCAATCACCTTCCTACAACAACCCCATTGATTATCCGGATATCAACGCCCAGCGTCGCGACAAGATTCTGAACAATATGCTGACCCTTGGTCTTATTACACAGCAGCAGTATGATGAAGCCAAGGCTGATGATGTCTATTCACGTATTACCGAAGTCAACGAGACAACGAAATCCAAGGATATCATCTATACATGGTTCGAAGATGCTGCCATCGATCAGGTATTAAACGACTTGCAGGAGAAGCTTGGCTATACTTCCGCAGAAGCCAACAATGCCCTTTACAGCGGCGGTCTTCAGATTTATCTGACACAGAGCCGTCACATTCAGGATATTGTCGACAGCTATTATAATGATGATGACAACTTCCCATCCACAGAGTACAGACTCCACTGGGCTCTGACTTACAAAGACAAGGACGGGGAGACCGTCAATATTGATGAGAATTCTCTGCAGAGCTATTATGGCGCTGATGACTGTGATCTGCTTTATGACAACGAAGACCAGGCCAAACAGTCTATTGCAGAATTTCTTGAAGCCAAGGGCATTACTGATGACGATATCATCGCCCAGAGCTTTGATATGACTGTACAGGTACAGTCTTCATTCGTTCTGATGGATCAGTCTACCGGTTATGTACTGGCCTTGAGCGGCGGCCGCGGTGAGAAGAAGACAAGCAGAAGCTTTAACCGCGCCACCCAGTCCACACGACAGCCCGGTTCTGTTTTCAAGACGATTGCCGTTTTCCTTCCTGCTCTGGATTCCTGTGGGCTTTCACTGGCATCTACCAAGGAAGATGAACCTTATACAACTCCTGACGGCTACCAACCGTTCAACACCAATGCCAACTCCTATCAGGGAACGACAACCATCCGTGAAGCCATTACTTACTCCATGAACGTTGTTACTACCAAGTGGCTGGTTGAAGATGTCACACCGAAGCTTGGTATTGAATATCTTGAGAATCTTGGCATTACAACCATGGACGAAGACCGGGATGCTTACGCACCTCTGGGTCTTGGCGGTATCTCCAATGGTGTAACGAACCTTGAACTGACAGGTGCTTATGCGGCTATCGCCAACGGCGGTGTCTATACAGAGCCTATCCTTTACAGCAAGATTCTGGACAAGGACGGCAATGTACTTCTGGACAATGTACCTGAGAAGCACACAGCCATGAAAGATTCTACTGCATGGCTCCTGACAAGTGCCATGGAAGACGTTGTATCCAAGGGTACAGGTACTTCCGCACAGATTTCCAATTACGGTATTGCCGAAGCAGGCAAGACCGGTACAACTGACGACTACAAGGATTTATGGTTCGTTGGTTATACACCTTATTACACAGCCGGTATCTGGTTTGGTTATGACGACAGTACACTGATGCGCTACCGTCTCGGACGCAACTACAACGCGCACAAGGTACTTTGGAAGAATATTATGAATGAAGTCCTTGAGGGCTATGAGGACAGAGATTTCGTGATGCCGTCTGACGTTGAGAAGCTCCGCGTCTGCAGCAGCACAGGTTTATTGGCATCTTATGGCTGCAACGCTATTACCGAGTATTTTGCCAAAGATACTGCACCGACGGAATACTGTTCGAAGCATAGCTATCGTTATTACGAGAATAGTTATGATGATGACAGCAGCTCATCATCGTCCTCCGGCAGCAACAGCTCGAACACAACGTCCGGGGATAATTCCGGCAACGGCAACTCCGGTGCTGACAATTCCGGCGGCGATAATTCAGGTGGTGGCAATTCCGGCGGTGACAATTCCGGCGGTGATAACTCCGGCGGCGATAACTCCGGCGGCGACAATTCCGGTGGCGACAATTCCGGCGGCGACAATTCCGGTGGCGATAACACTGGCGCCGAGCAATAAACATTGCACATAGTCTAAGACTAATTTAAAAGGCTTCAAATAACAAATCCTGTATGGTGTTTGTTATTTTGAAGCCTTTTTAGATTTTGACTACACGATATTCACTTTATTTATACTTTTTTATCTATTGCGAAATCCTTCAGCTCATGCTCTTATTTCTTGATTTTGGAATTGCACACCAGAGATGCCAAAAATGCAAACACCAGTGATCCACTGATTCCTACTGCCGAAGCCGTAAAGCCACCCGTAAAAATCCCTGATTGTCTACAGCTTCTTTCACCCCCTTCCACAGGTTATACCCAAAGCCAAGAAGCGGCACCGTTGCTCCGGCCTGCCCGAAATCAACGATAGGCTTATAAATTCCCAACATGCCAAGAATGGCGCCTGAGCATACCAAAAGTACCATGATCCGCCCCGGCATCATCTTTGTCTTCTCCATCAGAAGCTGCACCAGTGCGCAGATAACACCGCCTGTTATAAAAACCCTCAGATAATCAACAAGCATTCTGTTCTCCTCCTATTTCATAAAATATCTATTTACTTAGTATTTAAATTTTCATATTTTCTATGTGTTGAAATCTGCCCTTTTTTAATCATCAGAGTACGCTCAAAATACAAAAAAGGTCAAAAAATAATTCAAACACCTGGCCTGTGTTTGAATTATTTTTTGACCGGTTATTGATTTCTCTATGTGCGTTCTGCCTATTTAGAAATCCCGGATTTTATCGTCTGTTTCGTCCGTCGTTTTGTCAATTTTTCTGATTTCTACATCATAACCGTACTTGTCATTGACCTGGACATGGACTGTATCACCGACACGATGCCCCAACAATGCCTTACCGACAGGTGAATCAATACTGATCAGACCATGCAGCACATCCTCACGGACGGTCGTTACGATACGGTATGTTTCTTCCTCATCTTCATCTTCAAAATAAACCGTTACCGTATTATTCAGTCCGACCTCATCATCCTTGGAATGATCCTTGATGACTTTTGCTGTCTTGACCATTCTTTCAAGATAGCGGATTCTGCTTTCGTTTCGGTTTTTTTCTCTCTTGGCTGCCTGATACTCGAAATTTTCACTGAGATCTCCCTGTTCCCTGGCTTCCTTGACAGCCGCCAGTGCCTCCTTACGGACAACAACCTTACGGTGTTCAATCTCTTCCTTCATCTTCTGAATATCTGCCTCAGATAATTCATCATACATCTTCTATCACATCCTACTATTCAATATTCCGCTTTCTTTGACGGACCGAACAGCTTCCTGAATGGTCGGCACATCCAAAACCAATGCAAAACGGACAAAGCCTTCTCCAAGGTTTCCGAAGCTGCTGCCCGGTGTCACTATGAGACCGGTTTTCTCCATTAATTCCATCACAAATTCATTGGAATTGGCAAAGCCTTCCGGAATCTGAGCCCATGAAAACATGGTTCCCTGGCTGAGAGGCACTTTCCATCCGATAGATGTCAGCCCCTCTGAAAGGGCATGATTACGGCGATCATATTCTTCACACTGTGCTTTCACTGCGTCCTGCGGACCTGTCAGGGCTGCAATGGCACCATACTGAACCGGCAGGAAAATACCATAATCAATCTGGGAACGTACATTTTTAAACTTATCAATAACTGCCTGATTGCCTACAACAAAGGACATTCTGGCACCTGTATAATTATAGGATTTGGACAATGAATAAAATTCAACGCCCACGTCCCTGGCTCCCCTAAAAGAAAGGAATGATTTGCCGACTCTGCCGCCATAAATAATATCCGAATAAGCATTGTCGTGCAGAATGATAATGTTGTATTTCTTCGCAAATGTGATCAGTTCTTCATAAAAAGAATCAGGTGCTGTCACACAGACCGGATTCAGCGGATAGGACACAATCATCATCTTTGCCCGTCTTGCCTGTTCTTCAGGAATCTTGTCGAATTCAATCAGGAAATTGTTCTCAGGATGCAGGTCATAGGTTTCCACCTTTGCACCACAAAGGAAAGGGCCTGCTGTAAAAACCGGATAACCCGGATTCGGCACAAGCACTACATCTCCCGGGTCACAAATCGCCATGGCAATATGCGCCATTCCCTCCTGGGAACCATAAATAGACATAATTTCTTCATGACGAATGCCCTTAACACCATAGCGCTCTGCATAATGATTGCTGACTGCATCCAACAGTTCCGGCAGATCAGCCAATGCGTATTTGTAATTCTCAGGCTTTGAAGCAGCTTCACTGACTGCATCCATAATATGCTGGGCCGGTTTGAAATCCGGTGTACCTACAGACATATTGTAAACCTTCCGGCCGGCCTTCACCAGCTCGTTCTTTTTATCATTTAAAGTCGCAAAAATACCTTCTTCAAAGGAATCCAGACGACTGGCAAAATTAAACTCCATCTTCTTATCCTCCTGTATAACGCTACAGTCTATTGTAAACCTTTTTTGAAAAGATGCAATCCTGATTTTTATTCGTATTTTCAACAGCTGTTATGACATACTGCCCCTGCCAGACCAACTGTCGGCAATAAATATCCGACAGCGCACCGGATACAGCCGCTTCATCGCACACCGTCCTCTTGCTGTACATATGCAATACCTCTCCCGGCACACATTCTGTCCTTTCAAAAGCCGCAAGTCCATCTCCCGTCAGTTTGATCATCGCTTCTTTCATCGTCCAGACACGCATAAAGGCCTCATCCTGCCTATCTGATTTCTGAATATATAAGCGTTCTCTATCTGTCATTTTTCGAAGAACACTTTTGGGATAAGGCCTGATCCTTTCTGCATCAATGCCTATCGGTATATTTCCTACCACACACACCACCAATCCGCCGGTGTGACTGATATTAAAATGGACATCCGGCAAATCGTGAAAAAGTGGCTTGCCGGATGGCCCATATGCAAATATCAGACTTTCTTCTTTTGACAGGAAATCCTTGGATACTCCTGCTCTGAGAAGTGCTGTTTTTAAGAGCTGACGGCCGACAGCATGCTGATATTTGCTCTCCTCAACGGCCGTCATGCCATTTCTGTCATAATTTGCAAAATAAATATTCATACACTATACTTCCACAGAAAATTCGACAACTGCTTCTCCATGTCCATCCTGAATCATCAGCCGTCCACTTCCTGCTTTGCCGATTGAGCGTACATAAGTGCCCGCAAAGCCGTTTTTCATAACAATCACCGACGGCCCGATCAGTTCAATATCACCTTCTGTCTTCAGTACCAGCGGCGTCTCATATCCATACAGATGCTGACCACTCTCACCGACAGCTTCAATGTGCACAGTTGCTGCATCGTAGCTGCTTTCTTCCATCATATGCTGACGATCCGTTGTAATCTGCAGTCTGACTTCAGGTGTCGGCGTAATACTTGTCCCGGCAACAACCGTATCATCTTTGATGGCCTCAATGCGCCATGTCACCGCGTATCTTCTGGAAAATGCCAGCTCGGATTTCTGTTGAACAAACAGCTCTTGATCCTTCTCGGATTCTTTTTTCAAAAAGACTCTGTTTGACGTTTCTTTCTGTTTCTGTTCTTTTGGTTTTTCTCCTGTACGAACAATTTCGGACAGATGTTCAACAAAAATCGGCGGATGTACCAGATCTCTGAATACCGTTTCATCCGGATAAAATTCACCAATCAGCTTTTCGTCACAGTAAAGTAAAATATGGTCTGCATTGGTCATGACCATAAGCCGGTCATCCATCGGCAAAACTGCTGCGCATACTGGTTCGTCCTCCCGCTGACTCTTGAAAAAAGCAGCCGCCATCTTCGGATTTCTAAACGCATCCATAAGCCCTCTGCTGCAAATGCCGTCACTGCCGCTGTACTTGCGGCTGACCGGATAATCTGTCATAACAGGCGCCAGACTGCCTGCAAAACTGTCATTGCTCTCCACAGCCCGCCACACGCTTGCCTGCCGCATGGTCTGACACATCCAATCATCTATCCCTGCTCCGCCATTTACCTGCACATTGAGACTTCTGTGCCCAGATAAAAGGCAAGTTTTCGACAAATCCTGAATGATATTTTCACTGCTGATAGAAACACTGGCAGCATCCTCACTCATATCATCATACAAATACACATCTTCATAAAAATGACTGCCTGCAAAATCTCTCTCACCGCCTGTCTGCCGATAGACATCCAGTTCTCTGGCCAAACGGCTTGTCTTATAATAAAGTGCATCTTCATCATCAGAATCACTGATACGCGTATCCCACAGGATCACAGATGGATGATTGCGATACTGCATCACCATTTCACGGACATTTCTCACAGCAATTTTCTTCCACCGTGTATCGCCGATAAACTGCCAGCCCGGAATTTCAGGAATGACAAGCAGGCCAATCTCATCGCACCTGTCCATAAAATACTGCGACTGTGACCCCTGCATCGTCCGCACCGCATTCGCTCCCAACTCGAATTTCAACAAATCCGCATCCAGCTGCTGCGGTGATTTCGGCATAGCATACCCCACATAAGGCCAGCTCTGATATCTGCTAAAACCGCATAATTTCAGGATACGTCCATTCAGCCAGAATCCCTCTCCATCAAAAACAGCTTCCCGGAATCCGACTCTTACCTTCTTCGTGTCTACACACTGTCCATCTTTCAGAAGTTCCACCGTCAGTACATAGAGAATCGGCATATCCACATCCCATAGCATCGCTTCCGGCACTGTATAGGTCAGACAGGACGTTCTGAAATGCACATCCGCTGTTTTTAAATCCCAATGCTGAAGATCTTCACCCTCCAAAGGAATCTCTGTCCAGGTATCCAGATGAGCGGCCAGTCTCAATCCTTCCGTATACGCATTCAGCTTAATTTGTGCCTTTAATATCTTTTCATCGGTTCTGACATCCGGGGTGGCTGTATAAATATCTTCTATATAATATTCATCCTTCACATCCAGATAAACATCCCGATATATGCCGCCGTAAGTCAGTGACTCTGTCACCGATCCAAAAGGCGGCTGATTCAGTTTTTCTCTGCTGTCTAAGCGCACGGTAATCACCTGTTCACGTCCATCCACAAGAAACGGTACAATATCCACCGAAAAAGCTGTATATCCACCATAATGTTTCATCGCCAGCTTCCCATTCACATAGACGACGGCTTCATGGGCTGCCCCTTCAAAGGTCAGTATCAAATGACCTCCACGCCATGCATCTTCTACTATCAGACTGCGTCTGTATCCGCAAAGCTGCTGCACAGACATTTCATCAAAATTACTGTAGGACAATTCACACACACTGTGTGGAATCCGCACCTTCCGAAGTTCTGACAGATCAGCCTCCGGGTTCAACAGATCCTCTGTATAATTTCTTGCAAAATACCAGTTGTCATTTAAATATATTCTCTGCATTGATCTCTCCTGCTCATTAAAAGCCGCACAGCATGTATCCCATCAGTTAGATGGCCCGTGTAGCCTCTTTTAACCAAGCCTGTTCTTCTTCATTCAGATGCGGTCCGATGACCTCGTAAATCTTCTGATGATAATCATTCAGCAGCTGCCTTTCACGCTCTGTCATCAATAACGGATCTACACCATCCAGATCAAACGGTACAAGTGTCACGGTATCAAAGTACATAAACTGACCGTATTCATTCTTCTCGCCCTTCATGCAGACCATCAGATTCTCATGCCGCACACCGAATTTATCCGTCAGATAAACCCCGGGTTCATCTGACGTCAGCATACCTTCTTCCAGAACACAGCCTTCATTGCGATTCGGCAGCATCTTCCAACGGAAGCCATTCGGACTCTCATGCACATTCAACAGATAGCCAACACCATGACCCGTACCGTGATTATAATCCATGCCGATCTGCCACAGAGGTTCTCTTGCCAGATAATCCAGATTATAACCTTTGCATCCGTGCAGGAAATGCGCACCTGCGAGATTCAGATTGCCCCGAAGTACCAGTGTAAAGAATTTCTTCTCCTCCTCTGTCAACTCACCCAGTACAAAAGTACGTGTGATATCTGTTGTTCCCTCCAGATACTGACCGCCTGTATCCATCAGAAGTAATCCCTTTGGCGCCAGCTTGGCATCTGTCTCCGGTGTTGCAGAATAATGCACAATGGCACCATGTTCCGCATATCCGCTGATGGGTTCAAAACTAGGTTCAAGATAGCCTTCCTGCTCTTTACGGAAGCTTTCCATCTTCTCTGCAGCACTGATTTCTGTCATTGGTACTTTGCCAATATTCTTCTTCAGCCAATACATAAATTTTGTCAGGGCAATGCCATCTTTGATATGAGCCTGCCGAATATTCGCTACTTCCACCGGGTTCTTGATGGCCTTCGGCAACAATGTCAGATTCTGTTCATCAACCTTCTTCGCAGATTCCGGCATTCTCTCAAGTATAGCATAGTTAAGCGCTGAACCATCGTAGATCACGGTCTGGTTCTCTGTCAGTTTTGCCACATCCTCATAAATGCCATTGTATTCAAAAAATTCTACACCGGCGTTCTCCAATGTCTTTCTGTCCGCTTCCTTGAAATCTGCGGCATTGGTATAAAGTCTCAGACTATCGGCACTCATCATCAGATACGCCAGAACAACCGGGTTATCCTGTACATCGTTGCCTCTGAAATTCAAAAGCCATGCAATATCATCCAGAGAAGTCAGTACAAACCAGTCCGCTTTCTTCTCTACCATTTCCTGACGGATCAGGGCAATTCTGTCCTCTCTGGACTGGCCGGCATAAGCAATATCCAACAGCCATGCAGGCTCTGCAGAAAGTGCCGGACGCTCAGTCCAGATTTCATCCACCAGATCATAGCGGCCATTGACAGACGCTCCTTTTTCACTCAGTCTGCGTACATAGTCCTGACCATTTCTGGCATTGACCGTTCTTCCATCAAAGCCAAGGCACTGTCCCTTTTCAATGTGTGACACAATATAGTCTTCAATAGTCGGCACACCTTCATTGCCCATCTTAAACAATTCAATGCCTGTATCCGCAAGTTGTGCCTCCGCCTGCAGGAAATATCTGCCGTCGGTCCAGAGTCCTACAAAATCCTGTGTCACAAGGATGGTTCCCGCTGAGCCTGTAAAACCGGAAATAAAAGCACGGCATTTAAAATGCTCACCTACATATT
>OLOB01001668.1_pt1 | contig 14218 bp, 13 predicted proteins | sample 1671911 | NCBI WGS metagenome assembly OLOB01 (sample SAMEA3136625, study PRJEB25190) | human gut metagenome | biome: human gut; feature: human-associated habitat; material: faeces | place: Austria | collected 2013
GTGCCAAGATTTGCCTTGGGGGCTGTACTATTTCAGACTCGCGCGCCATTCCGATTCGGAAGAGCAACTTGCCCTTCCGAGCGTTCGCTTTTCCTGTTTATTACCGGAAGCGACCCCTTATGGCTAACGTGCTGCAATTCTTCGTATGCCTTGCAATCTCGATGCTTCCTCGAGTATCCCGATAAGCTCATCAGCCTGGTAATACGCTCCTCGTTTCGCATTGCCCATCTTCGAAAGGATACCTCTCTCGCAAGCGGTCTCTATAAGAGTGCGTGCCGCTCGGTCGGTGATGGCGAGACGGTTGGCGACATATGTGGCGTTCACGACAGGCTGTTCGACGAGAAGCTCGGGTAAACCGTGGGACGCCGATCCTGCGCGGTCGGTGTTCGAGGCACGCCATGCGCCCAGCACATCGTCCACGTCGTCAGCGATGCGCAAACCGATGACGACGGCAAGCTCCAGAGCATCGGCAAAGCAGGCGATTATTGGCTCAATCTTTCCGACGTGGTAGGCGTCGAGCGCTTTCATGTACCGTTCAACGTCATGCAGCAGGCCCGCTGAGACGGGCAGGGTTGAATGCATCAGGACTTCGTCGTTTGCAAGCATGCGATGCACGAGCGCTCTGCCAGTGCGGCCGTTGCCGTCCGTAAAGGGGTGGATTGTCTCGAACTGCGCGTGGAAAATCGCTTCTTTGGCCACGGGAGGAACGTCCTCCCGCAGCACCCCGAACTCAATTAGGTCGTTGATGTAGTCTGGAACGCGACTTGCGTGAGGGGGCACGAACGACGCTCCATGCGGGCTGTAGGGCGTGCCACCGATCCATACCTGCTCGTCTCGCAGTCCCTCCCACTCGGAGGTTTCTGCCATGAGCACGTCATGGATGCTGCAGATAGAATCGATGCTCACGGGTCCACTTTGCCGCAGAGCCTCGCGCATGGCGGCGACGTTGCCCGCGATGAGGAGCGCATTCGTAGGTGCCTTGTCGGAAAGTTCTGCGAGTGCCACATTGCGCACGCTCGATGTGAGCCTCTCAATCTGGGAGCTCGATGAAGACTCGCTTCTTAAAAGGAGGGCTGGAAGGTTCCAATCGCGCGCATTCTGGGCTTCGTCGAAGCGCGTTACGGCAACTTCGACATCTGCAATCCGCCGCTGAATCTCAGGAGACAGGTTGACCGTCAGTTGGGCAATCTTTGCTGGGAGCGCAGCCTCATATGTCGGCAAAATCTTGCGTCTGCGACTCTTTGGTATGAACGCGAGCTCGTCGTAATCCCTTTCCCATGCGCATGTCTCATAGGCTACACTCGGCCACATGACTTACTCCTTGCGAATTCAATGTCGATTCTGCTAGTTTTACGGAAGTGAATCATAGTGCACTTCCGTAAAACTAGCAATAGATGTCATCATTCGTGTGCCTCTTGTGATTACAGATGTTTCTTCGTTTGACGAGGCCGGCGCTCAGCTCGTCCGGTTGGACGCTCACTTCCAAACAGATTGTCGAGCCCGCCGAGCGCGTTTGCATCACGTTCTCCCATCCCCTCGCATGAGAGCCCTAAAGGGAATGTGGCGAAGTGTGGCGGCGGGGGAAGGGAAGGGTTCGGCGTCGCGACCCATCTGGGCGCAATTGGTGCAGCGATTCAGGAAGATTCTGGCACGAAAACCGAGGTATCCCACGACGAGGGCTTCATTTCTGTACTCCATCGCGGGTTGCTTTTCGGTCGTAGGAAGAATCCCCAGGTCAGGGACTCGCTCAATTCGAGAGCGACCCATGACCGCGCCTTCCGCGTGGGATACCTCGGTTTTCGTGCCGAGATCTGTCTTGAGGGCTGTACTTTTTCGGGCCGCTGTCCACTGCATTCGCTCAGCAAGCAGGCTTGTCCAAGAGCGTTGAATGCTGTCCCCGCTATATCGGGGGTTCGTCCGATTGTTGGAGGCTCGCATTCCCAACGCCGTTCCCGGACTCTTGGAGAGCGTTCAAAGTGCGTCCAAGAAGCTATTTTGGCAGGCTTTCCTCGTCGAGCAGAAAATCGAACACGGACATAGTCAGAATCCCCTCGTTGTCGTAAGTCGGCTTCACCACATCGCGCACGAGCACGATCTTGCTAAAACTGTCGGGTACTTCGCGAAGTGGGGCCTTTTCCTGGCGTATCTTCTCCTCATCCGGCAAGTTAAGCGCCGACTGTATGTAATAGCGCCGGGAACCTAGATTCGCGACGAAATCCACCTCGAGTTGCTTGCGCACTACCTTGCCATCGACGCGGCTAGCCTTCGCGACAGAGCCGACGTCGACGGAAAAGCCCCTCGCGCGCAGCTCGTTGTACACGATGTTCTCCATGAGGTGGGTCTCCTCGACCTGCCTGAAGCCTAGTCTCGCGTTGCGCAGGCCGATGTCCTCGAAGTAGTATTTCTTAGGACTCCCGATGTACTTGCGACCCTTGACGTCGTACCGGCGGGCCTCTTCGATGAGGAGGGACTCCTCAAGGTAGCTGATGTAAGTGGAAATGGTGTTCGCGGTGATCTTCGAGTTCAGAACGCTTTTAAAGGTCGCCTCGATTTTGGGTGGATTGGTGAGCGAACCGATGGAGGATGCCAGCACGTCCACGAGGTCTTCGAGCTCTTGGGTCTTTGCCACCTTGTTCCTGGCCACCACATCCTTCAAGTATGTCTCGGAGAACAGGCGCTCTAGGTAGCGTGACTTTTGCTCGTCCGTGCGCATGCCAAGAAGAAGGGGCATGCCTCCGAAGACGACATACTCGGCCCAACCCTGGTATTTGTCTCCCTCAAAGCCTTGCATGAATTCGGAGAAGGACAGTGGTCGCACTCGGACCTCGTCTCCTCGTCCGCGAAACTGCGTCATGACGTCAGAGGACAGCAGTTTGGAGTTGCTGCCTGTCACATAGACGTCGACATTTCGCATGCGCAGCAGGCCGTTGAGCACACCATAGAGGCGAGGAGGCTCGTGCCCGCGCAGCTCCTCGTCGGAGATCGCGTATTGCACCTCGTCGAGCATGACGTAGTATCGCGACGTCTTATTCGCTATCTTGGACTTCAAATAGCTGTCAAGCACACCCGGGTCGCGCAGGCCCCTGTTCGCCTCCTCGTCCAATGCAACCTCTACGATACGATCGTCGCCGACCCCTAGCTCGTCTCTGAGGTAGTTGCCGAAGAGTTCGAACAGCAGATATGTTTTGCCGCACCGTCTGACGCCCGTGATTACCTTGATCATCCCGTTGTGCATTCTGTCGATCAGATTGTTTAGGTATCTATCCCTGCGCACTTCCATGTCTGCCTCCCTCAAATTTTCATTTAGTGATTATGTCACATGTTGCATTTTCGCTCAATGTGAACCCATAGTGCGATGCAATTCGGTCATGGAGTGTTTGAGAATCAGGAACGTTCGCGGCGCAACGGTCGTTCCCATCCGTCAGGCATGAAAGTCGCTTCGGATCTTTGCGCTGAAGGTGGCTGTCGGGAAAGCGTTAGCTGTTGGAGTAAAAGCTGATTCGAGTCCAGCCTTTCTGAATGTTCGTCATCGCCACAACGACGTGTGCGCTGTGGCGGCCTTTGGGGCGCTATCTTTTCGTGGGTAGGCGCGATAGGCGATTAAACGATTCTCGATACTCTGACGATAAAAGCGATAATGACGATAATCGCGAAAAGCCAGATGGGATTGTGGAGGGAAAGAACAAGTCCAAAACTAACCCATTCTAGTCAACGGCAAACGCTGATCCACCTGTGCCTGTCGGGTCCAATCAAAGATTGGGCAGAAGATAATCCCTAGTATTTCTGGGCTTCCTTGAGCGCTTTGAGGTAGGTGGCGTAGTGCTCTACCCGGTGGGCATCGCTTGCGAGGTAGTCGACCAGCCCGTTCTTGAGCAGCGCCGTGGCGGTGCGCCGGCGCGGGTTGAAGATGCCTCCTTCCACGAAGTTCGCGGAAAGCTGAAGCCGGCAGCCCATTTCCCTCATCTCGCGCGCGACGTCGATATCCTCCTGCACGGGCTTGTAGCGCTCGGGGTGGGCGATCACGATGTCGACGCCCTTGCTCTGGATGGTGTAAATCGCGCGCTGCCAGTTCGCGGGCAGATGGCTGCTTGAGAACTCGAGCAAAAGCAAGTTGGTGTCCTCGATGCAGAGGCTGGGCGCCGCATCGAGCCCCATGTCGGCGAGCTTCTTCCAGTGAACCTCATATCCCAAGCTCAGGCGCACACCGTTCTTCTCCGCATGCGCCTTGAAGGCCCGATAGCGCCTCTCGATGAGCTCCGCATCGAAGTCGGAGTGCTTGCAATGCGGGGTGCACACGATGTGGTCGATGCCGGCGTCCCGCGCGGCAAGCAGCATCTGGTGGGACTCCGCCGGCGTGCGCGAGCCGTCGTCGACCCCGTTTAGGATATGGCAATGGATGTCGAACACGCCCTCTCCTTTCCCACGCTGCCTCGCTGCCTGCTCGCTTACTGCACGTTCGCTTCGCCGCACGTGCCCGTGCCCGTGCCCGCTCTCTTGTCGAACATGGCGGCCCTATTCCTTGCTTCCCACTTCGTGGTAGTACACGTTGAGAACTGTCTCGTACACGTTCGTTTTGTCCAGGTAGAACTCCGCGAACTTGTCCCCCTGTTGCATGGTGCCCTGAAGGGTGGTCATGTCGACCGACGTGATCCCTGTCGCCAGGACGGAGCTTGCCAGGTAGCTGAACTCGTTGAGCCCCAAGTTTGTCACGGCATAGTTCGAAGCCGTCTTGTACAGGTTGACAAGCGTCCCGACATTGCCCTGGGCACTCGAGAGCGCCTGCTTGCAGAAGGCTTCGACGAACTGCGACTGGCGCGTCTGGCGGTCGAGCGACGACGTCAGCACCGATGTATCGCGCCATTGCACGTACTTGAGCGCGTTGCTTCCGAACAAAACGGTCGGCTCGCCCTCGACGATGTTGGTGTTGGGAATCGACTGCGTCGGGGTCAGCGACACGCCACCGATGGCATCCGCGAGCGCGCCGACGCCATCCATGTCGAGCGAGAAGTAGTAGTTCACGGGCATGTTGTACAACACGCGCGAAACTGCGGAGGCGGTGTATTGGCTGCTCAGCTCACCGCCGTCACCGTACGCGTAGGCCAGGCACAGCTGCATGGTCGACATGCCGGTGAAGGTGTCTCCCATGAACTCGCCCACCTCGACCATCGAGTCGCGCGGGATGCCGATTCCCGTCGTCTTGCCGGTGTCGAGGTTCACGGCGAGCACCATGATGGCGTCCGCCTGCCCGACGCTCTTGCCCGGCACGACCTCCTCGGTCTGGCGGTCGTAGCCTATGACGGCGACGGAAACCATGTTCTCGTTCAGCGCGTACGTCTTCCCGTTGTACTCGACGGTGCGGCCCTCGTCGTAGGTCACGGCGCTATCGTCCGCCTGGATGTCATCGGCGGTGTTGGCCTGCTTCACGGCGCTCTCTCCCGACTTCATGAAGGCGAAGGCGGCGATGGCGATGACGACCGCTATCGCCACGAGAATCCCCACGACGATAGCGACACGCTTCAAGATTCTCTTGCGACGCGAATGATGGCGCTTCTTCTTCCTGATGAGGACCTCTTCCTCCATCGTCTGGGGCGCCTCGGGAGCCGCGGGCACCAGGGTCTCCTCGGGCGCCTCGGGGGTTGCGGGCGCCTCGGGCGTCGGGGTGGTGCCGCTGCCCGCCTCATCCAGGGCGTTGTCTTTCGTTTCGCTCTCTTCCAAAGTGCTTCGTCTTTCGCGCTAGTAGGTCGGTTGGCCGCTGACGAGAACTCCCGTCACGAGGTATCTTCTCACGATGTGGTTGGAATCGCCGGTGCAGGTGCTCAGCTGCACGATTTTATCGCTTGAAGTGAGCGTTGTTCCCTCGCGCACGTTCTCGACGAGCGAGTCGGGGCTGAGTACCGAGTCGAAGTACTGCTGGACGATGGTCGGGTCGGAGAAGTTGAACGAGTTCAGGATGTGGCGGTTGTCGTACTGGTAGGCGGCAATTACGCGGTAGGTGAGGATGTGCCCATCGGTGTAGAGGTACATGTCCTCGTGGGAGTCGAAGAAGTCTTTGTTCTCGAAGCGGTGCAACGTGGTGAACATGGTTCCTTGCACCAGGTTGTGCCCGTAGATCACCGTGACGGGGTCGGAGAAGTCAGTCTTGTTTGCCAGCTGCGTGTAGATGGCGCCCTCCTCGGACCATTCGCCGTCCTTGTTGTGTTTCAGGTAGAACGTGTCATCGGTCGGGTGCTGCACCACTGGGTAGTTCACATCGGTGCCGGGGATGTAGATCCAGGCGTAGATGTCGGGGTTCTCCAGGCGAAGCGACGCGAAGTCGATGGGGTTTTCCACCCGCGGGTCCGCAGCGTCCTGCGAGGCAGCGGGGGCTTCTGGCTCGGGGGTAGCGGCTGCCTCCTCGGCCGATTTCGCGATTTGGGCGTTCTGCCACACGAGGTACGCCCCGCCGGCGATTGCCGCGCACACTAGCACGACGAGCAGCACGACGAGCGCCGCGATCTGCGGGCGTTTCTTGCGGGAGCCGCCGCCCGTGCCCGATGCATTGGCGCTCGGTGCCTTCGCGTGCTTGGGGGCGATATCCTCTTCGGTCGGTTTCGTTTTGTCGTTTGCCATGTGTTCCTTACAATGATGCTGGTCAGCGAGCTGTCGGCGGCCCTGCTCGTGTGGATTGTTGGCAGCGCTGCCCGTGTGGGTTGCACGCACCACCGCCTGCACAAACCGCCCGTGCGATTCGCCCTTTCCGCTGGCCGAGTGCCTCTTTCTCACAGGGCGTTTGAAAGCATGACGGGAAGCCGAAGCGGGCTTCCCGTCATGGGCGCTGCGTTAGATCCTCGTGTTCTTGTGACGTGGTGCGCGACCGTCGGCACGGCGTGGCACTGCCGGCTTGAAGGCGCCGCGCGGGAACTGCTCGTCGGCGCTCGCTCGAGCGGCCCTCTGTGGGCTTGCAGCTGGGGGCATGCCAGCGCCCGCATTCGCGTTCGGGCTCGCACCCGCGCCCGAGCCTTGCCTCCGTGGCCGCTCTCCGGCTTCCCTGCGTTCCGCCTGCTTGGGGTCGATGCCCGCCTTGCGCGCCCATTGGCCGATGTCGTCTGCGGCCAAATCGCGCGCGTTGGGATTCTCCATCAGCTGCTTTTCGCGGTCCTTGCGAGAGACGCGCTTCCCCTCGGAGTTGTAGTAGGCGTAGTAGTAATCGTTGTTCGCTTCTTCGCGCGAGAACGTGATGACCGAGCCTAAGATGCGCGCGTTGGCTGCCTTGAGCTGTTGCACGCCGGCGACGACATCGTCGCGCTTCGCCGCGCGCTCGCGGATGACGTACAGCGTGCCGTCGACCAGGTTCGATATGATGGCAGCGTCAACGAAAAGCCCGATGGGGGGCGAGTCGAATATCACGTAGTCGAACATATCGCGCAGTGTGTCGACGAGAGCCGCGAAGCGCTTGGTCGAAAGGAGGTCAGGAGGGGAGGGGATGTTCGGCTCGGAGTCCATGAAGTACAGGTTGGGACGGTCGGTCGGGTAGATAGCGCTCTTGAGCGGCGCCTGTCCGACGAGCACGGAATACAGGCCGCACTCTGTGTGGATGCCCAGAAGTCCCGCGATGCAGCGGCGGCGCATGTCGGTGTCGACGATGAGAACCTTCTTGCCCGAGCCGGCGATGGCACACGCAAGGTTGGTGCTGACCTGGGTCTTGCCCTCGTCCATACCCGTCGAAGTGACCACGATCGTCTTCACCTTCTCGTCGATAGAGACGAAGCGGATGTTGGCGAACAGCGTTTTCGAGGCGTTGCTCAGAAGCGGATTTTGGAACTGGCTGGGGCGCTTGCGGTTTTTCTTGGCCATGTTACCTCGCCTTCTTCGGCTTGGGCATGCGGCCGAGCACGGGAATCCCGAGCAGCTCTTCGGCGTCGTCGCCCGACTTCACGGTGGTGTCCAGCATGTCCTGAAAGACGATAATCGCGATGGCGACGAACAGCCCTGCGAGCAGGGCAACCGCGGTGTACATGACGCGGTTGGGGCCGGAGGGCTTGTCTGGCACGCTTGCTCGGTCGATGATGTTCACGGCGTCGAGCTTCATCGCGTCGATGGCGGCCTTCGAGGTGCGGTCGGCGAGCTCGTTGGCCACGCTCGCGGCGCCTTCGGGGCTTTTGCCCGTGACGGTGAGCGTGATGACACGGCTCGTGGTGTCGGAGGTTACCCCCACATCGAAGCCCTTGAGGTCGCTCATACCGAGGGCGCTCGCGGTGGAGCTCATCACGGTCGACGTCTTCGCGATCTTCGCCAGGTCGTTCGCGAGCTGCTGGGAAGCCGAGGTGTCGGAGCTGGTCACGCGGCCGGTTCCATCGGTCGCGTTTGTCGTTTGCGTCAGCACGTAGAGCGACACGTTGGCGGTGTAGTTGTTGGTCATGAATCCCCAGCAGTATGCCGCGGTCGCGCCCGCGAACACCAGGGGGAACACGAGCACCAGGTACCATTTCTTTCGAAGGAGCTCGAGCAGCTCAAGCAGGGTCATTGAAGCGGTTCTCCTCTATTCTTCCTACAACAAAGAAGAGGGCAGCTGCGCCCTCTTCTTTGCAATGTCATGCGCGCAGTACGGTTTCCCAGATCGGGAACCGCGTGTGCTGTCAGTGCTATTCAGCGAGCTTCTTGCGAAGGACCACACCCACGCCAACGGCGGCGATAGCGCATGCGGCGGTGGCAACGGCGATGCCGGTCATGTCAACGCCGGTCTGCGGGGAGGTGGAGCTTGCGTCGGTGGTGGCGCCGGTGACGGTAGAGGAGTCGACCGCGATGGTCACGAGCGAGAGGCCATCGGTGGAGATGGTCACATTGCCGTTGGAGACGGTCGCCGTCTTCGTCTCGGTGCCGAGGTTCGCGTCGCGGCCCTGGTGCTCGATGAACACGGTGGCGGTGGCACCGTTGTACTCAGTTCCCACGTTGAAGGTGAGGGTGTAGGGGCCGTATGTGCTGCCCTCGGGCACGTCGTAAACCTTGAAGGTGCCTACGATCTTCTGAGTGGCGCTGAGCGACACGTTGGAAGCCTGGTCGGAGGTTGCCTCGACGACGAGCTTGCTCGTGGAGTCGTCGGTCTTGCCGCTGACCGTGAGGGTTGCGCCCTGGGATGCAGTGCAGGTGTTGGACGTTACCTTCTGCGGGCTGTTCGATGCCCATGCCAGAGTCGGCATCGCCATGGCGAGGGCGAGCGCGCAAATCATGGCAGTAAGCTTCTTTTTCATCGTTTCCTCTTTCACTTGAGTGAATGCTTCAATGCTGATGATGTGTTGCATCATAGCACATGGGGACGGGGACGTGCGCCACCGTCGGGCAAGCAGTGGGCGGGAGCCCCATTTTGCGGCGAACTAACGGCAACTTACCTTATCCTCATCACGATAATATCTTCCCTGTATAATGGCTTCAATGGAGATTGCCTATTCTTAACAAAATTTCGCAATAGGGTGTTTGTTTGAGGACTTACTGTTTATTTTCTACCGAGCCCCGACATTTATGCGAAATAGATCCATATTTTAGAATATGATAGATATACCGTAATTAATTTAAGAGGTAGGGCGAAAGCGACCCGATTTAGGTCGAGTTTTTTATGCGCCGACGAAACGGGAATATGAGGAGCGGAACCCTGAATGTCGAGCACATGCGGATGGAGATGGCGAAGATTTTTCAAGAGGTAGACAGGCTTGGAGGCACGCGAGTTGGCACGGAGGGAGAGGGACATTTGGTATCGCAGAGCGTTATCGGCATAGCGTTCCGCGCTGCCAAGAGGTCCTTCGATATCACAGCTGCGGCTGTAGGTATGGTGAGGGGCCATATTTTCTCACGCATCCCGGAAACGCATCTCGCAAAGCCCACTTTAGGGCGGTGTGCGAGTAATGTCCGTAGAAGATGTCATGACGCCATTGGCTGTGTCTGCAGCTAACGGCGGCGTTAAGGAGCCGCCTGCCTACACCTCCGTCGAGCGCCGTGAAGCGGCGAATATCGACGCAGTTGGGAAATATGAACCCAAGTTAACTGAGAACGGCATCCCAGCGGATGTGCTGGCGAAGCTCCTCCCGGGCGACGACGTGATTGAGCTCGAGATGCCAGTTGTGGGCGGCAACTTAGCTTACCGTTTCGTGAAGCGCGCTTTCGATGTGGTTTCATGCAGTTGCGCGCTGATCATTCTCGCTATTCCTATGTGCGTCATCGCCCTGAAGATCAAGTCCGAGTCTCCGGGCCCTGTTATCTTTGCTCAGAGGCGAGTAGGTAAGGGCGGGCGTATCTTCAACGTGTACAAGTTTCGCTCCATGTACATCGACGCGGAGGCGAGGGGTGCCCGGTGGGCTCAGGGCGACGATCCGCGTGTGACGCCTTTCGGCAAAGTTATGCGAAAGACTCGCATGGACGAGATCCCTCAGTTCTGGAACGTTGTTAAAGGCGATATGACGCTTATCGGACCGCGTCCGGAACGCCCGGCGTTCTGCGCCGAGTTCGAGAAGCGTATCCACGGCTGGCATTATCGCACCATGGTGACCCCGGGCCTTTCCGGTCTGGCCCAGGTGACGGGTGGTTACGACTTGCTTCCAAAGGAGAAAGTGGTGCTTGACCTGGAGTACATCGAACGCCGATCAATTGCTATGGATGCGAAGATTATCCTGAAGACTCTCGGCGTCGTGTCCACGGGGGAGGGAGCGAGGTAGTGCGCATCCTTGCTTCGTGCCAGCACTATTGGCCCGAACCGTTTAACACTTCTGATGTCTGCGAGGCTCTCGTTGAGCGCGGGCACGAGGTTACTGTGATAACGGCATTGCCTAACACGGGTATGCCTGACAACGATATCCCTGACGAGTGGCGCGACCCTGCGCGACGTGATGAGTTTCACAATGGTGTGCGCGTTCTTCGCGCCAACCTGCATCCTCGTCGCAGCGGTGGGCTCAATCGCATTCAAAATTACCTTACCTTTTGGAAGAACGCCAACGCGATTGCTCGAAGCCTTGGTGATGACTACGACGTGGCTCTGGGCTACCAGTTCTCGCCTGTGATGCAGGCCGATCCGGCGCTGGTGTGGGCGAGAAGGAATGGCAGAAAAGCGCTGCTCTATAGCTTCGATTTATGGCCGGCATCGCTTCTGGCGGGTGGTTTCAAAGAATCGTCGCTGCCGTTCAAGTGGATGCGCTCGGTGTCCAAGCGAATTTACTCGCAGGCCGATCGTCTGGCTGTGACCTCGCCGCTTTTCGATAAATACTTTCGAGACGAGCTAGGCCTCGACATACCCGATTCTGCTTATCTGCCTCAGTATGCCGACGCTAGTTTTCTCGAAGATGCCGCACCTGTGACTGAGGGCTTTGACCCAGCGAAAACGAACTTCACTTTTGCGGGCAATGTGGGGTACGCCCAGTCCGTCGAAACGATTGTCGAGGCAGCAGCTCTGTTGGTGGGTGACGACCGCATAGCGTTTCACGTGGTTGGCTCTGGCTCAACCCTCGCCGCCTGCGAGGAGGAGGCCGATCGGCTGGGCGCCACCAACTTAACTTTTCATGGGCGTCGGCCTGTCGAGGAGATGCCTGCTTACTACGCGGCATCCGATGCGATGTTGTTGACCTTCGCACCGAGTCCTATGGCCGACTATACGCTTCCGCGAAAGGCTACGACCTATTTGGCAGCCGGCAAGCCTGTGGTGGCCGCTTTGGGAGGGGAGACTGAGCGTGTGCTCACCGATGCCGGCTGCGGCATTTGCTGCGGTATCGCCGACGCTGAGGGGCTCGCCCACGCTTGCGCAGCCTTTGCAGACCTTTCCGTTAATGAGCGTTCTCGTATGGGGATAGCAGCTCGGAACTATTATCTTGCCCACTTTACCAAGGAGAAGTTCCTCGATACACTCGAGAGGCTGCTCAGCGAACTTTGTTAGGAGATCGATAATGCAATCCAGTACTACGTTTGCCGGAAAAACGCTCATGATCACCGGCGGCACCGGGTCGTTTGGCAACACCGTGCTCAAGCACTTCATACATACTGACCTGGCAGAAATCCGCATCTTCTCTCGCGACGAGAAGAAGCAGGACGATATGCGTCACCGCCTGCAGGAGACTTCTCCTGAGCTCGCTGGCAAGGTGCGCTTCTTCATCGGCGACGTGCGCAACCCGCAGTCTGTGCGAGATGCGATGCATGGGGTGGACTACATCTTCCACGCGGCGGCGCTCAAGCAGGTGCCTTCTTGCGAATTCTTCCCGATGGAGGCTGTGCGCACCAACGTGATCGGCACCGATAACGTGCTCCATGCCGCGATCGACGAGGGCGTGTCCCGCGTGGTGTGCCTCTCGACCGACAAGGCTGCGTACCCCATTAACGCCATGGGCAAGTCCAAGGCCATGATGGAATCGATCATCTACGCCAACGCGCGCAATGGCGCTGGCCGCACCACCATCTGCTGCACACGCTATGGCAACGTTATGTGTTCGCGTGGCAGCGTGATTCCCCTGTTCATCGACCGTATCCGCAAGGGCGAGCCGCTTACCGTCACCGACCCCAATATGACGCGCTTCCTCATGAACCTCGATGAGGCGGTTGACCTGGTTCAGTTTGCCTTCGAGCACGCTAACCCGGGTGATTTGTTCATCCAGAAGGCGCCGGCGTCGACCATTGGCGATCTTGCCGAGGCGGTGCAGGAGGTGTTTGGACGTGTGGGAACGCAAATCATCGGCACGCGACACGGTGAGAAGCTCTACGAGACGCTGATGACCCGCGAGGAGCGCCTGCGCGCTGAGGACATGGGCTAATACTTCCGCGTGGCGTGCGACTCGCGCGACCTTAACTATGACAAGTTCGTCGTGAAGGGCGACGTGAAGACTCAGGCGGATGAGGCTTACACCTCCGACAACACCGAGCGTCTCGATGTGGCGGGCACGGTGACGAAAATCAAGACCGCCGAGTACGTGCAGCTGGCCCTTAAAGGTCGAGAGGGCGAGGCGGTGCAGTAAATGAAAGTGCTGGTAACTGGTGCCAAGGGCTTCGTCGGGCGCAATCTTTGCGAGGCGCTCAAGAATATCCGCGATGGCAAGGACAGGCGAGAGAAATATCAGCAGCTCTTGCCGCTGACCGTTTACGAATACGATCGCGATGGCACGCAGGACGAGCTTAGTTTCTTCTGTTCGGCTGCTGATTTCGTCTTCAATCTGGCGGGCATCAATCGCCCTAAGGACCCTTCTGAGTTTATGGAAGGCAACAGAGGTTTTGGCGAGATGCTGCTGGACCTTTTGGAGCATCACGACAACAAGTGCCCCGTAATGCTCTCGAGCTCGGTGCAGGCTTCTCTTGAAGGGCGCTACGCTGGTTCGCTCTACGGCGAGAGTAAGCTTGCAGGTGAGGAGCTACTGTTCGACTACGAGAAGCGCACGGGTGCGCCCGTCTTGGTCTATCGTTTCCCGAACTTGTACGGTAAGTGGTGCCGCCCGCGTTACAACTCGGCTGTTGCAACGTTTTGCGACGCAATCGCTAACGAGCGAGAGTTCACCGTGAACGACCCCAGCGTTGAGCTGGAGCTGCTCTATATTGACGATTTGGTGACTGCAATGCTCGACGTGCTGGTGGGGGAGGTGCGCCGCTGCCGCTATGCGGGTGCGAAGTGCGTGCCCGATGAGGCTGGCCGCTACTGCTACGCGCCGGGCGCGCAGAAGGCAACGCTGGGAGAGATTGTTCGTTTACTAGCCAGCTTCCGCGACGCGCGTGAAACGCTTGAGGTCCCTAATCTTGCTGAGGGCAGTTTCTCGAAGAAACTGTACTCGACGTTTCTTTCCTACTACGAACCGGGGCGCTTCGCCTACGACCTTGCACCCAACGTGGATGCGCGTGGGAGCTTCACGGAGTTTCTGCGCACGCCCGAACGCGGCCAGGTGAGCGTGAACGTTTCGAAGCCGGGTATCACCAAGGGCAACCACTGGCATATGAGCAAGTGGGAGAAGTTTTTGGTCGTAAGCGGCACGGCGTCGATTAAACTCAGGAAGGTCGGGCGTGACGCTGAGGGCAACCCGTTCCCCGTGGACGAGTATGTTGTCAGCGGCTCCGATCTGCGGGTGGTTGAGATGATTCCCGGCTACACGCACTCGATCACCAACCTGTCCGACACCGATGACTTGGTTACGGTGATGTGGGCAAACGATCCCTTCGACCCGGAGAACCCGGACACGTATTTCGAGGAGGTCTAGCCGCATGGCTGCCGACTACAGCAACATATCCTTCG
>OLOB01001669.1_pt1 | contig 14217 bp, 14 predicted proteins | sample 1671911 | NCBI WGS metagenome assembly OLOB01 (sample SAMEA3136625, study PRJEB25190) | human gut metagenome | biome: human gut; feature: human-associated habitat; material: faeces | place: Austria | collected 2013
TGCTTTATTTAGCTTCAGGAGTTCGTCTGCTCCACAGCCTCACAAACCAGAATTTAACAATGTAGACAGAATTTTCTCCATATCCTTATTGTCGCTATTTTGTGCCAGCGCCATGACCTGTTTCAATTTCTCATTTTGATTTCCATCCGAATTATTCATAAGAGAATTTAAGAGAAAAAATAATGAGGGATCAGAAAATGGATTTGCTTCAGGAGCATTTTGAGTTTCAGCAGCCGCTGGTGCAGGTGGACGGACGAGTTCGGGATGTTCAGAAAGTATCTGGTTATATTTTTCGTAGAATCTGGAAAAATTCAGGATTTGTAGAATATTATCAATCTGGCGGGCTTTTTCTTCAGAGACAGAACTTCGAACGGAGCGAAGGATAGATTCTATATCCGTAGAATTATTTTCGAAGCCACAGGCGTTCAGGCGTTCACTGTCATCAAAGCCTTCTATAATCTTTTGCATTTCAGAAAACTTTAAACAGAGAGCCAGAAGTTTTCCAAGATTTGTATTACAATAGGGAATGACATTTTCTAAAATGGTAAGATTGTCATCATTTATGAGACGGGAGAGAGGGGATGAAGAATCATTTCGATTTGGCATAGAAACCTCCTTAAAACAGGAAAGCTACCTGTGAAGTTTTCATATATTGTAATATACAGGTAGAAGTATCTGTAATTATTCCATCTTATGAGAGGAGAAAAAGGATTATGAATGAAAATCTCATTGTGGAAGACAATACGATTTATGAGATAGACCCGGAATGTCTTAAGAAAAAAAGAAAGTGTCAGGGAGAAACGGGCGAAAAAGTGGAAACAGAAAACACTAAAAAGCAAAAAATGCAAAGGAGAAATAGATAAAATAGTAATACAAGTAAAAATACGAATAAGATGTCTGTTAAATTTGTGTTTTACAGATTATATGACAAATTTTAATGGGATTTTATCAGCCAAAAAAGGACTGCCGTATGTGACAGTCCTTTTTTTACGATTAGAAAATACAGGGCTAACTAGCAGCCGCATCCACAGCCATTTCCGTTTGTGCCGATACCGCAGCCGTTGCCACAGCAGCAGAGAATAAGGATGAGCCAGATCAGATTATCATTGCCACATCCGCAGTCATTGCCATTATTGCAGCATAAAAGAATTAAGATCAGCCAAAAGCAGTTATTAAAACCAAAGTCATTTCCACATCCGCAACCGGAAGAACAGGAATTCTGGCAGTTTGTAGCAGCTAAATCACTCATGGGAAATACCCCCGTTTTTTGATTACAGTTTATAGTATGCATTATCAAGAGAATGTTTCTTTTCTGGTAAAAAAATTCTGCGAATCAGGAAAATGTAGGAGATTTCCAGAGAAAAACAATAGAATAGCAGGATTGAGATGTGAATATTTCATAAAAAATAGAGTTAAAAAACATTTTTCTTGATTTTTTTGGAAAAAATGAAAAAGTGGCTTGCTTTTTATTCAAAAATGGAATACAATTACCACTGGTATATGAAATAAGTAAAGAAAAACAAAGGAAAAGTTAATTTTCTTTTGTTTTAGAATTAGATTAGAAATTACGTTAGAGGAATTTTGGGAGGTAACGAAGTGAAACCATACAGAGAATTAAGCAAAGAAGAATTACTGGCATTACAGGCAGAATTACAGGCAGAATACGATGCGGAGAAAGAAAAGAGCCTGAATCTGGATATTTCAAGAGGTAAACCAGGAAAAGAACAGCTTGATTTATCTATGCCTATGATGGATGTTTTAAATGCAGAGTCTGTTCTTGCAAGTGAGAATGGCACAGATGTAAGAAATTATGGTGTGTTAGATGGGATTCCAGAAGCAAAAGAACTCATGGCAGGTATGGTAGGTGCAAAGCCTTCCCAGATGATTGTACTTGGAAACTCCAGCCTTAACATTATGTATGACTGTGTAGCAAGAGCAGAAATTTTCGGAATCATGGGAAATACTCCGTGGTCTAAACTTGACAAAGTAAAGTTCTTATGTCCAGTGCCAGGCTATGACAGACATTTTGGTGTGACAGAGCAGTTTGGTATTGAGATGATTAACGTGCCAATGACAGAAGATGGTCCAGATATGGATGTCGTAGAAGATTATGTGAATAATGACCCTGCTGTAAAGGGAATCTGGTGTGTACCAATGTTCTCCAATCCAGGTGGAGTTGTTTACTCAGATGAGACAGTAAAGAGATTTGCAAACTTAAAACCAGCAGCAAAGGATTTCCGTATTTTCTGGGATAATGCATATGGTATCCATTATCTTTATGACAGACCAGAAAGTGAACAGCCACATATTTTAAATATTTTAGAAGAGTGCGAGAAGGCTGGTAATCCAGATATCGTCTATGAATTCTGCTCCACTTCAAAGATTACCTTCCCAGGTGCAGGTGTGGCAGCAATGGCTTCATCTGAAGCAAACATCGCAGATATCAAGTCTAAACTCAAATGGCAGACAATCGGACCAGATAAGATTAATCAGCTTCGTCATGTGAGATATTTTAAAGACATTAATGGAATGAAAGACTACATGAAAAAACATGCAGCAATCATCCGTCCAAAGTTTGAGGCAGTATTAGAGACATTAGAAAAAGAACTTGGCGAGTTAGGAATCGCATCCTGGAGTAAACCAGTTGGAGGATATTTCATTTCCTTTAACGCAGAAAAGGGATGTGCGAAAGCAATCGTAGCTAAATGTAAAGAGGCAGGTCTTGTACTTACTGGAGCAGGTGCAGCTTATCCTTATGGAAATGACCCGGAAGATTCTAATATTCGAATCGCACCAACATTACCACCAATAGAAGAATTAAAGGTTGCAACAGATTTATTTGTAACATGTACAAAGCTTGTAACAGTAGAAAAATTTCTTAGCGAGATGGAATAAAGCTAAAAACTATTTCTGCTTTTAAGTTGTGGTAGATTTTGCAGAATAGATAAAAGAATAACAAATATTTTGAAAAGAGAGATATTTTTGCAGTTTGTGTTAAAACTGGAACGATATCTTTCTTTTTTTGTGGTTGAAAGAGGGGAGATTTTTGTATAAAATGAAGAACATAACAAAAAAGTTGTACAAAATTGGATACATATATTCTCATATGCATTTCCTTGTGATATAATTAACACATTAAGGGCAATTACAACTTTAACCAAATAGGGAGGTATCTATGAGAGGAGTAGAAACAAGAATTCAGGAAATCAGACATGCTGTATTTACTGAAGTAGCCAAGATGGCTTACGAAGAGGGACCTGTTGATAAAAAGATTGAGGCACTGCCTTACAAAATCATTCCAGGAGAGACTGGTAACTTCAGAAATGATGTTTTCCTTGAAAGGGCAATCGTAGGAGAGCGGCTTCGAATGGCAATGGGCCTGCCATATAGAGGAGCAGCAGAACCAGCACCAGTATCTGATGGAATTATGGAAGCAGATAAGCCAGAAGGTTACTACACTCCACCACTCATTAATGTAATCAAGTTCGCATGTAATGCATGTGATGAAAAGAAAGTACATGTAACAGATGGATGTCAGGGATGTCTGGCACATCCTTGTATGGAAGTATGTCCAAAGAAGGCAATCTCTCTTGACCGTGTAACTGGTAAGTCCATTATTGATCAGGATGCCTGTATCAAATGTGGACGATGTGCAACAGTATGTTCCTATAATGCGATTATTGTTCAGGAACGTCCTTGTGCAAAAGCCTGTGGTATGAAAGCCATCACATCTGACGAGAACGGAAAAGCAACAATTGATTATGATAAATGTGTATCCTGTGGAATGTGTCTTGTAAACTGTCCATTCGGTGCAATTTCAGATAAGTCTCAGATTTATCAGGTAATCAAGGCAATCCAGTCCGGTGAAAAGGTATACGCAGCAGTAGCACCTGCATTCGTAGGACAGTTCGGACCAAAGGTAACACCAGAAAAACTTCGTGCGGCCATGAAAGAACTAGGATTTGCCGATGTACTTGAAGTAGCAATCGGAGCAGACTTATGTGCAAAACAGGAAGCAGAAGATTTCTTAAAAGAAGTACCAGAAGAACTTCCATTCATGGCAACATCCTGTTGTCCTGCATGGTCAGTAATGGCGAAGAAGCTCTTCCCAGAGTATGCAAACTGTGTATCCATGGCATTAACACCAATGACATTAACAGCAAGATTGATTAAAAATCATACACCAGATGCCAAAGTCGTATTTATCGGACCTTGTGCAGCGAAGAAGCTTGAAGCGATGAGAAGAACTGTTCGAAGCGAAGTAGACTTTGTACTTACTTTCGAGGAAATGAGCGGAATCTTCGCAGCAAAAGACTTAGATCTTGAAAATATGCATGAAGATGCAGATGGTGTCAATGATGTATCTACAGACGGAAGAAACTTTGCCGTATCTGGCGGAGTAGCACAGGCTGTAGTAGATGTAATCAAGAAAGAATATCCAGATAAAGAGATTAAAATAGCCAATGCAGAAGGCTTAGAAGAATGCCGCAAGCTTATGATGTTAGCATCTAAGGGCAAATATAACGGTTACTTATTAGAAGGTATGGCATGTCCAGGCGGCTGTGTAGCCGGAGCTGGAACAATGCAGCCAATTAAAAAGTCTCAGGGAGCTGTAAAGATTTATGCTACAAAGGCTAATCATAAGGTGGCTACTGAAACAGAGTACGTCAAAGAATTAGATAAATTAGTAGATTAATCCTGATTTGTGCGTCTGCGGAGCAGACGAACTCCTGAAGATAAATAAAGCATATTTGTGACTTTAGTCGCGGCGGTTTGAATGTTCGCTTATACGCTTGCATCCAAACCTTGCTCCGAGGCCACAAATATGCTTTATTTAGCTTCCTGGATTCTATTTTTCATCTGTTAAAACGCAAAAACTCATTCATCCAACAACAACATTTCCATCAATTTCCCATATACTGCATCACTTTTCTTCTCCCAGCTGTCGCAGATTGCAATCGCCTGTTCTTTTGACACGACGTTGATGTTCAGTTCTAAAAGAAGAGAGCCTTTTTCCTTAATCTGGGTTTTTACCATATATTCACCACGTTTCTTTTTGAGTGGATAGTAGTCTGCGGTAATATCGACTTCTTTTCGAAGCTGGTATTTTTTCTCGGCAAAGTAGTCGAGAATATCGTTCTTAATTGGCTCGGAAATCTGAGTGTGGAACATGGAGAGTGCTTCTTTTCCTGAGGAAATAAGGTGGTAGTTGGTAGTGTTGCGGATTGTTTCGGCACGGACAAATTCTGATTCCACCAGTTCATTGATTGCCTGCTGTAAGTGGAAATAGGATGTATATCCGTGGTTTACAAAAAATTCGCTTAGCTGGGAATTTGTCAGTGGAAAATCCAGATTATCCAGCATAAACAGTATCATTAATTTATATAATGTTAAAGATTCTTCTGACATAAGCTTCCTCCCTGCGTAAAGTTTCGTTGCTTCATTTCTTTATGGATGGTGTTTAAGACGAGTCGTTTGTGTCCGATCCATTTTGGAACAATTAAAAGGTCTTTCGGGCCATCTCCAGTCATTCGCTCAATGACAATGTCTTTGCGAAGCTGGCTAAGACAGATGATGAGATGGTTGATATATTCTTCCATGGTAAGAATATGAAATGGGTGCTGTTCGTAGTAACTGGCAAGTACGGTGTTTTTCAGTACATAAAGCATGGAAATTTTGATGCCGCTTACTGGGAGTGTATTTAGGTAACGGATTGTGTCGAGTTCCATGTCTAAAGTTTCACCGGGAAGACCGAGAATAATGTGTGCGGTCACGCGGATACCTGCCTCTGCGAGGGCATGACAGGTTTTCGTAAATGTTTCAGTCGGATATGCCCGGTTTAAAAAGGATGCCGTACTGTCGTGAGAGGTCTGTAATCCCATTTCGATAAAGACAGGTTTTCTTTTATTTAATTCTTCTAATAAATCTAAAATTTCCGGAGTAATACAGTCGGGTCTTGTGCCAATGGATAAAGCAACGATTTCTGGGGCAGTGATCGCCTCCTCGTAGAGGGCGCGAAGCCTGTCTACAGGGGCATAAGTATTGGTAAATGCCTGAAAGTAAGCAATGTAATGTTCGCCCTGATATTTTCTGGAAGTCTGTGACTTACCAAGATGAATCTGTTCGGAAACAGAGAGGGAAGCGTTCTCTGTAAATTCTCCGCTTCCCCCTTCGCTGCAAAAGATACATCCGCCAGTTGCGAGTGTCCCATCACGGTTTGGACAGGTAAAACCGCCATCTATGCAGATCTTATAGAGTTTTTCTCCAAAATATTCTTTAATAAAGCGACTGTAACTATAATAGCGTTCCATAAAAATTAATCAATATATTCTTTGACAGCGGCACTGACTACGTCAGCAATCTGTGGGTCAAATGCGTGTGGAAGAATGTTTGTATCACTTAATTCTTCTGCAGGAACAAGACCAGCAATTGCATGAGCAGCGGCAAGTTTCATCTCGGAAGTGATATGTGTAGAGTGGCCTTCTAAAGCACCTTTGAAAATTCCAGGGAATACAAGCACGTTATTTACCTGATTTGGGAAGTCAGAACGACCAGTTCCAACAACCTTTGCCCCTGCTTCTTTTGCAAGGTGAGGAAGGATTTCAGGGTCTGGATTTGCCATAGTAAATAAAATAGAATCCTTTGCCATAGAACGGACCATATCCTGGCTTATGATGCCAGGAGCGGATACACCAACAAAAATATCGGCACCTTTCATCGCATCTGCAAGAGTCCCAGTCTTATGAGAAAGATTGGTAATCTGTGTCATTTTCTCCTGCATCCAGTTTAAGGATGGGTCGCCGGAGCATAAGATTCCCTGACGGTCACAGAGCGTAAGATCTTTAAATCCGTAAGATAAAAGCATCTTTGCGATAGCGATTCCGGCAGAACCGGCACCGTTAACAACTACTTTACAATCTTCTTTTTGTTTGCCGACAACTTTAAGAGCGTTGATAATTCCTGCAAGAACAACGATGGCTGTACCATGCTGATCATCATGGAAAACAGGAATGTCAAGCATCTTGTCAAGACGTTCTTCTATTTCAAAACAGCGTGGAGCTGCAATATCTTCTAAGTTAATACCGCCAAAAGCAGGGGCGATTCTTACAACAGTTTCAATGATTTCTTCTGTATCCTGTGTGTCTAAACAGATAGGAAATGCATTCACACCGCCGAATTCTTTAAAAAGGGCAGCCTTTCCTTCCATAACAGGCATGGCAGCAAGGGCACCGATATTACCAAGACCAAGTACAGCGCTTCCGTCTGATACAACGGCAACGGTATTTGACTTGATTGTGTATGTGTAGGCTTCTTTTGGGTTTTTTGCGATAGCACGACAAGGTTCTGCAACACCAGGTGTATAAGCAATCGCGAGATCTTCTGCGGAAGCTACCTGACATTTGGCTTCTACAGAAAGTTTACCGTTCCATTGTTTGTGCATTTCTAAAGCTTTTTCTTTATTTGTCATAATTAATTCCGTCCTTTCCCAAAATATATTCTAGCATCGGTTTTCGCATTCTGCAATCAAATATTTCTCAAAAACAGGTTGTTTTCTTCCCAGTTTGTGCTATTATAGAAAAGACAATTCTGATTCGTCTTAATAATTTGATGCGAAGAAGAGATTTTTTTTCGAGTTTACATCATATTTTTAGTTACAATCTTTTGATTTCCCAATTGATTTAAAATGATAGTTGTATATATGCATAGGAAGAGGACTTTCATGCTTTATCAGAGTAGAGAAAATGCTGAATTTAGTGATAATAAAGATAAATTGGCCTTACAAAGAGAAAGGCATAGGAGCAAGTAGCTTTTTTGCGACAAAAAATATAAAATAATTAGAAGAATATAAAAGTTATTAAGAAAATCAAGTGGGAATCTTTGGTCGTTTGAATATCAAAATTTGATTATAAAGTTCTTTACAGGAAAATGTTTAAATGTTTAGGAGGTAAGAATGAATTTTAAAGAAATGACACTCCTTCAATTGAAGGCATATGCAAAGGAAAAAGGTATCCGTGGGGTAAGTACATTGAAAAAGAATCAGTTAATAGAGCGGATTATAGCGAGTGAAAATAAAAGTATACAGACAAAGGCAGGAGAAGGTATAAAAACAGAAGGAGAACCTAAAGCGGAAAAGAGAGTCAAAACAGAAGAGAATAGCAAAACAGAAGATAATATAAGAAAAACACAGCAAAAACCGCAGGAATCAGAGAAAAAAGAAAAAGTACATCACCATAATGACAGAGAAAATGGAAATAGTGTAAATAGTGCGAATGATGAAAATGCAGGAAAAGAAAATAAGAAAAGCGAATTATCCAGTTTAGACAGTGGAAATATGGCAGACGGTATTTTAGAAGTAATGCCGGATGGCTATGGATTTATTCGTTGTGAGAATTATTTGCCAGGAGAGAATGATGTATATGTTTCTCCATCACAGATTCGCCGTTTCAATTTAAAGACCGGTGATATTTTAGTAGGAAATATCCGTATTAAAACACAAAATGAAAAGTATAGTGCCTTATTATATGTACAGTCTGTCAATGGATATAAACCATTTGACGCAGCAAAAAGAAAGAACTTTGAAGATTTAACACCAATTTTTCCGAATGAGAGAATAAGTCTTGAAACGGAAAATGCACCGCTTTCCATGCGTATGGTTGATCTCCTTTCTCCAATCGGAAAGGGACAGCGAGGAATGATCGTTTCTCAGCCAAAGACAGGAAAGACTACGTTATTAAAGCAGATTGCGAGAAGCATCACAGCGACAAGACCAAATATGAAAGTTATCGTTCTTCTTATTGATGAGCGCCCGGAAGAAGTAACAGACATCAGAGAATCCATTGAGGGACCAAATGCAGAAGTCATTTATTCCACATTTGATGAACTTCCAGAGCATCACAAAAGAGTATCTGAAATGGTATTAGAACGTGCAAAACGTCTTGTAGAACATAAACGGGATGTCGTTATTTTATTAGACAGTATTACACGATTAGCAAGAGCATATAATCTTCTTGTACCTCCAAGTGGAAGAACACTTTCCGGTGGTCTTGATCCGGCAGCGCTCTATATGCCAAAGAAATTCTTCGGAGCAGCAAGAAATATGCGCGAAGGCGGAAGTCTTACTATCCTTGCAACTGCACTTGTTGAGACTGGAAGCAAGATGGATGACGTTGTATTCGAAGAATTTAAAGGAACCGGTAACATGGAGCTTGTATTAGACCGTAAACTGGCAGAAAAGAGAATTTTCCCGGCAATCAATATCCAGCGTTCTGGAACAAGACGAGAAGACCTTCTCTTATCCAAAGAAGAACAGGAAATTGTATACGCCCTTCACAGAGAAATGTCCGGAAACCGCGCAGAAGAAAATATGGAGCAGATACTTAACTTCTTCAAACGGACAAAAAATAATAAAGAATTTATTCAGGTGATGAAGCATTCTTTGTTGAAAAAATAATATAAATTGTAATGTATGTATAAAATAAAGCTCCAATACCGACATAATTCGTAAATTACTGTAATTGACGGGACGAATAATGTGTAGTATTATTTGGAGCGAAACATTGCAAATCTCTGTCAGATATATAAATCATAAAGTCTGATGATGCTATTCGTGAAATCATTCAAAATCTTAAAAGTGAGGCAATTTTGGATATAACTATCCGAACTACTAATTTTCAAAATACCGTTGTGTTAAAAGGAAAAATAGTTTGTCTGTAATTGTATGATTTGGAATAGTAAAAAAATAAAAAAGGAAGATAAGATGATCAAACATTATTTAACAGTATTTTTAATTTCAATGGTTCCGATTGCAGAACTAAGAGCAGCGATTCCTTATTCACAGGCAGTAGGACTTCCACTGATTCCTTCTTATGTCATTGCAATCATAGGAAATATGCTTCCAGTACCAGTTATCTATTTATTTGCAAGAAAGGTACTCGAAATCGGAAGCAATATGCCAAGTATAATCGGTAAGTTCTGCCGCTGGTGCACAGCAAAAGGCGAAAAAGGCGGAGAAAAGTTACAGGCAACTGCAGGGAGAGGACTCTTTGTTGCATTACTTTTATTTGTAGGAATTCCACTTCCGGGAACTGGAGCATGGACAGGAACACTGGCAGCAAGTTTCTTAAAGATGAACTTTAAATCAAGCGTACTCGCAGCTATGTGCGGAGTTTTACTTGCCGGAGTTATTATGATGACATTAAGTGCCGGATTCTTTTCACTGATTCAATAGACAAAAGGAGATTGTTGGGGATGAAACGGTTAGGAAGTTTTTTTGATGAAATATACGGTTTTGATGGAATGTCCAGCTTCTTGCTGTTCATTAGTGTTATCCTGAATCTGGTTACAGGCATGTGGCCGTCGCAGGCAGTAAATAACTTTAATTTAATTAGTTATCTTCCGCTGTTAGGCTGCATTTTTCGGGTATTTTCACGCAACCATGAAAGAAGAGCGCATGAAAATGAATGCTTCCTTAAGCTGGCTCGTCCATTGTGTGAGAATATTATTGAAAAGCGTGAGGAACAGGCAGAGGCCAAGTTATTTCGCTTCTTCAAATGCCCGGTTTGCAAGCAGAAACTCCGAGTTCCAAAAGGAAAGGGAAAGGTGGAGATTACCTGTCCGAAATGTGGAAATAAATTCATAAAAAAAGCTTAGGGATTTGTTTTGCGCAGCAAAGGAGACGCTCTCAGTAAATAAAAGAAACTATATTTGTGACTTTAGTCGCGGCGGTTTGAATACTCGCTTCTACACGCTCGTATTCAAACCTTGCTCCGAGGCCACAAATATAGTTTCTTTTATTTACTGAGAGCTGTGCTTTGGTTGTTGAAGAAAAGTCAGAACTTATGTTTTTGAGAGATAAACTATAAGTAATTTTAATTTAATAGAGAAAATGGCAATTATAAAATGCTATACTATTATGACAATCGTTTAAGAGTCAATCCAATAAGTTTTCATTTCCCGGAATTTTTATATCTCCTGTCATCTTTCTTAAAGCTCCCCCTAACTGATTTTCCAAGCTGCCAACGAGCAGAACTCCAGAAGATAAATAAAGCCTATTTGTGGCCTCGGAGCAAGGTTTGGATGCGAGCGCATAAGCGAACATTCAAACCGCAGCGACTAAAGTCACAAATAGGCTTTATTTATCTTCTGGAGTTCGTCTGTCTCGTCTGCATTGCCTGCGGCAAATCAAAAAAATATCCCCACCAATGTAGAGCAACACTCCACCCGGTGGGGATATTTTATGTCATTAACAAATAAAAAGTGATTAACTGTTTAGTAAACGATAACAGGGAATCCTGCATCTACATATTTATAAAGAGTCGCTGCGGTAGAATAAGGGCAGTTAACACAGCCATGAGAACCGCTTCCTCTGTAAATAGAACCGCCATAAGAACTTCTCCAGCTATCTGCATCATGGAGTCCCTGACCACCATTAAATGGCATCCAGAAGTTTACATGAGAGGAATAGGAGCCGCCACCAGCGTTTGGTCCTGTTAAGGTAGCATCTTTTTGTTTATAAGTGATTGCATAAACGCCTGTATAAGTCTGATGTCCCCTTGTTGGGTCACCAGTTACAACGGAGGAGTTTACTTTACATTCTCCGTTAATGTAGAGCCATACTTCCTGATTGGAGATGCTTACTTCTACATAAGAGTCACCGATATCATCTTTAGCTGACTTTCTGCATTTGGCTTTGTAGGAGTATACAGGTTCTCTTTCTACATCTTTACCGGACTTGATTTCTTTGATAAGTTTGGTTTTTTCTTTATCGAAATAAATCTTCCAGCCGTAGTCACCGCCGTATACATTGATCTTAGAGCCGTAAGCGGTAGTGAAAGGACGGGAGGATCCCATTGTATTGTATTTGGAGCCGAGTTTTTCAATATAGTCTCCAACTTTGCTTTCGTCTAATGTTACTTTAAAGTCTTTGGAGATTTTAACCCAGTCTTTGGATGTTTCATAATCAAGTGTCTCTGTTGTGTAATCAAAATCATAAGTGATAGTGCCGCCAGCGTATTTGTTTGCTTTTGCGAGGGCATCAGTTACGACCTTATCTTTTGCGTAATATTTTGGAAGTTTGTAAAGATTCTCTTTTTCAAGGTCAATTTTTGTGATTCCAGTGGAAAGGTCTTCTCCAATTAACTTGATGAGGGCTTTTTTCTTTACAGTGTTACCAAGAACTTCAGGGACAATTTCAAACTGGCTGTCTCCTGCTTTTATGTAAGTACTCTTTGGTGCAGTTACATTTTCTTTTTTGAAACATGCAAGATTATTAACAACTTTTTCTAATTTGGTTTCATCGTAAGTTACATCTAATTTAACAGTATAGTGTTTGGAACCAAACAGATTTGTGAACCATAACCATGGATTCATGGAATCCTGTAAGTCACTGATCTGGCTGCCGACATTGATGACTGTTCCGACATCGTTAGCATCAATAACTTCTGTACGTTCCTTTTCTTTTAAAGAAATCTTATGAGACGCAAGGTCATCTGTAAATGTTTTCTCTGCTTTGGTTACATCCATCTCCCCGACTTTTACATGGTTGATTAATGTGTTATGTGGAAAATGGCTGGAATAATAGTAAACACCACCGCCGTAAACGGCAAGAAGTAAAACAACAATAACGGCTGCGGCAATCTTACCTGTCTTAGAGGACTTTTTGTCACTGCGGCGGTTTCTTGTTGTTGAACTGTCTGGTGTGACATTTGTTGTCTGTGTATCACTCATTCGTGAATAATCTCCTTTCTTAAAATTAATTTAATGATAAATCGCGCAATAGATTTGCGCGTGGGCTGTATTATAGTCAATTTCCAGCATCTGAAGATAGTGGTTTTGCCTACAAAAGAACAAAAGAATCATATTTATGAGATTCCCTTTGTGTGACCCGGATTTGTAACTAGACTATATAAATTTATAGAGTTACAAAACAGTAACATTATAATACATTTTCAAGAAAAATGATATTAATTATTCTTAAAATTGTGTTACAATTTCGAAATTCTTATAATCATATTACATCTTCTGGATTAATTCCAGAAATTCCTGAACTTCCGCTGGATTTCTCTTGCTTAAACTGGAATTATGAAAACGGGAATCCATTGTAACTTCCGGGCCGAACCAGGCAGGAGCATTGTAAGCATTGGCACTGTCTATATCCGGAAATTCTACTTCTGCCATGCAAAATCCATTGTAATCGCCCTCGAATACGTCAAGTTCGATTAAGTAAGGGGTATCTGGAATTTTATACCGTTTCTTTTTGATAGAAATGCCATCTTTTTTTGCAAGCAGATGTTTGAAAGATTCTTCTGTAAGTGGCATTTCAATTTCTTCTCTGGCGAGTAATCCAGCAGACTTCAGGGTGAGAATATAATCTTCATTTTTTTGCCTGACACGGATAACGGGTTCTGTGGAAATGTATGCCTGAATTAAAGTATCACAGGAATAACTTTCAAAATTGTCGGGTAAAGATTTTATTAAAAACTTTCTTTCGATTTCCATGTTCATCCTCCCTAAAATATTATTTTAATTAAAAAATAACAGTCGATAACAATGTATTACTATATAATATCATATTTTTAGGAGAAATAAAGTGAAAAAAGTATGACCAAGCTTGATAAAAAGGTGCAAGTAGGATATTATTAAGGATAATGAATTTATTAACAAAGTAAAGGAGGCTTATGATGCGTTCAGTATATGTATTTTGTGCCGATGGTTTTGAGGAAGTAGAAGGGCTTACGGCAGTAGATTTATTGAGAAGAGCTGGTGTTTCTGTGACGATGGTTTCCATTATGGGAAGAACAAAGATAACAGGAGCCCGTAATATTTCTGTGAATACAGACATTTTAATAGAAGATATTAAGGAAGAGGCAGATATGCTCGTACTTCCGGGAGGAATGCCGGGAACGAATTATTTGAGAGACCATGAGGGCCTTGCAGAACTTTTAAAAAAGCAGTATGAGGCTGGTAAGTGGGTAGCAGCAATCTGTGCGGCACCATCTGTATTTGGCGGACTTGGCTTTTTAAAGGACAGAAAGGCAACCAGTTATCCGGGATGTCTTGACGGAATTCCTGTGGGAGAGTATACAGAAGAGCCGGTTGCTGTTGATGGTAATGTAGTAACAAGCCGGGGAGTAGGTACAGCGATTGCATTTGCACTGAAGTTAATTGAAGTATTGATTAGCAAAGAAAAGGCAGACGAGATTGCCGCCTCTATTGTAT
>OLOB01001671.1_pt1 | contig 14210 bp, 12 predicted proteins | sample 1671911 | NCBI WGS metagenome assembly OLOB01 (sample SAMEA3136625, study PRJEB25190) | human gut metagenome | biome: human gut; feature: human-associated habitat; material: faeces | place: Austria | collected 2013
TATATAAGGATATGACAAAACTATACAAGGAAAAAAATCAATTATTTCCATTACTTGCAGCAACAAATGCAATGATAATTATACAAGGAATAGTTGATTGTACATTATATGCACCACAATTAGGTATAATGTTTGTATGTATGGGAGCAATAACTTATAATATAGCAAATGATAAAATGGTTAGAAAAAGAAAATTAATAAAAAATAAAGATATTGCTGTTTAAAAATTATAAATTGGGGTAACTATAAATAAATAATTGATAGTTATCCTTTTTCTATATAAAAATTTATGGACTTTAGGTAAACATATGTGTAAAATATAGTATTAGTCAAAGAGAAAAGATATGAAAGGATGATTAACAATGGATGGAACGTGGATAGAGGTTAGAGTAATAACTAAAAGTGAGGCATTAGAACCAGTATCAGGAATATTTTATAGTTTAGATTGTAAGGGCGTTGCTATAGAAGATCCAGAAGATATTTTAGGGAGAGAACAAGGACCATTAACATGGGATTTTGCAGATATAAATGTTTTAGAGCATAAGGGGAAAGTTGCTGTTGTAAAAGCTTATTTTGCAGAAGAAGATAATATTGAAGAAATTTTAGGATATGTTAATGAAAAATTAGTAGAACTAAAAGAAATGGGAATTGATTTAGGAGAAGCTAAAGTTGAGCATGAAAAAATGTATGAAGAGGATTGGGCTAATACATGGAAGCAATACTATAAACCATCAAAAGTTGGAGAAAAAATAGTTGTTAAGCCAATTTGGGAAGAATATGAAGAAAAAGAAGGAAGCTTCTGGCATATTAACTACCCATTATCTGATGGTTCAGGATTCTTAGAAATTGCTACAACAAGACCTGAAACTTTATTAGGAGATACAGCTGTTGCAGTTAATCCAAATGATGATAGATTTAAACATTTAATAGGAAAGACATTAAAATTACCACTAACTGATAGAGAAATTCCAGTAGTTGGTGATGAATATGTTGATATGGAATTTGGAACAGGAGCTGTTAAGATAACACCTGCTCACGATCCAAATGACTTTGAAGTTGGAAAGAGACACAACCTTCCACAAATAAGAGTTATGGACGATCATGGTGTAATAAATGAATTAGGTGGAAAATATCAAGGACTTGATAGATACGAAGCTAGAAAGCAAATGGTTGAAGATCTAGACAAATTAGGTTTATTAGTTAAGATAAAGCCACATACTCATAACGTTGGAACACATGATAGATGTGGAACAGTTATTGAACCAATAATATCTAAGCAATGGTATGTTAAAATGGAATCATTAGCTAAACCTGCTATTGAAGCTGTAAGAGGTGGAAAGACTAAATTTGTTCCAGAAAGATTTGATAAGATTTACTTCAACTGGATGGAAAATATCCAAGATTGGTGTATATCAAGACAATTATGGTGGGGACATAGAATACCAGTTTATTACTGTAATGATTGTGGACACATGATGGTAGAAGTTGATGCACCATGCAAATGTTCAAAATGTGAAAGTACTAATTTAAAACAAGAAGATGACGTTCTTGATACATGGTTCTCATCTGCACTTTGGCCTTTCTCAACTTTAGGATGGCCTAATAAAACAGAAGACTTAGAATACTTCTATCCAACTAATGTTCTTGTTACAGGATATGATATCATCTTCTTCTGGGTAGCTAGAATGATATTCTCAGGAATTCATAATATGGGAGAAACTCCATTTGATACAGTATTAATCCACGGTATCATAAGAGATTCTCAAGGTAGAAAGATGAGTAAGTCACTTGGTAATGGAGTAGATCCATTAGAAGTTATTGAAGAATATGGTGCTGATGCCTTAAGATTCATGCTTGTAACAGGTAACTCACCAGGAAATGATATAAGATATATTCCTGAAAGAGTTGAAGCAGCAAGAAACTTTGCTAATAAAATGTGGAATGCATCAAGATTTGTTATGATGAACTTAGATAAGGAAGTTATGGCTAAATATGCTGATTGCACTGAATATAGCTTAGCTGATAAGTGGATACTATCTCAAATGAATACTCTTGTTAAAGAAGTAACTGAAAATATGGAAAAATACGAGTTAGGAATAGCACTTCAAAAAGTTTATGACTTTATGTGGACTGAATTCTGTGACTGGTATATAGAACTTGTTAAACCAGTATTCTTCAGCGATGATGAAAAGCAAAAGGGAATAGTATATAACGTATTATACACTGTATTAACTACAGGATTAAAATTATTACACCCAGTAATGCCATTCATTACAGAAGAAATATACACTACTTTAACTGATGGAGAATCAATAACTATCTCAGCTTGGCCAGAATTCAATGAATCATTAGTTGATGCTAAAGCAGAAAAAGATATGGAATACATCATAGAAGCTATTAAATCTTTAAGAAATGTTAGAGCAGAAATGAATGTACCACCATCAAGAAAAGCTAAGGTAATAAGCTACATTAATGATGAAGCAAGAGATGCATTTACTGCAGGTACAGCTTATATTGAAAAATTAGCTTCAGCTTCAGATGTTGAATTTATAAATGATAAAGCTTTAGTTCCTGAAAATGCTGTATCAGTAGTAGTTAAAGGTGGAGAATTGTTCATGCCACTACTTGACTTAGTTGATAAGGAAAAGGAACTTGAAAGATTAAATAAAGAAAAGACTAAACTTGAAGGTGAAATAACTAGAATAGAAAAGAAACTTTCTAATGCTGGATTTGTTGCGAAAGCTCCAGAAGCAGTAGTAGAAGGTGAAAAAGCAAAAATGGCTAAATACCAAGAAATGCTTGATGCTGTTTTAGTTAGAATAGATACTTTAAAATAGTTTATGATTAAATGGATATCTGCTTTGGTGGATGTCCATTTTTTATAAGGGGGAAATTAAAATGAATTTATTAAAAGATAATGTTTTTAAGTTGTATTTAAAATATTTCATTCCTACTATAGGGGCAGCGTTATCAAGTGCAATATACATACTATTTGATACTATTTTTATTGGACAAGGAGTAGGAGGAGATGGACTTGCGGCACTTAATATTGCCATACCTATATTTGGTTTTTATTCAGGGACAGGCCTTCTTATTGGAATAGGTGGTTCCACACTATTATCCATAGAAAGAGGAAGAGGTCATGAAAAAAGGTCTAATAAGATATTTACACTTTCAATAATAATGGGATCAGTAATTAGTATTTTATATATGATATTAGGACTTTTATTCATTGATAAAGTAGCTTATTTCTTAGGGGCAACAGAATATATATTACCACTGGTAAAAGAGTATTTATTTATAATTATGATTGGTACAGTATCATTTGTTATGGTAAATGTACTTTCACCTTTTATTAGAGCAGATAAGGCACCTAAAACAGCAATGGCAGCTGTTATTATAGGTGGATTTACTAATATAGCATTAGATTATATATTTGTATTTCCTTTAAATATGGGGATGAAAGGTGCTGCAATAGCTACTGTAATATCGTCCACATTAAGCTTGTTAGTTTTATCCATACATTTTATAGGAAAGAGCAATACATTAAGATTTGAAGATAATTTCTTTAGAATCTCAACGGCAATAAGAATAATAAAATGTGGTTTACCAAGTTTCTTTAGTGAAATTTCAACTGGGTTAGTAATTTTTATTTTTAATCTACAGATAATGAGATTATTAGGTGAAGATGGTGTGACAGCATATAGTATCATATCTAATACTGCTATTATCATAATTGCATTATTTAATGGAATATGCCAAACTATTCAGCCACTAATAAGTGTAAACATTGGAGCAGGTGAGAAAGAAAGAGTAGAGTGCTTTAAAAAGATTGCTATAGTTACTGCTATAATATTAGGAATTTTATCATATATAATATGTATAGTATTCCCAGAAGAAATAGTGAGAATTTTTGTTAAACCTACTGATAAAGTACTTAGCATAGCTGTGAACTCAATAAATATATATGCTGTTGCATTTGTTGTTACAGGGGTTAATATGGTTCTTGGAGCTTTCTTCCAATCTGTAGAAGAAGCAAAATATTCTTTTATTATTGCTATTTGTAGGGGACTTTTATTAGTGTCAGTAGCAGTTATAATACTTCCTATTTTTATGGGAATCAATGGGGTATGGGTTAGCGTTCCTGTGGCTGAAGCTATTACATTTATTATAGGAATAATGCTGACTTTGAAGATGAGAACAAGAAAAATATAAAGATGATATAAAAAGAAATTCCTAAAATATTTTAGGAATTTCTTTTTATAGAATAATTTTTTAACTATGTATAAAACTAATAAGAGAAATATTATAAAAAATAAAAGTTAAAGAGGTGAAGAATATGGCAGCAAGAATCACAGGAACTAAAAAAGATAATAGTGGTGAAATATGTGAATATATTTTAGATACTGGAGAAACTATAAGCAAGGCTGAAGGTGTTACAAAAGCTAAAAATGGAGAAATTGATGGTGTGATAGTGGCACATTCTAGGAAGGGAGAGGAATACTTAAGAACAAAGCCAGATGGCAGTGAAGGTAATAATTTATCATCAATGTCTAATAATCAATAATTAAAAAACTGTGGAGCTCCACAGTTTTTTAATTAGAAAAGCATAAGAATTGTATTAGCTATGGTGCTTTGAGGTTTTTCATTAATAACATCATTAGCAAGCGAAACAGCATTTATATTTGAAAGAAGAGGCCTTTCAAGGGTAGCAAATATAAGGCACCATTCTTTATATAGTACATTGTCAGAATTTTTTAATGCTTCAGTTATGTAATTATAAGCTAACTCTTCGTAATTTATAGGAGTAAGTATAATCATAATGTAATATGAAATAAGATAATTTATATATGAATAAGCATCTTTATTATCTTTGTTTTTTAGAAGCTCATTTTGTAAGAAGAAAAATAAATCACTTTTTGTATAATAATCTTCAGATTTAAGTAAAAGTAACTTTTCTTCGTTAATATCGAAAATTGAAGCAGTATGTAAATTAATTCCTAATATAGTATTTAAATTTTCCATATAATATCCTTTCTTAGTAGGGCAATAAATTTTGCATTTTTGTTAATTATACATTATATTTAAATAAAGATAAAATAAAAAATAGAATTTTGGGGTGGTTTGATGAAATACCAAGAAGCAATGAAATACATAACGGAAGTAGGGAATTTTGGTTCTAATTATGGTTTAGAAAGAACATATAAATTATTGGAACTTCTTGATAATCCGCAAGATAAACTTAAAATAATTCATGTAGCAGGGACAAATGGGAAAGGTTCTACAACTGCTATGATTACTTCCATGTTAAAGGGATGTGGTTATAAAGTTGGAATGTATACTTCTCCATTCTTAGAAGAATTTGAAGAAAGAATTCAAATTAATGGAGAGAATATACCTAAGGAAAAGCTTGAACAGCTTATGACAAAGATTAAGTACGCTGTAGATAGGGTAATAGAAGAAGGGCATAATCATCCTACTGAATTTGAAATTATAACAGTATTGATGTTTTTATATTTTGCCACTGAAGAGGTAGATTTTGCAGTAGTAGAGGTAGGTCTTGGAGGAAGACTTGATTCTACCAATGTAATAACACCTATATTATCAGTAATAACATCTATAAGTTTTGATCATACAAATCTTTTAGGAAATACTCTAGAAGAAATTGCTACAGAAAAGGCAGGTATAATTAAATCAGGTATACCTACTGTTATATATCCTCAAGAAGAGGTGGCAGAAATAGTAATCAGCAGCAAGTGTCAAGAGTTAGATTCAAAACTTTATAAGATAAATAAAGAAGATGCTAAATTAATTAATATAATTAAAGAGGACAAGATATATCAGCAAGTAAAGGTGAAGCTAGATGATGAATATGATGTTAAGCTTCCACTACTAGGTGAGCATCAGATTTTAAATTTGGCTGTTGCTTTAAAAGCTTTAGAGGTAATAAAAGATAAAGCACCTAAACTAAATAGGGAAAGCATAGTAAAATCTCTAGCAACCGTTAGATGGAATGGAAGACTTGAAATAATGAGTAATTCCCCTTATGTAGTAATAGATGGAGCGCATAATATTCAGGGAATAACTCAATTAGATAAAAATATAAAAAAATACTTTGAATATAAACCTGGTGCTGCCATAGTTAGCTGTCGTAGAGCTGGTTCAACAGCAACTCTTGAACAATTAAATAAATACTTTACTATTTCCAATATGCCACTTGTTTCTTCTCTATATTGGTGTATGGTTCATGGTAATACTCCTGAAGAAGTAGTACAAGATCTTGAAGGTATGCAAATAATGCGAACTCTAGGAAAGAATATGGCTTGGCTTTTAAAATGTATTAAAGTTGGAGAAGCTAATAACATCAATATTCCTAAAAAAGAAGCAAAAGTTAAAACAAACTTTATTAGATAATAAAAAAGATAGCTTTTGCTATCTTTTTTATCAGTTTGTTGAAAAACCCCCTGTTTAAAAAACAGAGGGTTTTTGTTTACTAGTTGTGGATAAAGTTTGAAATACATAATATCATTAAAATTACTAATATAATATGAAAATAACAAAGATAGTCTTGTTGCTATCTTTTTCATATTCTGTACTGCTGCAGTTAGCAGACATTGTTCGGACACTTTTTCGTGTCCACGGAAACGAGCATAGCGAAGCCCATGCAGATTTTTTGAATCTGCGAAGCTTCGCTCAACGGTTTCTTTTCTTCTATCGTAAATAGCTTTTCCCTTCTCGGTTTTAAGAAAATTTTTATTATCATCTTTATGATTTTCCCAAACGTGTCTTCTAATTATTTTATATTTAGATTTTTCTCCAAGGCATTTATCTTTGTGAGGACAACACATACATATTTCTTCAAAGCATCTGTATTCCTTATAGCCTTCACGGGTCGTTGTCTTATATATTAATGCAACATTATTAGGACAAATATATATGTCTTTATCATAATCATATATGTACTTATTCTTTGTATACATTCCTTTTTTATGAGGAGAACGTCTATATGCAACAACTGATATTATCTCTCTATCTGCTATTCCTTTAAAAATGGGATTAGTTGAATATCCTGCATCTAATCCAAGATACTTAGGTTTTATATTAAATGTTTCTTTAATTCTATCTATTCTTTTTAATATTGGGTCGCTATCGCTGACGTTACCAGGGGTAACATGAACATCCATAATTATATTATTTTTACTATCTACGGTTCTATGATCTAAATAAAAAAAGCCTTCAGGTTTATTATCTCTCATCATATACCCACTATCAGGATCAGTTGTACTTTTCTTAATTTCTTTTGTTTCTTTTTTTAATTTCCTTGGCTTTAAAGGTTTCTTGTTATGTTTCTCTCTATCTGCATTAACATCAATATCCAACTGTTCTATATATTCTTTAGGAGTTACATCTACTTCAACTTTTTCAAACTTTCTTTTATTAGCATTTGCTTTTATATGAGTTGAATCAGAATAAAGAATTTTACCCCCAACTAAACCTTTTTCGATAGCTTGAAAAACTATATTATCAAATATTTTCTGTGGAATATCAGTACCTTTAAATCTTCTAATTCTATTCTGACTTATTGTAGATGAATCTGGAATTTTCTCTGTAATTGAATATCCTAAAAACCATCTATATGCTAAATTTACTTCTATATCTTTAACTAACTGCCTTTCGGAGCGTATGCCATAAAGATATCCTATAAATAACATTTTAAATAATACTACTGGATCAACAGCTGGTCGACCATTTGTATGACAATACAAATCCCTAGTTAAATCCCTAATGAATGAAAAATCTATATATTTATCAATTTTCCTTAATAAATGGTCTTGCGGAACTAATTGTTCTAACATTACCACTTCTATTTCACTTTGTGCTTCTTTTCTTTCGTTTATCATTAGTAAAACCTCTATGTAATAAATTTATATATTTTAAATTATATTACATATTTGTATAAAATTAAAGACTGTTGACACTTTGTCAACAGTCTGATAAAAAAGATAGCTTTTGCTATCTTTTTTATGTATTAAAAATATGCTGATTTAATTAATAATTTTGTATATTCATCCATAGGATTATTAATGACTTCTTTTGCATCTCCCACTTCTACTACTTTTCCATTTTTCATTACTGCTACTCTGTCACAAAAGCTACTTACTAGTGCTAAGTCATGGGTAATAAATAAATATGAAATATTCATTTTTTCCTGCATTTCTTTTAATAATTCAACTATTTGAGCTTGAACTGACACATCTAACGCACTGGTGGCCTCATCACAAACTAAAATCTTAGGCTGAGCTGATAATGCTCTTGCAATAGCTGCCCTCTGACATTGCCCTCCACTTAATTCATGAGGATATCTATACTTATACTCTTTTGATAAGCCTACCATCCGTAGAAGATTATCTACCTTATGCTTTTTATCAGCTTCTGTTGTGGAACACAAATTACAAACATACTCCATAATGGATTCTTCAATTGTAAACCTTGGATTAAAAGATCCAATGGCATCTTGAAATACCATTTGAATATCCTTATAAATTTCTTTCAATTTATTGCTTTTTATATTAGTAATATCTTTATTATTCAATAATACTGTTCCACTATCTGCTTTCTCTAAATTCATAATGATATTAGCTAAAGTACTTTTGCCACTGCCACTTTCTCCAACTATCCCCAAACATTCGCCTTGTTTTATATATAGATTTATATCATCACAGGCAACATGTAAATGATTTTTCTTTTTATATATCTTCCTTAAATTATTACATTGTAAAATTATTTTATCCATATTTTTTCTCCACATCTTCTACATAATCACAAGCTATGTATCTTCCATCATGCATCTTCTTCAAATATTGCTGATTTTTTATACATACTTCATTACATTTTTCACACCTTGGTGCAAAACTACAACCAGTTATATTTTCTGTAAATAATGGTGGATTTCCCTTTATACCTTTTGGCATAGTTCCATCCATCTTAGGAACTGCATCTATTAAAGCTTTAGTGTAAGGATGTTTAGGATTTCTGAGTATATCTTCTTTATCTCCATACTCCACCATATTTCCACTATACATAACTGCTACTTTATCTACCATTTGTGATATAACACTCATACTATGAGTAACTATTATTATGCTTGTCTGAAAATTATCTCTAAGTGACATCATTTCCTTTACTACCTGTGCCTGTACCGTAACATCTAATGCACTGGTGGGCTCATCAGCTATTAATATTTCTGGCTCTAAAATCATGGCCAAAGCTATGGTAACTCTTTGCTTCATACCTCCACTTAGTTCAAAAGGATAGCTGTTTAATATACATTTGCTATCCTTTAAATTAACCTTCTCAAGCATATTTGCAGCTTTTTCTAAAGCTTCATTTTTATTTATATTCATATGACTTTGCATAGTTTGTACAAATTGTTTACCTATTTTTCTAATAGGATTTAATGTTGCTCCTGGATTTTGAAAAATTACTGCCAAATTATTTCCTCTTAATTTTCTTATCTGCTTACTATCTAATGATAAAAGATTCCTTTCATTAAATAATATTTCACCACTAATTATTTCCTCTGATTTATTCATCATTTGAATCAAAGCTCTAATGAGCGTACTTTTTCCACAACCACTTTCTCCAACTATGCCTAATATCTCACCTTTTTTTATATTAAAAGATATATTCTTTAATATTTTTACGCTATTATTATTAACAGATAAATCTTTAACTTTTAATATCTCTTTCATCGCTTCACCTACTGAATATATGTATCTTTATTAAATTGATAATAATCTGTAGGATGTGCCTTAAATCCCACTACATTATTTTTCATCAAGAAACTAACCTTAAGATGTGCTATAAAATTATAACCATCATCATCTAAAACCTTTTGAACTATTTCTTCTGCTAAATTATTTCTTTCTTCTATATCAAATTCTAACTGCATTTTATCTAAAAGCATATCTACTTCCATATTACTATAATTACCATAATTTAATTCTCCATTACTTCTCATGGCATTATTTAAATAAGATAAAGGCTCTCCAGTAGATGATATTACATTGGAATATAAACATAAATCAAAGCTTCCCTTAGATAATATATCTGAAATATTTTCAGATATTTCAATGGATACTTCTATACCAACCTCTTTTAAATCTGCTTGAAGTGCCTGGGCTATTGTTGGCAACTCAGCTCTTGCTGAATATGTAATTAATTTTAAAGTTAAATTTTCTCCATCCTTATCTAAAATTCCATCACCATTGGTATCGCTATACCCTTCTTTTGTAAATATTCTTATTGCTTCTTCTTTATTATAACTTGAATTATCAGCTACATTAGCACCATATGTAGTGTTCTTTGGAAATGGTCCTACTGCTGCTGTTGCATTACCATTTAAAAGTACCTTTGCATACTCTTCTTTATTTATAAGCATATTAATTGCTTTTCTCACATTTTTATTATTTAAATTGCTGTTATTTTCATTAAAATACATTAATATTGCTCTTGAGGTATCTATACTACTTAACTTATAATCGTCATTTTCCTTTAACAAAGCCATAAGTGATGTAGATATTCCCTGAGCAATATCAATTTCTCCAGATTGTAGTGCCATGGCTAATGTGTCACTATCACTAATAGGAATAATCTTTAAACTGCTTAGCTTTACATCACCATCCCAATAATTATTATTTCTAGTTAAATAACTTGAGCTGATAGTAGTAAACTTTTCTACTATGAAAGGACCTGTACCTACTGGATTACTATCAGGAGTTTCTGTACCATTCACATCAATAATTGCTGCAAAAGGATCACACAAATCATTTATTAAAGTAGGATTTTCCTCTTCCATATTAAAAATTAAATATTTTCCATCTACTTCAATATTTTTTATTTTTAAAGTAGATTTAGCTCTACTATTTAATTCAATTACTCTGTCTAATGACTCTTTCACTTTTTTTGCTGTCATCTCTACTCCATTTTGAAAATATATATTTTCTTTAATCTCTATACGCCATGTTGTAGTATTTAATGCTTCATATCCTTGTGCTAGCCATGGAATTGGTTCCATAGCATCATCTAATTTAAAAAGCGTTTCTGCCACTCCATATCTTACAGTAAACCATCCGCTATATCCTTGTGCTGGATCTAAACTCTTAGTACTGATGGTTGTACCAAATACTAATTGATCCTTACTTTCCCAAACACTATCATCATTACTTTTGCTGCATCCTGTTAATATAGCAAAACATATTAAAATTAATAAAGCTATTATATTTATTTTTCTTTTCTTCACCCTCTAACTCCTTTTTAATATTCTTTTTGCTTAGGATCTAGCATATCATGTACTACATCACCTAGAAGATTAAATAATATGACAATAATAAAAATTGCTATACCTGGTGCTATGGTTATCCATGGTGCAAATTGAATCATACTTTTTCCTTCATTCATCATTGCTCCCCATTCCGGTATAGGTAGTGGTGAACTTAATCCTAGGAAAGAAAGCGCTGCCATTTCCATGATAGTAGTTCCAATATCTAAAGATGCTGTAACTATAAGAGTACTTAAAACTCTTGGCATAATATGCTTAAAAATAATATACATAGAACTATTACCACTTAACCTAGCAGCTTTTATAAATGTTTCTTCCTTTATCTCCAATACTTCACCTCTAGCTAACCTAGCATACTTAGTCCAACCGATAACCCCTATGGCTATCATAGCATTAATCATACCACCACCTAAAACTCCTGCAACAGCAATGGCCAACTAGGAAATGCTAAAAATACATCAACAATTCTCATTACTATATTGTCAAATAATCCACCTATATATCCACTAATAATTCCTATAAAGCTTCCAAATACAAACATTAGTGAAACTAAAATAAGTGATGAAAAAATAGTTCTAGATGCACCATATATCATTCTAGAAAATACACATCTACCTAAAGCATCAGTGCCTAAAAAGAATTCTCTACTTGGTGCCTTTAATGTATTTTGTAAATCTATTTTATACGGATCATTAGGTGCTATATATGGTGCTAACAAGCTTATACCCAAGATTATTACTATCAATATTAAAATCATTAAAAATTTATTCTTTCTTCTATCTTTTGTACTCATATTTATCCCCTCACTATGCTTCAATTCTTGGGTCAATAAACTTATATAGCAAATCTGTTATTAAATTTATCAGCACAAAAATTATTGCCATCCAAAGAACATATCCTTGAATAACAGGATAATCTCTATTGAATATAGCATTTAATGCTAAGCTTCCAATTCCAGGCCAAACAAATATAGCCTCAATTACAGCACTTCCTCCCATTAATGACCCTATAGATAATCCTACTAACGTTATTATTGTTATCATTATATTTTTAAGTACATTAAAATAGAGTATTCCTGCTTCACTTATTCCTCTAGACCTAGCTCCCCTTACATAATCCTTTTCTAATTCCTCAATAACAACTACTCTTATTTGACGTATATACTTACTTATCATAGGTATTGCTAAAGTTATAGAAGGTAAAATTATACTCTTAATACCACTTTCACTTAATATAGGAAACCATCTTAATTTTAAAGAAAAGACTAATAATAATATCAATGCTAAAAAGAATCCTGGAATAGAATTGCCTATAAAGCTGATTGTCCTTATTATATAATCTATAAATTTATCTTTATTAATTGCTGCTATTATTCCAATGGGAATCGAAACAAGTATAGTTATAGCCATGGCTGTGGCTGTAAGTGTTATGGTATATGGTAAATGCTTAAATAACTCTTCCTTTACCGATACCCCTGTAGAATAGGAAATGCCAAAATCTCCTTTTAAGCAATTTTTCATCCAATTTAGATATTGTACTAAAAAAGGTTTGTCTAATCCCATCTCTACCCTAGTGCTTTCTAAAACTTCTGATGTTACAACAGCTCCCTGAGAAGTCAATATTGCTTCTGCCGGATCTCCTGGTGCTAAATTCATAAGCCCAAATGATACAAATGATATTATTATCAAAATGGGTATTACTCCTACAACTCTCTTAAAGATATATTTTAATAATTTCATAAATTAATCTCCATTTCATAATGCAAATGATTTGCATTTACCTTTATAAATTTTATATCTTATCTCCTATGGTGTCAATATTATTATTAATTATTAAAAAAAATCATACATGCATAACATGTATGATTTCTTTTACTCAAGCTTACCATAAGCCACTAAAGGGCTATCCTTTGCAACTGCTAACGCTACTGTATGATACATTACAACACCATTAAATTCTGCGTAATATCTATCTACTAAATTGCCAAAAAAGTCTGTAACTTCTCCTAATACCTGTCCTTTAGAAATTAATTCTCCAGCCTCCACAAAGCTAGTCCAACATCCTTCATTTAAAGCTTCTAGATAATTTGCTTCTGTAATATCTATAGGAATTTCCTCTTTAATGGTTTCTTCTGTTACCAATATCTCCATTTTATTTAAAACACTATATAAATCTTTCTTATATGCTTTAACATCTTCTGTAAGACATAACCCCATTCCTCCACGCTCTAAAAGCATACTTGGAGTTCCACTAATAGAACCATAGCTATGAACTCCTGTGGTAGAGTTAGACTTAACCATATATTTAACGTCTAGCACAGCAGCCACCTCTTTAATTTTATTAATAATTTTCAATTCTGCCTTTCCTGCATAATATAAATGTGGAGTTAATGCTTCATTTAAATCTCCTCCATGAATATCTAAATGGAAATCTGCTTTACTTTGCATTTCATTAACTATAATATAAGCTATTTTTTCTGATATTGTTCCATCTTTTTTTCCTGGGAATATACTATTTAAATTCTTATTATCTTCCGGAACAACTGCTGGAGTTCTTTTAAAAAATGCCTCAACATTTACTGGATGTACAATTATTATATTTCCACAAACATCTGCTGGATTTATTTCTTTGGCTATTTCTATGGCCGCCTTTATACATGGATATTCTCCTCCATGAACTCCAGCTGTAATAAGAAGGCTCTTACCTTCCTTTGCTCCATTAATAAGAGTTACTGGTATTTTTCTATCCGTATCTAAAATATTTATAAATCCTTGTACTTTAGTAGCTACTTCTGCCTTTAACCCATTTATTTCTAAAATATTTTTCATATTTACCTCATATATATTATTTATAATTATATTTTAATTGA
>OLOB01001680.1_pt1 | contig 14188 bp, 10 predicted proteins | sample 1671911 | NCBI WGS metagenome assembly OLOB01 (sample SAMEA3136625, study PRJEB25190) | human gut metagenome | biome: human gut; feature: human-associated habitat; material: faeces | place: Austria | collected 2013
AGCACTTAATGTGCTCTCCGTGCGAGTCAGGACTGTCCGAGCAGGCGACCTTATGCCCCGCCCCTCGGGACGACGAGACAAGGCAAAGGAGCAGCCATGGCAGGCAAGCCACAAACACTAGCTACGACCTCGGCATTCGAGATCTTGGGGCCCGTCATGGTCGGCCCCAGCTCATCCCACACCGCCGGAGCCCTGCGGTGCGCACAGGTGGCCGCCAGCCTGCTCGAGGGCCGCATCACTAAGGTTACCTTTGGCCTGTGGAACTCCTTCGCCCACACCTACCGCGGCCACGGCACCGACCGCGCGCTCGTCGCGGGCATCCTGGGCCTCGACACCGATGACGAGAATATCAAGCAGGCCTTCGGCCTCGCACGCGAGCAGGGCCTCGATTATCACTTTGACATCAAGGGCGACGACGCCTCCATCCACCCCAACACCGTCGATATCGACATGGTCGACGACACGGGCGCTACGGCGCAGGTCCGCGGTGAGAGCCTGGGCGGTGGTAAGATGCGCATCAGCCGCATCAATGGCGTCGGCGTCGACATCTCGGGCATGTACTCCACGCTCTTCGTGGCGCATCAGGACGTCCCCGGCGTACTCGCCGCGCTCACGAACCTGCTCGCCTACGCACACGTGAATATCGCGTTTTGCCGTACCTACCGCACCGAGGTGGGCGGCCAGGCCTACTCCGTCTTTGAGACCGACGGCACGCCCGACGACACCGTCATCCCCATGGTGCGCAAACTCGACAACGTCGGCTACGCCACCTTTATTGAGCTCCCCGGCTCGGCATCATCGCTCTCCCCCGGCGTCTCGGCCAAGGAGATCTTCGACGACGGCGAGCAACTGCTCGACGCATGCGAGGAGCTGGGACTCAGCATCGGCGCCGTCATGGCCGTGCGCGAGGCGCGCCTTACCGGCGAGGAACACGCCGTCGCCGCCATGCGCCGCGTGCTCGACGTCATGCGCGAGGAGACCACGGCCCCCATCGCTAATCCCCAGCGCTCGCTCGGCGGGCTTATCGGCGGCGAGGCCAAGCTCGTCGATGCCACCGGCCGCAACGACCTTAGCTCCAGTTTAATGGGCGCCGTCCAGACCGAAGCCGTGGCCCGCGCCATGGCCGTGCTCGAGCGCTCCGCCACCATGGGTGTGATCGTTGCCGCCCCCACGGCAGGCTCCGCGGGCGTCGTGCCCGGCTGCGTGCTGGCGCTGGCCGACCACCTGCAGCTCGATGACGAGCAGGTCATGGACGCCCTCTACTGTGCCGCCGCCATCGGCCTCAACCTCACCACGAGCGCCTGCGTCGCCGGCGCCGAGGGCGGCTGCCAGGCCGAGGTGGGAAGTGCTGCCGCCATGGCCGCCGCCGCGCTGGTGCAGATGCTCGGCGGCACCCCCGAGCAGGTACTCGACGCCAGCTCCATAGCGCTGAGCAATCTACTGGGCCTCGTTTGCGACCCCGTGGGCGGACTGGTCGAGGTGCCGTGCCAAAACCGCAATGCCATCGGCGTGGCCGCGGCCTTCAGCTCGGCCCAGCTCGCACTCGCCGGCATCAAGAGCCTGGTGCCGTTTGACCAGATGGCGCATGTGATGCTCTCGGTGGGCCACGCCCTGCCGGCAACCCTGCGCGAGACGGCCAAGGGCGGCATCGCTCAAGCCCCGGCCGCGCTTTCTGCCTGCGCTAAATGCGGCATATGCGGATAGGCAGACTTCTCCAAACTGATACTGTTTCCGAACCACAAACAACAGGCTAATCGCTATAATGCAAGCCCAGTTAAAACACGATGAGCCGCAAGGCGAAACTCGAAGGAAATATATACGATGTCGCAAATCGACCGCAGCAGCATGATCCCCGATCCGCAACAGCCCAGTAGGCATACCGGCGGCGTCCAATCGCCGCGCCCCATCGCGCCGGCTCACACCCAACAACACGGCCCGGCCAATGCCTCTCAGCGTCCGAATCAACGTCAATACCAGCAGCATCAACAATATCAGCAGCGTCACGCACATGGTGCCGCCCCCAAGCAGGGCCCTTCACACACTCGCGCGGCAAACAATCGCGGGCCCGCAGACAAGCGCACCGACAAAAGCAGCAAGTCGGGCGGAAAGACGGCCCTCTTTGTCGTCCTCGGCCTTGTCGCAATCGTCTACATCGTAGGCGTCGTGGCGTTCTCGCAGATCGCTTACCCCAACACTACCATCGCCGGCGTCGACATCTCGCTCTCTAACGCATCTTCGGCAGCAACCAAGGTCAACTCGGCATGGAAGCACTACAAGCTCACCGTTTCGGACGACAACTTTAGCTGGACCTATCAGCCCGAGTCCGATGAGCCCATCGTCGATGGCGAGGAAGCCGCCCACGAGATTATCAGCAAAAACGAGCCGCTGCTGTGGCCATCGCGCCTCATCGCGTCGCTCGGCGGCAAAACCGTTAGCGCCACCAAGAACAGCTCGGTCGACTTGGACCAGGACGTCGACCTGTCCATGCTCTCCGATGCCTTCGACCAAAAGCAGTTTGAGGAGGACCTGGGCAGCGCGATCGACGAGTTCAACGAGGGCCGCACGGGCACCTTCGAGGCCGCCAGCTCCTATGACGAGAAGGCCGGCAAGTTCACCGTTGAGAAGGCCCGTTCCAACGAGAAGCTCAACCGCGAGCATGTCATCAAATATGCCGAGATCGAGCTCGCGTCGCTCGCCGAGAACGTCGATATCACCAAGATCGGCAACGACGCCTACGAACCGCTCAACGGCACCCTCACCAATGACCAGATTCAGGCTGCATGCGATGCCGCCAACAACTTCCTGGGCGTCAACGTGACCCTTAAGCTCAACGGCAATGGCGCCGGCAAGGTGGACGGCAGCTCGGTGCTGCAGTGGATCAGCTTTGCCGATCCGGCCAACCCCACGCTCGATACGTCGCAGATCAGCAGCTGGGCCGACGAGCTCGCCAACGGCTTTAACACCGTGGGCTCCACCCGCTGGTGGACACGCGCCGACGGTAAGGAGTGCGCTGTCGAGGGCGGCGACTTTGGCTGGTCCATCGACAGCGACACGCTCGCCAAGCAGGTAGAGGACGCTATCAATAACAAGCAGACCGGCGATATCGAGATTTCGTACTCCAAGAAGGCCGACACGTTTACCGCCAAGGGCGAGCCCGATTGGAAGGCCTATATCGACGTCGACCTGTCCGAGCAGCACGCGCGCTACTACGACGAGAACGGTAATATCGTGTGGGAGGCCAACTTTATTTCCGGCAAACCGGGCGAAGACGCCACCCCCGAGGGCGTGTGGCAGATCAACAGCAACGACGGCGCAAGCAAGCTCATCGGTGCCAAAGACCCCGCGACCGGAAAGCCCAAATACGAAAGCCCGGTCAGCTACTGGATGCCGTTCGAGGGCAATATGGTCGGCTTCCACGACGCTACCTGGCAAAACGATTCGAGTTTTGATAGTGCCGAATCTTACAAATGGTGTGGAAGCCACGGCTGCATCAACCTGCGCCTGGCCGATGCCAAGGCGCTCCACGACTGCATCAGCGTCGGCCTGTGCGTGGTCGTGCACTCGTAGGGAAACGCGTCTTCGCACAACGGAGAACTGACGCTCCAATCTAACAGTTCCGAAAGATACTGCCATAATGCGCCCGCCTCTCGCGACGGGCGCATATACTTATCAAGGAACTTTCTATAAAGGAGACGCCATGTCGAATGTCCCCATCATCACCCCGGGACCGAATGATACCGAGCGAGCGCCCGAGGGTGCCACCGAGACGCTTCCCCTCATAACAACCGTGCACGCCACGCAGCAAAACGGCAGCACAAGCGATACAACCGAGATTTCTGACGAAGAGGCCTACGCCAAGCTCAAGGCGAAGCGTGCCGAGCGTCGGCGCAAAAAGCTCATCCGACGCGGCATTGCGGCCGGCGTCGTGGCCGCCATTGTGCTCATCGCCGTTGTCGCGACCTTCGTAATTAACGCACGGCCCGCAGGTACCGACGGGCCGGTGACCGACATGGTCACCGAGGGCACGTTTACGACCACCGTCGAGGCCAAAGGCCAGCTCAAGCCCATCTCGGCTTCGGTGGTCTCCCCTTCTGTCGACGGCACGGTGGCATCGATCAACGTGCAAGCCGGCCAGTCCGTCAACGAGGGCGACGTGCTCATGACCATTAAAAACGACGAGCTCGATCGCAACATTGCCGAGGCGCAGCGCGCGGTGGCGGCGGCACAGGAAGACCTCGCCAACGCACAGAAAGCGGTAGCAGCCGCCCAAGCCGCCTCTGCGTCTGACGCAGAAGCGGCAGACGCGAGTGGCGCCAGCGGCACCGCCGACACGAGTGCCGTCTCGAGCGCCCAGCGCAACCTAGCCTCGTCCCAGGCGACCCTGGACCAGGCCAACGCCAAAGCCGCCGAGCGCACCGTGACCGCGCCCAGCTCGGGCAGCATCGTCGAGCTCAACGCCAAGGTCGGCGCCACGGTGACGGGCGGCATGATTATGGGCGAAGGCGATACGAGCGGCGGCAAGCAGTGCATGCAGATCGCCGACCTCTCCAAGATGAAGGTCACCGTTCAGGTGGGTGAAAAGGATATCGCCAAGATCGCCGTGGGTCAGAGCGCCAACGTTACCTATCCTGCCTTTCCCGATATCGTGAGCCAGGGAACGGTCACGGCAATCGCTTCGGTGGCAAACTCCGACTCCACCTACGGTGGTAGCGGCAGCGTGACCTTTAACGTCGACATTTTGATCGAAGCGCCCGACGCGCGCCTCAAGCCGGGCATGACCGCCGAGGTCTCGGTGGTGACCGAACAGCTCGATGATGTGGTGATGGTGCCGACCATGGCGCTCATGACCGAGGATGGCGAGCACTATTACGTCAATCTGGCCACTGATGACGAAGGCAAGGAGACGCGCCGCGTTAAGGTGACCGTTGTGACGCAAAACGACAACGATGCCGTGGTCGGAAAGACGCAGGTCAAGCGCGATGACCAGGGCAACGAGATCAATGCGGACGTGCCGGTCACCAAACTGCGCGACGGCGACACCCTCATCGTGGACACCGGCGCAGGCATGACGGCCGACGGCGGCGACTCCGGCAGCATGTCTGCCGACGAGGGCATGTAATGCGTCCCGTCATCGACATCCGCAACGTGCATCGCATTTTTGAGAGCGAGGCCGGCTGCGCCCATATCCTGCACAACGTGAGCTTGGCCGTGAATCCCCGCGAGTTCGTGGCCATTACCGGCCCTTCGGGCTCGGGCAAGTCAACGCTCATGAACATCCTGGGCTGCCTGGACAAGCCGACGGCAGGCGATTATTACCTGCAGGGCCTCAACGTGGCGGAGCTCGACGATGACGAGCTCACCGAAGTCCGTACCCTGAGCATCGGCTTTGTCTTTCAGAGCTTTAACCTGCTGCCGCGCCTATCGGTCATCGAAAACGTCATGCTGCCGCTGTCGTACACCAACGCGCCGCGGGCTCAGCGTGAGATGCGTGCCGTCCATGCGCTGCAAGCCGTCACGCTGCCGGTCGACCACTGGGACCACCGCATCTCCGAGCTCTCGGGCGGGCAGATGCAGAGGGTTGCCATCGCGCGCGCCCTCGTCAACGACCCGCCCATCATCCTGGCAGACGAGCCGACGGGAAACCTGGACTCCGCAACCGGAGCGCTCGTGATGGAGACCTTCCACAAACTCCAGGAACGCGGCAAGACCATCGTGCTCATCACGCATGATCCCGGTATCGCCGCCGAGGCCGACCGTGCCGTAACCATTCGCGACGGCCGGATTCACGATGGCGCATACATCGCCCACGCGCCGCAGACCCTGCGCGGCGCCATTGATAACCTGCCCATGATTTCCGCACTCGCCAGTCCGACGAAAGGAGTGAAGGCATGAGCACGCGCGATCTTATCCAAGAAGCCCTTCACTCCCTCGAGGCCAACAAGGGACGCAGCCTACTCACCATCCTGGGCATTGTTATCGGTATCGCCTCCGTCATTGCCATGACCTCGCTTATCGGCGGTATCCAAAACAGCCTGGTCAACAGCCTGGGCCTCAACGCCGCGCGCATGGTGCAGATTTATTCGTCGCAAGAGCTCACCGAGTCGGACGTCGAGAAGCTTCGCAAGATGGTGCCGCAGATCGAGCAGATCGGCATCGTGGACAGCGCCTATACCGAGTACAAGGCCGGTGACAAAAGCTATACCGTCATGGCGCAGGGCGTCGATAGCGACATGCTCGACGCGGTGGGCGCCAGCAAGCTCGTCGCGGGGCGCACCTACGCCCAGGCCGAGTCCCAATCTGGCGCACGCGTGGCGCTCATCAGTCGTGGCGGCGCGGATCAGCTGTACGGCAACGAACAGGACGCGCTGGGCAAGGCCATTAAGGTCTCCAACGGCGAGGTGCAGATTGTCGGTGTTATCGACGGCGGCAGCGACTCCATGGGCTCGCTCACGCTATACATGCCGCGCGAGACCATCTCGGGCCTCTTTGGCGACGAGAATCCGTCGTTTCCCAGCGTAACGGCGCTCGCCACCGAGGGCACGGACATGGACGAGCTGTGCAAGACGATTGAATCCAAGGTGCGCGCAATGAAGGGCATCGGGGAGGATGATGAGTACGACAGCGTATCGGCAACCTCCATGAAAAGCGCCATCGACGCCCTCAATTCCTTTATGGGCGCGTTTTCGCTCATCATGGGCGCCGTTGCCAGCATTTCGCTGCTCGTGGGCGGTATCGGCATCATGAATATGATGCTCACCAACGTGACTGAGCGGATCCGCGAGATCGGGATTCGTCGAGCCTTGGGTGCCAGCCGTCGCGATATCACCGCACAGTTTTTGGCCGAGTCCTCAGCGCTGTGCGTCACCGGTGGCCTGCTGGGTGTCCTGATTGGCTACCTGCTTGCCTGGGGACTAGCGATGTTCGCCGCGGGTTCCGGCGTGCTTGGCGAGCTCGGTGCCACCGGTACCATTACGCCGAGTTTTTCGATCGCCACGGTGCTGCTGGCCTTTGCGGTCTCCGTCGGCATCGGCGTCATCTTCGGCTTCTATCCCGCCCGCCGGGCAGCAAAGCTCGACCCCGTCGAATGCCTTCGCTACCAGTAAGCCAACACCAGATAAGTTGCGGTGAAATAGAGGCTGTTTATGCTGCTAAAAGGCCATATCTGACCCTATTTCACCGCAACTTAGATAGCGTCAGGTATAACGCTTCACCCCAAATCAAATTGATTCGTTGAATAGACACATTGCAAATCTTTATACTTCGTTTAATCCACAAGTGGGTATTATCACACACAAAGCACACGTGAAAGGATATACCCATGTCGCTTACACAGTCAGCAGAGCGTGCAGCGCTTAACAAGCTCATCGATTATCTCGACGACAACCCGCAAGAAAACATCGACAAAATCATGGACCTCGTGAACAAGCTGGTCCCCAATCGCGTATTTCCTGTACAGCGAGAGGCATTCACCAATGTCATCAAGAGCCGCGGCAATTGGTATGACCTGATCATGCGTGTGTTCAGCCTTAATCCCCAGATGCGAACCAAACTGCTTAAGACCCTCATTGTCGACGCCAACCTGCTTGCTTGGCCAGAGCAGGAAAAGACCCGCGAAAAGTACCAGTGCAACGTTCCGTGGGCCATCCTGCTCGATCCCACGAGCGCCTGCAACCTGCATTGCACGGGCTGCTGGGCCGCCGAGTACGGCTACAAGCAGAATCTCTCGTTCGAAGACATCGACTCTATCGTTACGCAGGGCAAAGCTCTGGGTACCCACATCTATATCTACACTGGTGGCGAGCCATTGGTGCGCAAGCGGGACCTCATCCGGATTTGCGAGAAGCACCAGGACTGCGTGTTTCTCTGCTTTACCAACTCCACGCTGATCGACGAGGCCTTCTGCGACGATATGATTCGCGTAGGTAATTTTGTCCCCGCCATCAGCGCCGAGGGCAATGAGCACACCACCGACGCCCGTCGTGGCGAGGGTACCTACGCAAAGATCGAGCACGCCATGAAACTCCTGCGCGAGCGCGACTTGCCGTTTGGTATCTCCACCTGTTGGACCAGCGCCAATGCCGAGACGGTTGCTACCGAGGAGAACATGGACTGGATGATCGGCGAGGGAGCACTCTTCTGCTGGTACTTCCACTTTATGCCGGTTGGCCGCAATGCAACCCCCGAGCTCATGCCCACGCCCGAGCAGCGCGAGCAGATGTATCACTTTATCCGCGAAATGCGTGAGAAGAAGCCGCTGTTTACGCTCGACTTCCAAAACGACGGCGAGTTTGTAGGCGGATGTATCGCCGGCGGCCGCCGCTACCTGCACATAAACGCCGCCGGAGACGTGGAGCCGTGCGTGTTCATCCACTACTCAAACGCCAACATCCACGATGTGAGCTTACTCGACGCGCTGCGCTCTCCCCTCTTTATGAAGTACTACGAGAACATGCCGTTCAACGACAACTACCTCAAACCATGCCCCATGCTCGAGAATCCCGACGTGCTGCCCAAAATGGTTGCCGAGAGTGGCGCAATGAGCACCGATCTTATCGAGAAGGAGTCACCCGAGCAGCTGCGCGAAAAGACCCAGGCTGCCGCCGAGGCATGGTCACCTGTCGCCGACCGCATCTGGAACGACTCCGACGATCCGCTATACGCCAAGCGTCACGAGGACAAGTCACAGGGTATGGCCGATAGCGACATGCACAAGTTCGAAAAGCAGGGCCGCACGCTCAAAAACGGCGATTAATGCTGTTCTACACGGCAAACGCTCAGAAATGAAGCGGAGCAGTCTCGAGGCTCATCTTCGAGGCTGCTCCGCCTTACCATCAAAACAGTTTTACTAAGTTGCGGTGAAATAGGGACTAGATCGTCCTTCCAATAACCAAAACAATCCCTATTCCACCGCAACTTCTTTAAGTTGTTGAATTATCGATGCTATTCGAAGCGAGATTCCAGACTCGACAGGCCGTTGAGCGTGAGGTCGTTAGCAACCTCCGAGACACGCTCAATAGGAACCGAGCCGTCAGACAGCGCCCACGTGCGATAGATACCGATAATACCCGACAGCAAAAACGCCAGATAGTAGTCGAACATCTCGTCCTTGAGACCTTGGGGCAGCAGATCGCGCTCGGCAATCTCGTGCTCGAGCGGTGCACGAAGACGAGCCATAAAATCATCGAGCGGAATGTTCTCGATCAGCTGACGATTGAGCACGAGGTTGTTGCACAGCGCCTCGTTAACGGTTTTAAAGAAGGTCGCCGCCGCGCCAAGGGCGCGCTCGTTGGTGTCGCCGTCCATGGAAGCAAGCGTTTTCTCGACCGAGTCGACAATCATCTCCACAACATCGACGGCAATGGCATCGAGCAGGCCGTCAACCGTGCCAAAGTGAACGTAGAAGGTTTTGCGGTCGACATTGGCCTCGCGCGCGATGGCACTCACCGTAATGTCTGCCAGCGGCTTTTCCATGAGCAGGCGCTCGAAAGCAGAAAGGATGGCATTGCGGCTGCGAACGATGCGGCGGTCAAGACGCGGTTTGCTGGTTGCCATGGGCGTGTCCCTTCGATATGCGAGCATTCATCAACAGATGAGAGATAATCTACGTAAGAGGATTATCCCCCATACGGCACAAATATGCCCCGCGTCATGAAGAACGCACGACTGCCCTACTGCGACTTAGGATGCTTCTTCTTATTGAGTGCCGACGGAGATACGCGAATACCATCGCCTGTCTGGCGCACATAGGCTTTATGAGCCGGCTTAGCGGCCCCAGAAGCCTTCTGAGCGTGCTTCTTGGGATCAACGGTAACAGCATTCGTGGGGTGCGGCTTCGCGGCCACAGAGGGCATCTGAGGCGTGCGGCCGAGTTTGCGCATCACGCGATCCCAGCGCGCATGGATGCTCTCGTTGTGGGCGCTCTTAAGGCCCAACAGGGGCGCAGCCAAAATGGTCGGCGCAATGAACGTAATGAGGCGCCACAGCAGATAGCCGGCGGTCGAAGCCGACCCAAAGAAATGACCCAAGAACAATGCAAAGCCACCCTCAGCGCCACCAGTTCCACCGGGCAAGGGGACCGCAGAGCTCAGAAGCTGGACAAAGGCGCTCGCGGCCATGACCGAGAAAAAGTCGACCTCGTGGTGGCCAAAGGCAAGCATCAGGAAATACGGCACCAGATAGAAAAACGCAAGCTGCAGCATGGTGATAAACACGGTAAGCAGCATGGAAGAAAAATGTCCGGCTGAAAGCTTGAACTTCTCGGAGAAGGAGTAGATCTCGCCGTCGACAAACGTGCGCCATCCCTCGATCTTAGTGGCCGAGACACCAATGCGCTCAAGCCAATTGATGATGCAATGGGCAACGCGCGTGACGGTCTTAGGCATGAGCGCGACGGCGAAGATGCCCAGCAAGATGCAGCAGTGCCCGCCAAAGCTAAAGACGCACAGCAGCGTCATGTCGCCATAGCGCTCGGCAAAAAACGGCATGCGAGCAAGCAGCAGGATAGCGCCCCAGGCAACGAGGCCAAACTGATACACGATAAAGCGCGTGAATTGCGTGGCCCCGGCCTCGCCGACATTTTGGCCCGCCTTGGTCAGGCGGTAGATCTGAGCAGGAGTCGAGCCCATCATCATAGGTGTGAGGTTGCCAAAGAAGATGCCGCTCGCCTCGACCGAAATGAGGTCGCGAATGCCGACGGGTGAATTGGGGTCGAGCCAGACAGCGATCGCATAGGCCACAATGCCAAAGAACAGATACATGAACATGCAAAGACACGCGACAAAGAGCCATGACGCCTGGACGCTCGACATTGCGGCCCAGAACTGCCCCATCTGCCCGGTTACCACCAGATAGACGATATAACCCACCAGCACGACGCCGATAAAGATGGCGCCGCGGCGTGCGCTCTTATTGTCATCTCCGCCCGAGGCCTCAACCTCGACCTGGGGCTTAGACGTATGCTGAGAGGACTCCGTCATGAGACTCCTTCTAACAGTCAAAATATCTTGGATATTGTACCCGCAAGGACCATAGACAGAACGAAAAGCTCTGGTTCAAACGGGAATTGCAGACGGTTGTTTGAAAATAAAAAACCCGGCCTTCCATGGGAAGCCCGGGAATCAAATGCGTGGTAGCCCGTACCAGATTCGAACTGGTGATCTCCGCCTTGAGAGGGCGGCGTCCTAAACCGCTAGACGAACGGGCCACATGACATCTGCACTGCCGTGCTGCGAGGAAATATATTACGGGACAAAAAACGTCAGCGCAAGAAGAAATTCCAAATTGCCGAAAAATGTCGGCAGGTTATGGAACACGCAGGTAAACTGGGTAGCTAATTCAAGTTGAGATGGACCAAAAGAGCTTCGCGGTCGTTGGGAATATTGTCTTCGATCACGGCGTCGAGGGCGGAGTTGAGAAGCTGACCCAGTTCCGGCCCGGGCTTGACTCCGGCACGGATCAGGTCGCCGCCGTTGATGGCGAGCATCTTGAGCGTATAGGGCTCCCCTGCCTTCAGCAGCTCGTGCGCCATCGCGCGCATCTCCTCAATCGTCTCAACGTAATAGAAGCAAGACGGGGCCTTGCCGAGCGTATCGGCACGCTTAAGGTCCATGAGCTCGTCCATCAGACGCGGCGTGTCGACGCCCTCGCCCGAAAGCGCGCGCATCATATTGAGCAGGCAGGATCGCTCGGGGCGCAGCGGCTTATCGTGATATTTGATGAGCAGGCACACGTCGCGCACCAAGTCGTGCGAGAGTGCCAGGCGATCCATAATGACGCGCGCTTTCTTGGCGCCGAGCTCGGGATGACCGTAGAAGTGTCCGCTGCCGGCGTGATCGACCGTAAAGCACTCGGGCTTGGAGACATCGTGCAAAAACGCCGCCCACATAAGGCTCGACGATGGCGCGACGCCGTCGCACAGCGCCAGCTCCCCTGCCACCGTCAGCACACGGGCGATATGCTCGTAGACGTTAAACGCATGATAGACACTTCGCTGATCAAACCCGCGACCCGCTGCCAACTCGGGCACAGCGACGCAGATGAGCTCAGGGTAGCGCAACATGGCGTCTCCCCCGTGACCGGTCGAAAGAATGCCCTCGAGCTCAATACCCACACGCTCGCGCGCTACGGCATCGAGCAGCGGCGCGCACTCGGCAAGCGCGCGCTTGGTCTCGGGCTCAATCATAAAGTCAAGGCGGCAGGCAAAGCGCACCGCGCGCAACATGCGCAGTGCATCCTCGTTAAAGCGACGCTTGGGATCGCCGACAGCACGAATCAGCTTGCGCTCCAAGTCACCCTGGCCGTCGTAGCGGTCGACAAGCCCGCGCTCGGGATGCCAGGCCATGGCGTTGACGGTAAAGTCGCGGCGCGCTAGATCGTCCTCGAGCGAGGCGGCACGCTCCACACTCTGGGGATGGCGACCATCGGTGTAAAAGCCATCCAGGCGGTACGTGGTGACCTCGATACGCTCGCCATCGGAAATAGCCGTGATTCCGCCAAATTTAATGCCCGACTCCACGACCGCGATGCCGGCGGTCTCGAGCGCCGCTTTGGACTCCTGCCACAGGCCGCTACAGCACATATCAACATCGTGGCTGGGGCGCCCCATCAGGGCGTCGCGCACCCAACCGCCTACGTACCAAGCCTCAAGACCGGCTGCTTCGAGCGAACGCAGGACGCGCAGGGAGGCATCAGACGGTTGCGTACCGTTGAGAGAAACATTGCACATGCCTATGGCCTCCTGCACTTGCGAGCGTTAATCGATGGTTCTCAAGAAGTCTAACAAGAAACGAGAAAGCGCGCACACGCAATCGCGTCGTCGATTCGATAAAACGAGACAGCAAACGCCACATACGTTCAGCGCACAAAAAACACCCGCCTTGGTAATCCAAAGCGGGTGTTCGGCAACGATGTATCGATGCTGCTAGCAGACCTGGCGAACCTCGATGTGCTTCTTATATTCGTCCACCTTGGCAAAATCGCCCAGACCGGGGCACTCGACCACGTTGGCGCCGGTGGCCATCGAAAGACGCAAAGCATCCTCAACACGCTCGGGGGCGTCGTGCCACACGGACAGGAAGGCAGCGAGCGAGGAATCGCCGGCACACACCGTCGACAGCAGCTTGACGTCGAAGGTGCGGTTGGCAAACCAGATGTGCTCGCCGTTGGAGAAGTAAGCACCGGCGCCACCGAGGGTCAGCAGCACGTTCTTGGCGCCCTTGGCATGCAGCTCGGCCATAGCGCCCTTGACGGACTCATCGTCGCCACCGCTCACCTTGATGCCAAAGATGTCGAGCAGCTCGTCGTCATTGGGCTTGATCAGCAGCGGCTCCATGGCAATGAGGTCTGCCAGCTGATGGCTCGAGATATCGAGCACGAACTCGGCCCCCTTGGCCTTTACACGGCGCAGGACCTCGGCCAAGAAGCCCTCGGAAGTGTTAGGAGGCAGCGAGCCGCTAATGACCAGGCAGGTCATGTCATCGAGCGAATCGATAAGCTCAAACATCTCCTGCTCGTTGGCCTCGTTGATGGCGGCACCGGCGTTGACCATGTTGTACTCGGTGTCGGGGCCGGCATTGAGGAACACGTTGACGCGCGTGATGCCGTCGGTCCACACGGGCTTGACGGGCACGCCCAGGGCCTCGGCGCCCTTGACGATAAACTCGCCCGAGAAGCCAGCGAAGAAGCCCAGAATCGTGGTGTCGACACCGTAGTGATCGAGAGTGAACGAGACGTTAAGACCCTTGCCGTTGGGCGTGTAGACCGCGTTGCGGGTACGCGTGACAGTGTTGGCAGCAAGGCCGTCGCAGGCGATGTTGTAGTCAATGGCGGGATTTGCAGTGAGCGTGTAAATCATGAATGTTCCTTTCACGAAGCAACGTGCTAATGAAAGTATATTCCACGCATCGGTAAAAGGCTAGGACAACTCGGTGAACGGTGTGGAAGCGATGAAGTACGGCAGGACATCTCCACCCCCATGAAGAAACAAAAAAGGCGCCCCGGCCGAAACCGGGGCGCCGCATGCGCACGAATATGTCGCGTTTCGATTACTGACGATCGAGCTTGCGGACAGCAACGCGCTTGCTGTACTCGTCGACGTGACCAAAGTCGCCAATGCCGACGGACTCGGCAACGTTGGCGCCGGTGGCCATAGCGAGCTTCATGGCCTCCTCGACGTTGTCGCGATCCCTGT
>OLOB01001683.1_pt1 | contig 14176 bp, 11 predicted proteins | sample 1671911 | NCBI WGS metagenome assembly OLOB01 (sample SAMEA3136625, study PRJEB25190) | human gut metagenome | biome: human gut; feature: human-associated habitat; material: faeces | place: Austria | collected 2013
CGTCACTGCTCAGACTGCCGTTGCGGTGGGCGATCTCAGCGGCGAAGACGCAGCCGACGGCGACCGCCTCCCCGTGACGCCAGGAGTAGTCGGTGACCTTTTCGATCGCGTGGGCGTAGGTGTGCCCGTAGTTGAGAACCTCCCGCAGGCCGGCTTCCGTGAGATCCTCCCCCACGACGGCGGCCTTGACCGCGATGGATCGGGTGACCAGGTCAGCCAGCACTGGCGAGTCCCAGGTCAGGCAGTCGGCGGGATCGGCCAGGACCCGGTCGAGAATGACCGAATCGGCGATCAGGCCGCATTTGATGACCTCTCCGAGTCCGGCCCGCAGCTCCGCGGCCGGCAGAGTGGAGAGCATCTCCAGGTCGGCGATGACGGCGGCCGGCGGGTGGAAGGCACCCACCAGGTTCTTGCCCGCCGGAGTGTCGATTCCCGTCTTGCCGCCCACGGCGGCGTCCACCATGGCCAGAAGCGTGGTGGGCACCTGAACCACGGGAACACCTCGCAGCCAGGTCGCGGCCGCGAAACCGGCCAGGTCCGTCGTCGCTCCGCCACCCAGTCCGACGACGAGTCCGTCACGGCCCAGGCGGAAGGAACCGAGCCGTTCCCACAGGTACTCCGCGACGCGCGCCTTCTTGGCCGCTTCCCCGTCGGGGACCTCGAGGCGCAGGACGCGCAGCCCCTCGGCGGTCAGTGCCGCCTCGGCGGCGCGGGCGCGGTCGGACAGCGCCTTGGCGTGGATAACGGCGATGCCTCCCGCACCCGCACCGGGGGCGCCCTGCACGATGCGGGGCAGCTCGGCCAGAATCCCGTGGCCGATGAGGACGTCGTAGGGGCTCTGGCCGCCGACGGTGACTCTCCGTGCGCCGCTGCTGCCCTCGGTGGTTGCCGCGGGCCGAACGCGGACGCGCCGAGGCGAGGCCTCGGCCCCGTCCGGGGAAGCGGGCGAGTCCGTCTGCGCCTCGGCCATGGGGGCCAGGACACCGACTGCCTGAGAGGTCTGGACCCCCAGGGCCACCAGGATGAGAGCGGCGACCTGCTGAGGACTGAGCCCGTCAGTGGGCACGGTCAGCGTGGCGACCTCGGAGTACAGCGGCGAGCGCTGAGCATGGAGGGCCTCCATCCGTGCCAGGACGCCCGCGTGCTCGCCCTGCTCCTCACAGCGCTGCTGAGCGGCACGGGCCTGGTCCGAGTCCGCATCCGGAGCCATGACCGGGCGCCCGGCCCCGTCCCCCACGTGCTTGGCCGCAGTGCTCGGAGAGGCGGACAGGTAAATGACTGTGTGACCGCGCAGCAGGTCTCGGTTCTCAGGGCGCAGCACCGCTCCCCCGCCCAGGGCGATGACACCCTGAGCCGCAGCCGGGGAGTCCAGGACTGCCCGCATGGCCCGGTGCTCGCGGTCGCGGAAGCTCTCCTCCCCCTCGGCGGCGAAGATCTCTGGGATCGTCATGCGGGCGCGCCGGCGGATCTCAGCGTCGGTGTCAGTGACCTGGACGCCCAGGGCCTGGGCCAGGAGCCTGGCCTGAGTGGTCTTGCCCGCGCCGGGCAGCCCCACCAGAACCAGGGGCAGCTGGTCGTCGCGCAGAGCGATGGTCGGAACACGCTTCCAGGTCATGATCGTGACTCCCTCTCCGTCGAGATCGCTGTGGGTCGTATCAGTATCGCCCGAGCAGAGCGACTTGCCACAAGATTCACCGCTCGGTTCGCCACTGCGTCCTTTCAGCGATGCGGTCCAGGTAGGAACGCAGGTTGCGTCGGGCCTCGTCAACTGAGTCTCCCCCGGTCTTGTCCAGTAGAAGATCGGCCAGGACCAGGGCGGTCATGGCCTGTGCAATGACCGCTCCGGGGACGACCGCGCACACGTCGGAGCGCTGGTGGAGCCCGGCGGCGGGCTCGCCCGTGGCCAGGTCGACGGTGCGCAGTGCCCTGGGCACCGTGGAGATCGGCTTGAAAGCGGCCCGTACCCTCACATCGGAGCCGTTGGAGATACCGCCCTCAATGCCGCCGGCGCGGTTGGTGGACCGGGTGAGCCTTCCTGAGGTCACTGAGACGATCTCATCGTGAGCTGCCGAGCCCCGCCGAGCCGCCTCGGCGAAGCCGTCACCGATCTCCACGCCTTTGACGGCCTGGATCCCCATGAGCGCGGCCGCCAGTCGCGCGTCGAGGCGGCGGTCGGCGCTGACGTGGGTGCCCAGCCCCACCGGGACACCGGTGGCGATGACCTCGACGACGCCCCCGAGCGTGTCACCGTCCTTCCTGGTGGCATCGATCTCGGCGACCATGGCGGCACTGGTGGCGGGATCCGTGCAGCGCACGGGATCGGCGTTCAGGCGCTCGGTGTCCTCAGCTCTCGGCGGGCGTACGTCGTCGGGCAGGGCGACCGATCCGATCCGCACGACGTGGCTGACCAGCCGGATACCGGCGACCTGCTCCAGAAGGGCCTCGGCCACCGCCCCCAGCGCGACGCGGGCGGCGGTCTCGCGGGCTGAGGCCCGTTCCAGGACCGGACGGGCCTCGGGCAGGTCGTACTTGAGCATCCCCGGCAGGTCCGCGTGCCCGGGCCTGGGGCGGGTCAGCGGGCGGTTGCGGGCGATCTCGCGCTCGTCACCGGTGCCGGCGTCGATGAGCAGGTCGTGGGGGTCCACGGGGTCGGCGCTCATGACCGTGGACCACTTGGGCCACTCGGAGTTGGCGATCTGCAGGGCGACGGGGCTGCCGATGGTGCTCCCGTGGCGGATGCCTCCCAGAACCCGCAGCTCGTCGCGCTCGAAAGCTTGGCGGGCACCGCGCCCATGCCCCAGGCGACGCCGGGCAAGTGCTGCCCGGATGTCCTCACTGGTGATCCGCACACCCGCGGGCACGCCTTCCAGCACCGCGGTCAGAGCCTCGCCGTGGGACTCCCCGGCCGTCATCCATCGAAGCATGGGGTAGATACTCTCACACGCCGATGCCGCCGCTGGCGTCGCCCGACCTGGAGCGTCGATGTTGCGTGGGTCAGTGTGAGGTTTTCGAGGTATCCGCGGTGGGGGCGAGGGCCGCGAGGAGCGCGGTACGCATGAGATCGATATCGGGCTGCTGCCCGGTCATGAGCTGCACCTGGGGCACGGCCTGGTGAAGGAGCATGAGCCAGCCCGGGGCGAGGGCTCCCCCGGCGTGCGCCCAGGCACCGGCGACGGCGGTGGGCCAGGGGGCGTAGACGACGTCGAGCATGACGGCTCCTGGGCGGGTGCCCTCGGCCTGGTCCAGTGCCTGCCTCAGTGGGTGCGCCAGCGGGTCAGCCGCATGTGCGGGCAGGGTCGAGATGACGACGTCGGCTGCGACCAGACGCCCGGCCGCCTCGGTGTTGGAGGCGGAGTCGGCCGGCTTCCAGGTGAGAGTCTCAATGTCCAGCCCCATGCGGTGCGCGGCGCTGAGTGCGCGACCGGGGCCGGCGTGTCGCCTGGCCACGACGGTGATCCGGCCGGCCCGGAGCTCTCCGAGCGCCGCGAGGGCGGAGCAGGCGGTGGCCCCCGATCCGAGCACCACGGCCTGCTCGATTCGCGGGCAGCCATCCGGACGGTCCGGCGCCTGTGTACGGGCGGCCTCCCGCAGCGCGCCGACGATACCGGCGACGTCGGTGTTGAAGCCGGCCAGGAGCGCGCTTCCTGCACCGCTGCGCTGTGCCACCACGGTGTTGACGGCGCCGACGGCCTCGGCGAGAGGATCGATGACGTCCAGGCGCGCCAGAAGCGTCTGCTTGTGGGGCATGGTGACGCTCAGGCCCGCCCAGGCCGGACCGGCCTGAACCGGAGAGGCCAGCTCGGCGAGCAGGGCTGACATCGCCTCCGAGTCCGTCTCGCGCCGCTCGTAGGACCAGCCGTCCAGTCCGAGCCCGGCGTAGGCGGCCCGGTGCAGCACGGGTGACAGCGAGTGGCTCACCGGGCTGCCGATGACGGCAGCACGGTGGCGGATCACCTCGGCCGGTGACTCAGCCACTCTTCTTCTCGCCGTTGCAGATTTCCTGGTTCTTCTTGCAGTAGTCGTTGAGCTTCTTGGTGTTGGCCTTCTGCTCCTCGTTGGTGGAGGCGAACAGGGTCTCACCGGTCTCGAGGTTCACCGTGACGAAGTAGAGCCAGCTCCCGGCCGGCGGGTTGAGAACCGCCTTGATGGCCGCCTCGCCGGGACTGCCGATCGGCCCGGGCGGGAGACCCTTGTGAACGTAGGTGTTGTACGGGTTGTTGGCGTCCTGAGTCTCCGCCTCGGTGGGGATGCCTCCATAACGTCCCAGGCCGTACTGCACTGTCGAGTCCATCTGGAGTAGGCCGTGGGTCTCGCCGTCTGTCTGCGACAGACGGTTCTCAATGACCCTCGCTGCCTGCCCGTAGTACCGTTCGCTGTTGACCTCGCGCTCGACGATGGAGGCCTTGGTCAGAACCTTCTGGTAGTCCTCCTTGGGCACCTTGAGCTCTTTGAGCTCGGTGACGGTCTGGGAGACCATCTTCTTGACCAGGTCCTTCGGCGTGGCGTTCTCAGTGACGTCGTAGGTGCCCGGGGCGAGCCAGCCCTCGACGTTGCCGCCGGCCTCGGCGGGCAGACCGATGGCCGCGGAGTCGGCGTAGGCCGCCTCGATCTGCTCATCGGTGAAGCTGCCGACCTTCTTGAGCCGGTCCTTGACGATCTGCTTGGAGACACCCGCGGGGATGGTCAGTGTGTGATCGCCCTTGCTCTTAGGATCGAGCAGCGCCTGGAGAGCGGAGTTGGCGGACATCTTCTTCTTGAGCTTGTAGGTACCCGGCTGGATCGTATTGCCCTTCGGATTGTTCTTCGCCGCATTGGTGAAGGCCTTGCCGGAGGCGACGACACCCTTGCTCTGGAGGATGTCGCCGATATCAGCTCCGGAGGCCCCCTCCGGGATCGTCACGGTGACCTCGCCCTCACCCTCACCCTTGTAGTCCTCGGCGTGAGTCGCCTGGGCGGAGGCGTCGCGCATGATCCCGATGGCCTTGTAGCCCAGGACGCCGACGGCCACGAGGGTGATGACGATGACAAGGCTCGTCAGCCAGTGCCGGCGCCGTTTGCGCTGACGGCGCTCGACCTTTTCCATACGCCGCTGCCTGCGGCTCTTGGGCTTGTCCTTGGCGTCACCAGCGTCCTCATCGCGCTGGATGCCGAGCTCGGCGAAGAAATCGTCGTGGCTCACGCTCTGCCTCTCTTGATCGGGTGGACTCGCTCACCGGCCGGGACCCCGGACATCCGCTCAGTGGTGATGGCCTGTTCGAGGATGACGACCGCTGCCGCTTGGTCGACAATACCGCGGAAGCTCCTCTCCTTCAGGCCGGCCGCGTGCAGATCGCGGTGAGCAGAGACGGTGGTGAGCCGCTCGTCGACCAGCCGGACGCACACCCGCTGAGGCAGCCGGCTCGCCAGGTCTCGCGCCCACTGGCGGGCGTCCCTGGTCGAGCTCGAACTGCCGCCGCCCATGTGCTTGGGCAGACCGACGATCACCTCGAAGGCACCGTACTCCTCGACGAGGTCAACGGCCTCGTCGAGGTCTGCACCATAGCGGTCCCGCCTGAGAGTTACCACAGGAAACGACAGGATCGCGTCCTGATCGCAACGAGCGACACCAATGCGTGCCTTTCCGACGTCGAAGGCGAGTCGCACTCCGGTCCGGAAGCCTGCCGGAGCCGGTTGGGCTGATGCGCACACCGGGACGGAAGTCCGTCGAGGCCGGTTGAGCCGATGAGTCTGTCACAGGATCTGCTGCGAGTGCGGGGCGGGCCGGTTTCCCGGATCAGGCCTGGATCTGCTCGGCCACAGCGCGCAGCGCCTCGTCCAGGGCCTGAGGGTTCTGACCACCACCCTGGGCCAGGTCGTCCTTGCCACCGCCTCCGCCGCCCAGCACCTGGGCGGCGGTGCGCACCAGGGCACCGGCACGGATGCCCTGGTCGCGGGCACCGGCATTGGTGGCCACCACTACGACCGGACGCGAGCCCACAACCGCACCGATGGCGACGACGGCGGGCTCGGCGTCACCGAGTCGGCTGCGGGTGTCGAGGACCAGCGAGCGTACGGCGTCGGCCGAGCCGACGGTCCCGAGGTCGGCTGAGGCCAGACGGACCTCGCCCAGCCGGACGGCGTCGGAGACGATGCCGGCCGTGCGCGCCGACAGCGCCGCCTGCTCGGCCGCGGCCAGGCGCTTCTCGGCGTCCTTCAGGCGCGTCATGAGGCTCTCGACTCGCTCGGGCAGGTCCTCGGGACGGCCTCCGACCATGGTGGAGAGCTGGGAGACCAGCGCGTGCTCCTTGGCCTGGTAGCCGTAGGCGCCCTCACCGACGAGGGCGTCGATGCGGCGCACGCCCGAGCCGATTGAGGACTCGCCCAGCACCGCGATGCGGCCGATGTGGCCGGTGCTGGGCACGTGAGTGCCGGCGCACAGCTCCTTGGACCAGTCACCCCCGATGGAGACGACCCGCACCTGCTTGCCGTACTTCTCCCCGAACAGGGCCATGGCGCCTGCAGCGCGGGCGGCGTCGATGTCCATGACCTCGTCGGTGACGGCCAGGTCCTCCGACAGCCTGTTGTTGACCCGCTCCTCAATGCCGGAGATCTGGTCCGAGGCCAGGGCGGAGCCATGGCGGAAGTCGAAGCGCATGCGGGAGGGCGAGTTCTCGCTGCCGGCCTGGGTGGCATTGTCGGAGACGATCTCGTGGAGCGCCTTGTGCACCATGTGGGTGGAGGTGTGGGCCCGGGCGATCGCCAGGCGGCGCGCCGAGTCGATCTGGGCGAAGGCCTTCTCCCCCACCGCGATCGTGCCCTCGGTCAGAGTGCCACGGTGGACATGCAGCCCCTTGACGGGGGCCTGGACGTCGTCGACCTCGACGGTGCCGCCGTCGGCCAACCGGATCGTGCCCTGGTCGGCGAGCTGGCCACCCATCTCGGCCCAGAACGGAGTCCGGTCCAGGACGACCTCGACCTCGGCCGGGGCGGTGACGACGCTCTGCGGGACGCCGTCGACGAGGATCCCGGTGACGGTAGCATCGGCGGAGGACTCGGTGTAGCCCAGGAAGGTCGAGCCCCCGCCCATCTCCTTCTCCAGCTCGCGGAAGACGCGGATGTCGGCATGTCCGGTCTTCTTGGCGCGCGCGTCGGCCCGAGCGCGCTCCTTCTGCTCGTTCATGAGGCTGCGGAAGGCGCTCTCATCGACATCGACCCCCTGCTCGGCCGCCATCTCCAGGGTCAGGTCGATGGGGAAGCCGTAGGTGTCATGCAGCTCGAAGGCGCTCTTGCCCGACACCAGCGGACGCCCAGAGCGGCCCGCCTCCTTCTTGGCCGAGGCCACCGCGGTGTCCAGGATCGTGGTGCCGGCGGCCAAGGTGCGGCGGAAGGCGTCCTCCTCGCCGTAGGCCACCTCGGAGATGGTGCTCCAGCCGGTCTCCAGCTCGGGGTAGGAGGCCTTCATGGCGTCCTTCGAAACGGTCAGCAGAGTGGGCATGGCGGCCTCGTCGACGCCGAGCAGGCGCATGGAGCGCACGGCCCTGCGGATGAGGCGGCGCAGAACGTAGCCGCGGCCGTCGTTGCCGGGGCGCACGCCGTCGCAGATGAGCATGAGGGCGGAGCGCACGTGGTCGGCGACGACCCGCATGCGCACGTCATCGTGGTAGGCCTCGCCCGCCTCGGGGCCGGCCGAGCCGCGGCCGTAGGCCTTTCCGGACAGCTCCTCGGCGGCCTTGATAACGGGGAAGACCTCGTCGATCTCGTACATGTTGGGCTTGTCCTGCATGATGAAGGCCAGGCGCTCCAGACCGGCACCGGTATCGATGGCCGTCTGGTCGAGCTTGCCCAGGAGCTCGAAGTCGTGCCCCTTGCCCTCTCCGCGCAGGAACTCGTCGAAGACGAGGTTCCAGATCTCCAGGAAGCGGTCGCCCTGGGTGTCGACGGCGGGACCGCCGTCGGGCCCGTAGGCGGGGCCGCGGTCGTAGTGGATCTCGCAGCAGGAGCCGGCCGGGCCGGGCTGGCCCGTGGACCAGGAGATGTCCTTGAAGGGAAGGAGCTGGATCCGCTCGGCGGGAACCCCGATCTCACGGGTCCAGTAGTCCAGGGAGACCTGGTCCTCCTCCCAGATCGTCATCCACAGCCGGTCCCCATCCAGACCGTAGCCGCCCTCCTCGCGGCTGCCTGTCAGCAGGCCCCAGGCGTAGGAGATGGCCCCCTCCTTGAAGTAGTCGCCGAAGGAGAAGTTGCCGTTCATCTGGAAGAAGGTGCCGTGGCGCGTCGTGATACCGACGTTGTCGATGTCATTGGTGCGGATGCACTTCTGCACCGAGGCGGCCCGGGGCCAGGGGGCCTCCTCGGTACCCAGGATGTAGGGGATGAAGGGCACCATGCCGGCCACGGTGAACAGGATGGAGGGCTCGGGAGACACCAGGGAGACCGAGGGCCGGATCTCGTGCTCGTTCGCGGCGAAGTAGTCCAGCCAGCGGCTGCGGATCTCGGATGTGCGCATGGGGTCCTCATCCTGTTCGAGGTGTGCCCGGGCACTGCGGCTCTTGGGCCTGGTGCTGGGCGGGTGGACGGTGTGGTGTGGCCGACCGGCCGGCCAGGTACGCGGCGGAGACGGTGGAGCCAGTCGCCTGCGGGCGCGGAGCCGGTCGAGTTGCTCCGTGGTGAGCGTACTCCCACGCCGGGGCGCCCCGAACCTCTCATGGGTCCGGGGCGCCCCGGCATCAGGTGGGCGTGAGGGTCAGCGCGAGTAGTACTCGACGACCATCTGAACGTCGACGGTCACGGGGACCTCAGCGCGCTTCGGGCGACGCACCAGGGTCGCCTTCAGGCGGGCCAGGTCAACGTCCAGGTACTCGGGGACGGCGGGCAGCACGTCGCGGTGGATACCCTCGGCAGCGATCTCGAAGGGAACCGTGGTCTGCGACTTGGGCTTGACCTGCAGGGTCTGGCCGGGCTTCACGCGGAACGAGGGACGGTCGACAATCTTGCCGTCGACGAGGATGTGGCGGTGGACCACGTCCTGGCGGGCCTGGGCGATGGTGCGGGCGATCCCGGAGCGCAGAACGAGGGCGTCCAGGCGCATCTCGAGCAGCTCAACGAGGGACTCACCGGTCAGGCCCTGGCCGCGACGGGCCTCCTCGAAGACGCGCTGGAGCTGGGCCTCGCGGATGCCGTACTGGGCGCGCAGACGCTGCTTCTCCTTGAGACGGACGGCGTAGTCGGACTCGGTGCGACGGCGGGCGCGGCCGTGCTCACCGGGGCCGTAGGGGCGGCGCTCGAAGTAGCGCACGGCCTTGGGGGTCAGCGGGATACCGAGGGCGCGAGAGAGGCGCACCTGGCGGCGGGAGCGTGAAGAGCTCATGTGTGTCATTCCTGTCGGATCGATGGTCGCACGCCGTGGCAGGAGCCGACGGCGCGGGGTCAAGCCTCAGTTCGGGCCGGGACCCCAGGAGGTCCGCATCGTCGTCGGCCGGTAGCACCTGCAGCAGGCGCCTTCCGTCTCCGATGTGGACAACTCGAGAACTGTAGCGTGCTCACCGGCGAAAACCCAGGTTGGAACCGCCCGGTGTGAGACGGTCCTCAAGCTCTGCCCGACCCCACCTGAGGCATTCACGATGCCCGCTATCGCTCATCGAGGATGCGCCTGACCGCCTCGAGGCGGGAGGCCAGCTGCTTCTCGAAGCCGTTTCCGGTGGGCCGGTAGTACCGGCTGCCCTCGAGCCCGTCGGGCAGGTACTGCTGGCCGACGACGGCGTGGGGGAAGTCGTGCGGGTAGCGGTAGCCCTTGCCGTGCCCGAGCCCCTCGGCCCCGGCGTAATGGGCATCGCGCAGGTGAGCGGGCACGGCCACGGCCTTACCGGCCCGTACATCGGCCAGCGACTCGTTGAGCGCCACAGTGACCGCGTTGGACTTAGGAGCGGTGGCCACGGCGAGCGCGGCCTCGGCCAGGATGAGGCCGGACTCCGGCATCCCGATCATGGCGACCGCCTGCTGGGCGGCCACGGCGGTGGACAGCACCGTCGGGTCGGCGAGCCCGACGTCCTCGGCGGCGTGGATGACGATGCGGCGGGCGATATAGCGGGGGTCCTCCCCGGCGGCGATCATGCGCGCCAGGTAGTGCATCGTGGCGTCGGAGTCCGAGCCGCGCATCGACTTGATGAAAGCGCTGATGACGTCGTAATGCTGGTCTCCGGCGCGGTCGTAACGCACCGCCGCCACGTCAGCGGCCCGCTCGACGTCGGCGATCTCGATGAGAGGCGACGTACCGGAAGCAGGTGTCTGCGCCAGGACCGTGCCGGCGGCGGCCTCCAGCACCGTGAGCGCCTTGCGGGCGTCGGAGCCGGCCATGCGCACGATCTGCTCGCGAGCCTCCTCACTGATGCCCACGGCGCCGGCCAGGCCCCGCTCGTCATCCAGCGCGCGATCAATCACGCGCCCGATGTCATCGGCCCCCAGAGGCTGGAGCGTCAGGAGCAGGGAGCGGGACAGCAGCGGTGAGACGACGCTGAAGGACGGGTTCTCCGTGGTGGCCGCGATGAGCGTCACCCACCGGTTCTCCACGCTGGGCAGCAGGGCGTCCTGCTGGGAGCGGGAGAATCGGTGCACCTCGTCGATGAACAGCACCGTCTCCTCCCCCGCCGCCAGACGGCGCCTGGCATCGGTTACGACGGCGCGCACGTCCTTGACGCCGGCCGTGACCGCCGACAGCTCCACGAACCGGCGGCCGCTGCCCCGTGCCACCAGGTAGGCCAGCGTCGTCTTGCCAGTTCCGGGTGGGCCCCACAGGATGACCGAGGACAGGGAGGAGCTTGACGGCCGTGCGGCGCCACCCCGTTCACCGGCATGGGCGCCCCTGCCCGCCTCAGCCGGCTCCACGAGGCGGCGCAGAGGCGATCCGGGGGTGAGCAGGTGCGTCTGCCCCTGAAGCTCATCCAGCGTGCGGGGGCGCATCCGCACAGCCAGCGGCGCGTGGGAGTCCGCGGGGATCCCGGCGTCATCCGTGCCGGCCGACTCGAACAGGTCCATGCGCCGACCCTATCTCCCCAGCCGCCGGGCCCGCGGCCGCACGATCTTCAGGGGCTTGCAAGGTCTGACGTGGAGGTGGGTCCGGCGAGCACCGCCGGCGCGGCGATGGCCGAATCGATCACAGGTCGGTCACAGGAGGCTGACGTCTCCGGCGCCCTCGCGCAGCACCTCGGGGACGTCGTCGGTCAGGTCGACGACGCTGGTGGGCTCGCCCTGCCCGACCGGGCCCTCGATGACGACGTCGATGAGGTGGCCCAGCGACTCCTGGATCTCCCATCCGTTGGTCTCGGGCTCCTCCTGGCCGGGGCGGATGAAGGTGGAGGACAGGATGGGGGCGCCGAACTCGGCGACGAGGGACTGGGTGATGGCGTGGTCGGGGATGCGCACGCCCAGCGTGTGCTTCTTGGGGTTGAGCGTCATCCGGGGCACGTCTTTTGTGCCCTTGAGGATGAAGGTCCACGGCCCCGGGGTGAGCCGCTTAATGAGCCGGAACGCGTTGTTGCCCACGATGGCCAGCGGCCCGACCTGGGCGAAGTCGGCGCACACGAAGGTGAAGTTGTGCTTGCCGTCGAGCTGGCGGATGGTGCGGATCCGGTCCAGTCCCTCCTTGTTGCCCGGCGCACAGGCCAGGGCGTATCCGGAGTCGGTGGGGGAGGCGACCAGGCCGCCGTCGCGCAACGTGTCGACGACCTTCTCAACCAGACGCGTCTGCGGGTTGACGGGGTGGAGCTCGATGTAACGTGCCATACCCCTACCCTACCCCGGGTGATGGTTCTCACATAGCGTTCTAGGCACAGACAGCCATCAGCAGCCAGGGATCTGGTGGGCGACGTCGGAGAAGACGCCGGTGACCCCCCAGTTGAAGAGCTCGTTGGCCCGACTTGGCGAGTTGACGGTCCAGACGTTGACGCCGTAGCCCGCGGCCCGAAACTCCTGAACCTGCTGCCGGGTCAGGCCGGAGTCTTCAGGGTGGATGTAGTCGGCGCCCACGATCTCCAGCGTGCTCCTCCAGTCGTCCGACAGTGCGCGCCTCTCGTAGAGGCACCCCACGGGGACCTCAGGGGCGCGCTGCTTGAACAGGTGGAGCAGGAGGTGGCTGAAGGAGGAGACGATGACCTTGACATCGGGACGCAGACGCTCGAGCTGCGTGATGACGCCGTCGATGAGACGCAGGCTCGCCTCCTTGCCAGTCCCGTTGGGCTTGATCTCGATATTGGCGTTGAGGCCGGTGTCGTTCATGAGGTCGATGAGATCGCCCAGGGTGGGAAGCGGCTCACCCGCGAACCGAGGGGAGAACCAGCCTCCGGCGTCGATGTCCGCCAGATCGGCCGCCGTCAGATCGTCGTACCGACCGGTGCGATTCGTGGTCCGGTCCAGGGTGGAGTCATGGCAGATGATGACCGTTCCGTCGGCGATGACGTCGACGTCGGCCTCCACCCACGTCACCCGATGATCCACCGCACAACGGAAAGCGGCCATGGTGTTCTCCGGGGCCAGCGAGCTCAGGCCCCGGTGCCCGAAGATCATGCGCTCGTCGCCGCACACGCGCCCACCACTGTCTGAGGTCACCGATGACATGGCCGGAATGCTACATGAGCCGCACGAGCGCACTCCGCGGAAGAGCGCTTTGACATCAAGGCAAGTTGATATAAAATCCCTTGTATGCGAAAGGTCGCCACCCCACCGGAGGCCCCCCTCGGGGAGGACTCGGCCGTGGTGCAGCTGTTCAAGGCGCTGGCTCACCCCATGAGGGCGAGCATCGTCTACCGCCTCATCAGCTCACCGGCTGACGTCACCGAGCTGGTGACGTTCCTCGGTGTCTCCCAGCCCCTGGTCTCGCACCACCTGCGGGTCCTGCGCAACGCCCACCTGGTCGAGTCGGTCCGCGACGGCAAGCGCCAGAGCTACTCCCTCATCGACGACCATGTCGCATCCATCTTCATCGACACCCTCGAGCACACGAAGGAGCACGATCATGACTGCCACCACTGAGCACCGCCCCGCTGAGGCCCACCAGCACACCCACGGCCCCGACTGCGGGCACCTCGCCGTCATCCACGGAGACCACGTGGACTACATTCACAACGGCCACGCCCACCACGAGGACAACGGCCACTACGACGAGTGCGACACCTGCTCGTGCGAGCACTGCTCGGACCCCTGTGCCGTGTGCGAGTGCGAGGACTGCACCTGCCCCACCTGCAACCACAACACCTGCTCGTGCGAGCACTGCTCGGACTCCTGCTCCTCGTGCACCTGCGAGGACTGCACCTGCCCGACCTGCACGCACGCCGCCTGAGCGACGCAGTCAGTCACCCCTGGACGGGATCCGTCTTCAGGGGGTGCGCCCCTGTGAGGGCCTCTTGCCGAATGACATACGTCGGCAAGAGGCCCTCACGGTTTCCCGCAACGCTGTAGCCGACGGCGCCCGACGCAGACGGGCACCCCCTGGACGATGAGGCTCAGGGATTGGCGGGTTTGCGCCGATGCGCACGCCCAACGATCATGTGCCCATGAGCAGTCCCCTCCCTGTTTCCGGTGCTTCTGCGCACGTCGCACCGCCTGTACCCGGTGTCCGTCTGGGACAGGTGCTGGGTCAGAGAGGATTCGCCACCGTCTACGCCGGGGAGCAGCTCTCGTTGGGGCGCCCAGTGGCTGTCAAGATCGACTCCAGGCCGCTGCACGACGAGCGCAACCGCCGACGTTTCATGCGGGAGATGGCGGCCGCCAGCCGGATCAGCGGGCACCCGAACGCGGTCTCGCTGATTGACTCCGGAGTGCTTCCCGACGGGCGCCCCTACCTGGTCATGGAACGCTGTGACGGAGGCTCCTTGGCCCAGGTCCTGCAGCGCGGCGAGCTCAGCGCCGCCCAGGCCGTCAGCATCATCTCGGCCGTGTGCTCCGCCCTGGGCGCCGCTCACGACGCCGGAGTCCTCCACCGCGACATCAAGCCCGGAAACATCCTCATTGACGCTTACGGAGGACCGCGTCTGAGCGACTTCGGCCTGGCCGCCATCCAGCGCGAGGGCATCGACTCCTCCGTCACCCTGGAGACGATGACGCCGAACTTCGCTCCCCCGGAGGCCTTCACCCTGGCCGCGCCCTCACCCAGGGGCGACGTGTGGTCGATGGGGGCCGTTCTTTTCGCGCTCCTGACCGGACGCGG
>OLOB01001687.1_pt1 | contig 14169 bp, 11 predicted proteins | sample 1671911 | NCBI WGS metagenome assembly OLOB01 (sample SAMEA3136625, study PRJEB25190) | human gut metagenome | biome: human gut; feature: human-associated habitat; material: faeces | place: Austria | collected 2013
GCGGTCACTGCCCTGACCGCGGATTTACCATCGGCACACGTCTGGACGCGCACGGCGGCCTGGGACGAACCGGCGTCGTTCATACCGCGCACGGTGATATTCGCACCCCCGCGTTCATCCCCGTCGGCACCAAGGCAAACGTCAAGGCACTGACCCCCGAGATGGTACGCGGTCTGGGTGCCCAGGCAGTGCTGGCTAATGCCTATCACCTCTATCTCCAGCCCGGTTCCGATATCGTTGACGAGGCGGGCGGTTTCGGCCAGTTCATGAACTGGTCGGGCCCCACGTACACCGATTCTGGCGGTTTCCAGGTGTTGTCGCTGGGCGCCGGCTTCAAGAAGGTGCTGTCGCAGGAGTTTTCCGGTCACGCCGACCCAACAGATCCCGCCGTGCAGATGCAGGCGATCAAGGCCTCGAACGCGGTTGTCGATAACGACGGTGTGATCTTCTCCAGCCATATCGATGGGTCGAAGCACCGTTTCAACCCCGAGGTGTCGATGGGCATCCAGCACCAGCTCGGCAGCGACATCATGTTCGCATTTGACGAGCTCACAAGCCTCCTTCACCCACGCTCCTACCAGGAGGAATCGCTCGAGCGCACGCACGCATGGGCTGCCCGCTGCCTCGCCGAACACAAGCGCCTCACCGTGGAACGCTCCCACAAGCCGTATCAGCAGCTCTGGGGCGTCATTCAGGGCGCTCAGTGGGAGGATCTGCGTCGTCACGCGGCTCGCACGATGGCCAACATGGACGTCGATGGCCAGCGATTCGACGGATTCGGCGTGGGCGGTGCGCTTGAGAAGGAAAACCTCGGCACGATCGTGTCGTGGGTGTGCGAGGAGCTCGGCGAGGATCGTCCTCGCCATCTCCTGGGGATCTCCGAACCCGAGGATCTTTTTGCAGGTGTCGCAGCAGGTGCGGACACCTTCGATTGTGTGAATCCGTCGCGCGTCGCGCGCAACGCCGCGATCTACACCCCCGATGGTCGATTCAACATCACGAACGCACGCTTCAAACGCGACTTCACGCCGCTCGTCGATGGCTGTGGATGCTACACCTGCACCCACTACACGCGTGCATATATCCATCACCTCTTCAAGGCGAAGGAAATCCTGTCGGCGACGCTTGCCACCATTCACAACGAGTGGTTCACGCTGCGCCTCGTGGACGCTATCCGCACCTCCATCGAGGATGGTTGTTTCGATGAGTTCCGTTCCGACATGCTCGGCCGCTACGAAGCTGGTCGACGCCGCTAACTCCTGGGAGTAGTCATGAGCTTCAACGACAATATCCACTTGGATCCGTCCCGCGTCAGTACCTCAGGAGCGGGACGCAAGATTGCAGGGGCCAGCGGTGGATCGATTCTCGGTGTCCTGCTGATCCTCGGTTTTTCCTACTTCACGGGGATCGATCTCACCAGTCTCCTGTCATCGTCACCGCAGACCTCCTCCTCATCCTCCTCGTCGGTGGATGTCTCATCGTGTCAGACAGGAAAGGATGCAAACGAGCGCGTCGAGTGTCGAATGGTTGCGACCGCACAGTCTCTTGACGCCGTCTGGAAGACGCAGCTGGCCGATCAGGGGACCGGCGTGACCTACGAGCTTCCTGACTTTCAGATCTTCACGGATTCGGTATCGACCGCCTGTGGGAACGCGACGAGCGCCGTTGGTCCGTTCTATTGCCCCGGTGATTCCACCGTGTACCTGGACCTCGGTTTCTTTAACGACATGGTCTCGCAGTACGGCGCCTCGGATTCGGTGCTTGCTCAGGAGTACGTCGTTGCCCACGAGTGGGGCCACCACATCCAGAATCTCCAAGGCGTGTTCCGCGCTCACGACACTCGTGAGACGGGCGCTCAGGGTGCTGGCGTGCGCTCGGAGCTTCAGGCGGACTGCTATGCGGGCGTGTGGATGCACTGGGCGTCGAATACGCCCGATCCATCGACGGGTACGCCCTATCTGAAGACGCCGACCACCGATCAGATTCGCGGCGCCCTTCAGACCGCGCAGGCGATCGGCGACGACCGCCTCCAAACCAAGTACCAGGGTTCGTCCAATCCCGAGACTTGGACGCACGGTAGCGCCGACCAGCGCGCGACGTGGCTGCAGCGCGGCCTCGACTCCGGTGACATCTCCACGTGCGATACATGGTCCGCGTCGCAGGTGTGAGGCATTCTGCGGGTCGGTACAATTGAATTCGCCGATTCCCAGGAGGAAGTCATGACACGCAGCATCGTCGAGCAAGCCCACGACATGTACGACGCGGTCCCTTACGAGGTGCCCGTGCCGGACGAGTCGCTGTACAGCCTCTTGGATAATGCAGCGCGCCTGTATCCCGATCGAATTGCCCTCGATTACTTTGGTGCAACGACCACGTATGCTCAGGTGCGCGAGCAGGTGCTCAAGGCAGCGCAAGTCTTGCACGAGGCCGGGGTTCGCTCCGGCGACACGGTGGCCATCGCGCTTCCCAACTGTCCGCAGGCATTCGTTGCTTTCTACGCGTGCATGCGTATCGGAGCTGTCGCTGCACAGCACAATCCGTTGGCCCCAGCCTCGGAGATTGCGGGGCAGCTGGCACGCCACGGCGGCAGGGTTGCAATCGTGTGGGAAAAGTGTGTGGACTCCTACCCGCTCGATGTTCTCGACACGGTGTTTACGGTCGATATTTCGCACGGCATGCCGATGTCACAGCGTGTGCTTCTTCGTCTGCCCGTCGCCCGCGCACGGCAGACTCGCAATCAGTCGCGTGGTTCCGTCCCCGCGCAGACGCGCTCCTGGGACCGTGCCACGGCCTCGTCCGCGCCGATCGATCCGAACCATCCGCTGCCCACAGGCGATGACCGCGCGGTCATCCTGCACACCTCGGGCACCAACGGCGTGCCGAAGTCTGCACCGCTCACCCACCGCAATATCGGTGTCAACGTCAACCAGTGCATGTTCTGGGTGTGGAAGCTGCACGAAGGCGCCGAAACGTTCTTCTCCCTACTCCCCTACTTCCATGCCTTTGGTCTGACATTCTTCCTGTGCGCCTCGGTGCGTAAGGCTGCCACCCAGGTGCTGCTACCGAAGTTCGATGCACAGATGGCACTCGACGCGCACAAGCGACGTCCCATCACGTTCTTTGTGGGCGTGCCGCCGATGTTCGAGCGCATCCTGCGCCAGGCTCACAAGACAAATACCGACATCACCTCCATCCGATACGCGGTAGCCGGAGCTATGCCTCTATCAACCACGCTTGCAGATGACTGGGAGAAAACCACGGGTGGCATGATCGTCGAAGGCTATGGCCTCTCAGAAACGGCGCCGGTCCTGACGGGCGCTCCCCTGTCGGACAAACGCCGCCACGGCGTCCTTGGCGTACCGTTCCCGTCGACGCAGCTACGCCTTGTCTCTCTCGAGGACGACACGGTCGATGTTGAGGACGGGCAGCCCGGCGAGATCATCGTGCGTGGCCCGCAGGTATTCGATGGATACCTGGACGCACCCGAGGAGAGTGCGCGCGCCTTTACCTCCGAGGGGTGGTTCAAGACCGGTGACATCGGGGTCAACAGTGACGGCTTCATCTCGATGGCTGACCGTAAAAAGGAACTGATTCTCTCGGGAGGGTTCAACGTCTACCCCTCCCAGGTCGAGGCAGCGATCCGATCCCATCCGGCGGTGTCTGACGTCGCCGTTGTCGGGGTTCCCGTGAACGATGCAACCGAAGAGGTTGCCGCCGCGATCATCATGGAAGACGGCAGTGCACCACTGACTCTTGAGGAAGTGCGCGCCTGGGCTGAAAAGACCATTGCCCACTACGCTCTCCCCCGCCAGCTGGTCGTCATCGCCGAACTGCCGCGCAACCAGATGGGCAAGATCCTTCGTCGTAAGGTCGCGCAGCTCGTGCGCGAGAGGCTCGGACGCGAGTAGCCTGCGCCGGCACCGCCAGCTACTCTATTCGGCCCGACCTCGACCTCGAGGCAAACGCAACTCCTTCGTTTCTCCCGCCACAACGACAAATCCCCCGGGAACCTATGCTCCCGGGGGATTTGCTTCACGTAGCGCTCAGACGTTGAAGCCGATCGCTCGCAGCTGCTCACGACCGTCGGGCGTGATGCGATCCGGGCCCCACGGCGGCATCCAGACCCAGTTGATCTGAACGTCGTCGGTCACTGCCGACAGGATCGTCTGCGCCTGGCGCTCAATCACGTCGGTCAGCGGGCAGGCAGCCGACGTCAACGTCATGTCAAGGCGAACCTGGTTTTCAGAGCCAATCACAACGCCGTACACCAGGCCAAGATCAACAATGTTGATGCCCAGTTCGGGATCGATGACGTCCTTGAGGGCCTCCAGCACATTTTCGGCTGCGAGCGTGCCCTGCTCGATGACGTCGGTGCCGTCGATCTGGCGGGTGGGCACCTCGGCGCTAGGAGCTTGCGCCTGAGCGGGCGCGCCGAAGCGCTGCTCGACCGGCTCAGACTGAGCCATCGGGTTACTCATTCCTGTTCCTTTACTGATCGGCGGGCTCGCCCGCAGTGGAGATATCGATGCCGGACTTGGCCATGGCATCGCGGAGCGCATACCACCCCAGGAGCGCACACTTGACGCGATTGGCGAATTGGGAGGTGGATTCCAGAGCGGCTGCGTCACCGAGGTCGTCGAGAATCTCATCGTCGACGCCAAGATTACGCGAATGCATCATGACTTCCATGTCTCGGTAGAGACGACCGATTTCCTCGGCGGACTTTCCCTGGGTCAGGTCGGTCATCATGGACAGCGATGCGCGCGAGATCGAGCAGCCATCGCCTTCCCACTGGAGGGAGGCGAGATGATCACCTTCGAGCGACACGCCCAGCGTGACCTCGTCACCGCAGGTGGGATTGACCTGGTGGGACGATGCGTCCATGCCCGACGGGTCACCTGCGCCGTGCTTTTCACGAGCGTGATCCAGGATGACCTGCTGATACAACTGTTCAAGACTGCCCATGGTTTCCTTTCATACCCAGCGATCACGTGCAATTCTACTGACCGAAGAAGCTGCGCACCTTCGACAGTCCGTCAACGAGGCGTTCAATTTCCTCGGCGGTAGTCGTCGGGGCAACTGACGCACGTGCGGAGGAACGCACCTGGAAGAACGTATGCAGTGGGATCGCACAGTGGTGTCCGACTCGGACGGCGACATCCACCGAGTCCATGAACTGACCCACGTCGTGGGGGTGAACGCCGTCCACGGCGAAGGCAACGACACCGATGCGATCAACGTCCGAGTCGGGGCCGAGAACACTGATGCCATCGATCGACGAGATGCCGTCGAGCATCATGGACGTGAGCGCGTGTTCGTGTGCTTCCACGCGATCCATACCGAGCGCCGACATGTAGCGCAGCGCCTGCGACCAGGCTGCGATCTGAGCGACGGGCTGCGAGCCTGCTTCAAAACGCTCGGGCGGTGCCATGAAGGTAGATTCCTCCATGGTGACCCATTCGATCATGGAGCCGCCGGTAAGGACAGGCGGCATCGCCGCAAGCAGCGAACGACGTCCCCACAGTGCGCCCGCCCCGGTGGGACCAAGCATCTTATGCGAGGAGAACACCGCGAAGTCGACATCGAGCTCTGAGAGGTTTAGCGCCATGTGCGCGCTGGACTGACAGGTATCGAGGAGGACGAGCGCGCCGACGGCACGGGCCGCCGCGCTCACGGCCGCGACGGGTGAAACGGCGCCGGTCACGTTAGACACGTGGGTGAATGCGACGAGACGAGTGTTCGGTGTGATGACCGAGAGCGTCTCCAGGTCAATGCGACCGTCCGGTGTCAGGTCGAGCCAGGCGAGCTCGGCGCCCGTACGCTGGCATAGCTGCTGCCATGGGACAATGTTCGCGTGGTGCTCGGCGCGCGTGCAGACGATACGATCGCCGGGTCCCACGCGCAGCGACGCCGATTCAGCGCCGCCCATGCCCTGAGAAGCATTACCCATCGAGAGAGCGACCAGATTGATCGCCTCGGTCGCGTTCTTCGTCCAGACGATTTCGTCAGCCGATACACCGACGAACGAGGCCAGAGCACCGCGCGCACTCTCAAATGCGTCGGTCGCTTCGTCGCCAAGCAGGTGCGTGCCCCGGTGGACCGCACCATTACTGCGGCGATAGAAGTCCGCCTCGGCGTCGATGACGCATGCGGGCTTCTGGGATGTCGCGGAGGCATCCAGGTACGCAATGGGCGCGCCGCCGCGCCCGACGCGACTCAGAATCGGAAAATCCGAACGAATCGCGTCGAGCTCGGCGGCGGTAAAGTCTCGCGACACGGCGATCAGAGACCCAGGTACTTGTCGTAGCCGTTCTCTTCGAGCTCGTCGGCCAGCTCGGGACCACCCTGAGCGGCGACGTGGCCGTCGACGAAAACGTGAACGTGGCTGGGCTTGATGTAGCGCAGGATGCGCGTGTAGTGGGTGATGAGGAGGAAGCCGGCGTCGGTCTCGTCGTGGAGGCGGTTGACGCCCTCGGAGACGATGCGCAGGGCGTCGACGTCCAGGCCGGAGTCGGTCTCGTCCAGGACGGCGAAGCGGGGACGGAGCAGCTCCATCTGGAGGATCTCGAAGCGCTTCTTCTCACCGCCGGAGAAGCCGGCGTTGACGTCACGCTGGGAGAAGGCGGGGTCCATCCGCAGGTTCTTCATGGCCTGGTTGACCTCGCCGACCCACTGGCGCACCTTGGGAGCCTGGCCGTCGATGGCGGTCTTGGCCGTGCGTAGGAAGTTGGCCACGGTGACGCCGGGAACCTCGACGGGGTACTGCATGGCCAGGAAGAGGCCGGCGCGGGCGCGCTCGTCCACGCTCATCTCCAGCAGGTCGACGCCGTCGAGGAGGACCTCGCCGTCGGTGACCTCGTAGTCGGGGTGACCGGCGATGGAGTAGGCCAGGGTGGACTTGCCCGAGCCGTTGGGGCCCATGATGGCGTGGACCTGGTTGGAGTCGATGGTCAGGTCGACACCCTTGAGGATGGGCTTGGGGCCGTCATTGGTGGCCACCTGGACGTGGAGGTTCTTGATCTGCAGAGTGCTCATGCGACGTTTCTTTCAGCTGGGTTGTGGTCTGGTTGCGGGTGGGCGGACCGTCGTGCGGGTCCGGCCTGTCACTCGGCTGCCGGCTCGGCGGCGGGTTCCTGGTCGGTGCGGGCGGTGATGAGTCCGGTGAGCTCGAGCTCCTTCTCGATGGCGGCCATGAGGCGCTCCTCGACCTCATCGACACCGATCTCGGCGACGATCTCGTTGAAGAAGCCCAGGACGACGAGGCGACGGGCCTCGGTCTCGGGGATGCCGCGGGCACGCAGGTAGAACAGCTGCTGGTCGTCGAAGCGGCCGGTGGCGCTGGCGTGGCCGGCCCCCTCGATGTTGCCGTTCTCGATCTCCAGGTTCGGCACGGAGTCGGCCTTGGCACCCTCAGTGAGGACCAGGTTGCGGTTGAGCTCATAGGTGTCGGTGCCGCGGGCGGCCTGACCGATGAGGCAGTCCCCCACCCACACGGCGTGCGCGCCCTCGCCCTGGAGGGCGCCCTTGTAGGTGACACGCGAGTAGCAGTGGGGCTCGGTGTGGGCCACGTAGGGGCGGTGCTCCTGGTGCTGGCCGGCATCGGTGAAGTAGACACCGTAGGCGTCGATGTGGCCGCCCTCTCCGGAAAAGCCCAGGTCGGGGCAGATGCGCACGTCTCCGCCGAGGCTGACGACGACGTGCTTGAGGACTCCGCGGCCGCAGACCTTGACCCGGTGGTTGGAGGCATGGACGGCCTCGTCCTGCCAGCCCTGGACGGTCACCAGGGGGAGCTCGGCGCCGTCGGCGACCGTCACCTCGACGCCCTGGGTCAGGGCGGCGGTGCCGGTGTGGTCCAGGACGACCGTTCCCTTGGAACCGGCCTCGGCGGCGACGAGGATGTGCTGGGCGGTGGGGCGGGCGAGCTGCGTGTCCTGGCCGATGATGTTCAGTCGGGCGGCTCGCTCCAGCTGGGCGCCGGGCTCCAGGGTGAGCACGGTGGCGGTCTCGGTGCCGTTCCAGGCGGTGACGCCGGTGCGGTCGACCGGGGCGCCCACGGTGCCGATGCGGGCGTCGCTGCGGGCGACGGTCTCGAGGCTCGCGCCGTCGGGCAGGTCCGCCTCGACACGGATACCGGCATCGCTCTGGCCGGCGGTGGCCGCGTGGATGGCGTCGAGGTCGAACAGCGGGGCGAAGCGCTTCATCGGCGTGAAGCGCCACTCCTCCTCGCGGCCGCGCGGCACCGGGATGTCGGCGGGGTCGAAGGAGGTGGGTCGGTCGGCACGCGAGGAGACGTAGCGCGGCCCGCCGTGGGAGTGGGCGCCGTCGAGCGTGGCGCTCGAGTGGTCGGTGGAGAGTTCAGGCATGTGGAGATGCTCCTTGGCCGGCAGCAGGCCGGTGAGATGAGGTGTGGGTCGAAGGCTGAGTGGCTGACGAGGGAGGATCCGCTGCGGTGGGTCAGCCCACCGAGTTCTCCATCTGCAGCTCGATGAGCCGGTTGAGCTCGAGGGCGTACTCCATGGGCAGCTCCCGAGCGATGGGCTCGACGAAGCCGCGCACGATGGTGGCCATGGCCTCGGTCTCGGTCAGCCCACGCTGCATGAGGTAGAAGAGCTGGTCGGCGCTCACCTTGGAGACGGTGGCCTCGTGGCCCATCTCGACGTCGTCGGTGCGCACGTCGACGTAGGGGTAGGTGTCCGAGCGGGAGATCTCATCGACCAGGAGCGCGTCGCACAGCACGTTGGACTTGGAGTGCCGGGCGTTCTTCATGATCTGCACCAGTCCGCGGTAGGCGCTGCGGCCACCGTGGCGGGCGATCGACTTGGAGACGATGTGGCTGGAGGTGTGGGGCGCCATGTGGACCATCTTGGCGCCGGTGTCCTGGTGCTGGTCCTCGCCGGCGAAGGCGATGGACAGGGCCTCGCCGCGGGCGTGGGGGCCCATGAGGAAGACGGCCGGGTACTTCATGTTCCGCTTGGAGCCGATGTTGCCGTCGATCCACTCCATGGTGGCACCCTCCTCGCAGGTAGCGCGCTGGGTCACCAGGTTGTAGACGTTGTTGGACCAGTTCTGGATGGTCGTGTAGCGCACACGGGCGTTCTTCTTGACCACGATCTCCACGATCGCCGAGTGCAGGGAGTCGGTGGAGTAGATGGGGGCGGTGCAGCCCTCGACGTAGTGAACGTAGGAGTCCTCGTCGGCGATGATGAGCGTGCGCTCGAACTGGCCCATGTTCTCCGTGTTGATGCGGAAGTAGGCCTGGAGCGGGATCTCGACGTGGACGCCCTTGGGGACGTAGATGAAGGAGCCCCCGGACCACACGGCCGTGTTGAGGGCGGCGAACTTGTTGTCGCCGGCGGGCACCACGGTCCCGAAGTACTCCTTGACGAGCTCGGGGTACTCGCGCACGGCGGTGTCGGTGTCCACGAAGATGACGCCCTGCTCCTCCAGGTCACCGCGGATCTGGTGGTAGACGACCTCCGACTCGTACTGGGCGGCCACGCCCGCCACCAGGCGCTCGCGCTCGGCCTCGGGGATGCCGATGCGGTCATAGGTGTTCTTGATGTCCTCGGGCAGGTCGTCCCAGGAGTTGGCCGGCCGGTCCGTGGAGCGCACGTAGTACTTGACTGCGTCCATGTCGAGCTGGGAGAGGTCCACGCCCCACGTGGGCATGGGCTTGCGCTCGAAGGTGGAGTAGGCCTTGAGACGCTTGGCCAGCATCCACTCCGGCTCGCCCTTGATGGCGGAGATCTCGCGGACCACCTGCTCATCAAGGCCTCGCTTGGCCTTCTCGCCGGCCTCGTCGGAGTCGTGCCAGCCGAAGTCGTAGCTCGTCGAGATCGAGTCGATGATCTCGTCGTCGGTGCTACGCGTGGTCTCGGTTGTCGGCAGTGTCATCGGGTTCCTTCCATTCGCTTGGTCTCAAGGCCTCGCGTCTTAGCCGCCGCCCGAACTGCGCGCTTGCGCAGCGCGGGCATGGCGATCGGAATGTGGGTGGTACAGACGTGCTCGCCTCCGGCCAGGGTGGCCAGACGCTGAACGGGGACGCCAACCAGCCGGGAGATGGCCTGGGTCTCGGCGTCACACAGCTCGTGGAACTCCCCGGCCACGTCGCGCACCGGACAGTTGCCCTGGCACAGCTGGACGGCGAAGGACCCGTCCCCGACGTCGCGCACCGAGGCCGCGTAGCCGTCGAGAGTCAGGGCGTCCGCCAGGGCGCGGGCCCTCTCCGAGGGGTCCTTGCCTGCCGCCTCGACGACGGTGGCGTAGCGGCGCTCGAGGTCACGGCCCCTGGCCGCGGCGAAGGAGTCGACCGCCTTGTCACCGGCCACCTGGGACAGGTAGTGCAGGGCACGGTTGGCCAGGTCGGAGTAGCCCTCCGCGAAGGAGGTGCGGGCCTTGGGCGTCAGGACATAGTGCCGGGCCGGCCGACCGCGGCCGCGCTTGCCCGTCTGGGCCGGCGTGTGCACCTCGATCTGCTCAGCGTCCTCAAGGGCGGTGATGTGCCTGCGCACGGCGGCCGGCGTCAGGCTCAGGACCTTGGCGAGCTGCGCCGCCGACACCGGTCCCTTCTCAGCGATGAGGTCGAGAACGCGTGCCCGGGTAGAGTCGTCGTCGCTCTGCATCATGACGGTTCTCCTCCCCTAGTCGCTTCCGACGCCTCACGGCCTGCCCTGTTGCGGCCGGTTCGGCCATGCCCTGGACCGGCTCCAGGCACCGACCTGCAAGGCGTCGCTGGTCGTTGTGCCACGAGTTTAACCAAGATCTTGCTTGCCGAATTCAACACTGGCAAGTTCACGACGGAGCGTCGCAGGGTGGGATTGAACACGTCACCTAATCAAAGGCGAACCTCACTTAGGAACACCTAACTAGTGGAATGGCGCTGGATCCATGCCTGTTAGGCCCGTTGCTGTCCTTTACTGCCGGCTACTCCTGCAGCCGTTACTCCGGTGCGGGTTCCTACAGGCTCTCCGGGCTGCGCAGCCAGGGGGCGTCAGCAGGACGCAGCTCCGCCCAGCCGCAGGTGCGCGCCTGGGCCGTGGCCAAGACCCCCAGCACAGTGGAGGGGTTGTGCAGGCGGCCGCCCATGACAGCGTCGAGGGCCTCGTCCAAGCGGACCCAGGTGGGCACGAACTCGGCCTCCTCGTCCTCACGGACGGTGCGCCGGTCCTCGGGCAGCAGACTCAGGTCCTGGGCGAGGAAGATCCGGGCCCCCTCGGTGGTGAAGCCGGGCGAGGCGTAGAACTCGGCCAGCGTGTACCAGGTGGCCGCCTCGTAGTCGGTCTCCTCAGCGAGCTCGCGGGCGGCGGCGACGGCCGGCTCCTCCCCCGCCACGTCGAGCAGTCCCGCGGGGATCTCCCACAGGCAGGCGCGCACGGGATGACGGTACTGGCGGATCATGAGGATCTCCGCGGCACCGTCGACCTGGGAGGATGCCTCGCCCTCGCGCAGGGCGACGACGGCGACGGCGTCGTGGTGGACGACGACCTGACGGGACACCGGCTCCTGACCGGGCCCCAGGCGCACCTGGTCGGCGTCGACGGCGAAGATCGGCCCGCTCCAGACCCGCTCGCTGGAGACCAGCTCCCGCCCCAACTCGCGTACATCGACGAGCCTGCTCGTGTCGCTCACGACGTCGTCATTCTCGGCGGCCCTGCTGTCCGTTCTGTCCACGCCCGGCTCCTTCACTCGTTGTCCGCGTCATCGCTGCACACATCGGCGTAGTTGATGGTATCGCCGCTGTCGTTGCTGGCAGTGGTGAAGCACTCGGCCGGTTCATCACCCGGGACGACATGTTCCCCACGCCGGTGAGAGGCGTAGACCTCCCGACGACGATCCAGTCCTGCGCCCACAAGCGCGGCGAACAGCGGGTGGGCTCGGGTGGGACGAGAGCGGAACTCAGGATGGGCCTGGGTGGCAACGTAATATGGGTGCCGGCTGCGGTCGAGCTCAACGAACTCAGTGAGGCGACCGTCCGGGGAGGTTCCGCTGACTCGTAGCCCCACCGAGGCCAGGCGCTCCCGGTAGTCGTTGTTGACCTCGAAGCGGTGGCGGTGGCGTTCACTGACCTCATTGGTTCCATACGTCTCTGCGACGATCGAGCCTTCCGTCAGAACCGCCGGGTAGGAGCCCAGGCGCATGGTACCTCCGAGGTTGCCGTCACCGTTGAGGATCTGGCGCTGGGAATCCATGGTAGCCACGACCGGATCAGGAGTCTCAGGCTCCATCTCAGTGGAGGAGGCCGCGCTCAGGCCCAGGAGATTGCGAGCGGCCTCGATGACCATGCACTGCAGCCCCAGGCACAGTCCGAGGGTCGGGACGCGGTGCTCCCGGGCCCAGCGCAGAGCACCGACTTTGCCCTCGATCCCACGTACACCGAAACCTCCCGGTACGACGATCGCGTCAACGCCTGCGAGGGCCCGCTGGGCTCCCTCAGGGGTCTCGCAGACGTCAGAGGCCACCCAGCGGATGTCGACACGGGCGTGGTTGGCGAAGCCGCCGTGACGGATCGCCTCGGAGACGGACAGGTAGGCGTCGTGCAGGTCGACGTACTTGCCTACGAGTGCCACCTCAAGACGGTGTTTGGGGGCGTGGACACGTTCAAGCAGGCTGTTCCACTCAGTCCAGTCGACGTCACGGAAGGTCAGGCCCAGTCGCTGGACGAGGTAGGCGTCCAGGCCCTCACGGTGGAGGGTTGGAGGGACCTCGTAGATGCTGGCGGCATCCTTGCACTCGACGACGGCGTCACGGTCGACGTCGCACATGAGTGCCACTTTGCCCTTAATCCCCTCGGGAAGGTGCCGGTCGGTGCGCAGAACGAGGGCGTCGGGCTGGATCCCGATGTTGCGCAGCGAGGCCACCGAGTGCTGGGTGGGCTTGGTTTTGAGCTCTCCAGCGGCGGGCAGGAAGGGAATGAGGGATACATGGACGAAGGCGACGTTGTCGCGCCCCAGATCGGCGCGCACCTGTCTAGCGGCCTCGAGGAAGGGCTGGGACTCGATGTCTCCAACGGTGCCGCCGATCTCGGTGATGATGACATCGGGAAGATTGCCGTCGTCGTCGGGCTCGGCCTGAGCGCGCATGACACGCTTGATCTCGTCGGTGATGTGCGGGATGACCTGGACGGTGTCGCCGAGGTACTCTCCGCGCCGTTCCTTTGCGATGACAGTGGAGTAGACCTGTCCGGTGGTGGCGTTTGCCTTGCCGGAGAGGTTCACGTCGAGGAATCGCTCGTAGTGCCCGATGTCGAGGTCGGTTTCGGAGCCGTCGTCAGTGACGAAGACCTCGCCGTGCTGGAAGGGGTTCATCGTGCCGGGGTCGACGTTGATGTAGGGATCCAGCTTCTGCATGACAACGCTGATGCCGCGGGCCCGTAGGAGTCGCCCGAGGCTAGCGGCAGTCAGTCCCTTGCCGAGGGAGGAGACGACGCCGCCGGTGACGAAGATGTGGCGCGGTACGGGGACCTGAGTGGGCTGAAGACGTGAGGCTGCGTTGATCACGGAGTTTCAAGGTAACAGGCCCGGCGAAACCTGCCCGACGCACGAGCGTCCTGCTGACGTCATCTGCGCTCAGTCCTGAGCCAGAGCTGCTTGACGCAGCTGGGCCGCCAGGTCCTCGAGCCCGGGAAGGCCTCTGGCCGCCGCCTGCGCGCGCTCAGCGGCGCGGGTGCGGGCCTCGGGGTCACTCAGGAGGGTTCGAAGTGCCTCCGCGATGGCCTGGGCCTGAGGGTCCACGAGGACGGCTCCTCCTCTGGCGGTCACGGCGGTGCCTCCGACGTCGGTGGCCACGATCGCGGTGCCTGCGCGCAGAGCCTCCTGGATGGTGAGGGGCTGGCCCTCCCACAGGCTGGTCTGGACGACGACGTCAGCGACCTCCATGAGGGCCGGAGCATCGCTTCGCCGCCCCAGGAGGCTGACCGGGAGCTGTTCAGCGGCGATGCGCTCAGCGGCCTGCTCGCGGCCGGGGCCGTCCCCGGCGAGGGCCCAGGTGAAGGCGGCCAGGCGGCCGGCGTCAACCTCGCGGGAGAGGATCGCGGCGGCCTCGAGCAGCAGCGGCAGACCCTTCTGGGGAGCCAGGCGGGCGACGGTCAGGAGGCGGGCCCCGCTTCGCGGCCAGGCATCCTCCGCCGCGGCCGCGTCGGAGGCGCCCGGTTCAGCGGGCTGCTGGGGTGGC
>OLOB01001691.1_pt1 | contig 14146 bp, 12 predicted proteins | sample 1671911 | NCBI WGS metagenome assembly OLOB01 (sample SAMEA3136625, study PRJEB25190) | human gut metagenome | biome: human gut; feature: human-associated habitat; material: faeces | place: Austria | collected 2013
CCGGTTTCTTCGGTAAGCCAGGCATTGTCATAATAGCGCCTGTAATGGCAACGACAAATCCTGCACCTGCAGATACATAAACTTCACGGATATTGACATTGAAGTTTTCAGGTCTTCCCAGAAGCTTAGGATCATCGGATAATGAATACTGATTCTTCGCCATGCAGACAGGCACATCGCCAAATCCCATTTCTGTAATTTTCTTCAGTGCTTTTTCTGCAGCAGGTGCATAAGTAACGGTTGCTGCACCGTAAATCTCTTTGGCAACTGTTTCAATCTTCTCTTTCAGAGACAGGCTGTTCTCATAAAGTACTTCAAAATGACTCTCCTTATGCTCAAGGGTATCGAGTACCTTCTCAGCCAATGCGATGCCGCCCTTGCCGCCTTTCTCCCAGACTTCGGAAAGTGCAAATTCACAGCCTCTTTCTTCACAGAAGTTCTTGACGAAATGAATCTCCTCTTCAGAATCTGTGATGAAAGCGTTCAATGTAACGACAATCGGAACGCCGTATTTCTGAAGGTTCTCAATATGCTTCTCAAGGTTGACAATACCTTTCTTCAGTGCTTCAAGATTTGGTACGGATGTCTCTGTCTTCGGAACGCCGCCGTTGTATTTCAAGGCACGAACTGTAGCAACCAGGACAACAGCATCCGGTTTCAGACCAGCCATACGACATTTGATATCGAAGAATTTCTCAGCACCGAGATCAGCACCAAAACCGGCTTCTGTTACAACGATATCTGCCATCTTAAGGGCAAGCTTTGTTGCACGCACACTATTGCAGCCATGAGCGATATTGGCAAATGGTCCGCCGTGGACGATGGCCGGTGTATGTTCCAGGGTCTGGATCAGATTCGGCTTCAACGCATCCTTCAGGAGTGCTGCCATAGCACCAACCGCATTCAGATCTCCGGCTGTAACAGGTTCGCCGGCACGGTTGTAAGCAACAATAATCTTTGCTAGACGGTGCTTCAGATCTTCCATATCATCTGCCAGGCAAAGAATAGCCATGATCTCAGAGGCAACCGTGATGACAAAGTGATCTTCACGTACAACCCCATCCATCTTGTTGCCAAGGCCGACAACAACATTTCTGAGAACACGATCATTCATATCGAGACATCGTTTCCAGATAATCTGTCTGGTATCGATATCCAGTGCATTGCCCTGTTGGATGTGATTGTCCATCATTGCTGCCAGAAGATTGTTGGCAGATGTAATGGCATGAAAATCACCTGTAAAATGCAGGTTCAGGTCTTCCATTGGTACAACCTGTGCGTAACCGCCGCCGGCAGCACCGCCTTTAATGCCGAAGCAAGGACCGAGAGAAGGCTCTCTTAAGGCAATAACGGCTTTTTTGCCAAGCTGACCAAATGCTTCACCCAGACCGACAGTGGTTGTTGTTTTACCTTCGCCGGCCGGAGTCGGATTGATCGCAGTGACAAGCACAAGCTTGCCATTTGGATTGGATTGAACTTTCTTTAAATATTCATCTGAAAATTTTGCTTTATACTTACCGTATAATTCAAGGTCGTCTTCTTCCACACCGATAGATGCAGCGACATCTTTGATCGGGAGCATGGCTGTTTCCTGTGCAATTTCAATATCTGTTTTCATTCTAACTCCTCCTGCGTATTAAAGGTGAACGTTGTTCAAATCTTGTAACATGATGAGGAAGACCTCACCATGGTATCTTTCTCGATAGTACCATGATTCTTATGATAAGTATATTTAAAATTACTTATAGAATCTATTAGTAATACTTCTTACATGGCTCTTTGTTGAAAAAAACTATTGATTGCCATTGAGATAAGTTTCAAATTCCTCCATCGTCATCTTGATCTGACGCGGTTTGGTGCCAATTTCCGGCCCAACAACACCGGCTTCACAGAGCTGGTCCATAATACGGGCAGCACGGTTAAAACCTATCTTGTAGACACGCTGCAGCATGCCGATGGACGCCTTATCTTTTTCAATGATGAAACGGCCGGCTTCTTCAAAATAAACATCTTTGTCACTGCCTGATGCGCCGGAAGGACTGCTGATGGCAGCTGTCTCTATGCTCTTTTTAATCGTCTCACTGTATACAGGTTGACTGGTAAGATGGGCACGGATAAAATCAGTGACACGCGCAATCTCATTTTCAGAAACAAAGGCACCCTGAACGCGGACCGGTTTCTGCAGGCCCTGTGGATAGAACAGCATGTCTCCGTTTCCTAGCAGCTTCTCAGCACCGTTCATGTCAAGAATAGTGCGTGAATCGACACCGGAGGATACGGAGAAAGCGATACGTGACGGTACGTTGGCTTTGATCAGGCCGGTAATAACATTGACAGATGGACGCTGTGTGGCAATAATCAGATGAATACCTGCTGCACGGGCCAGCTGGGCCAGTCGGCAGATGGCATCTTCAACTTCGGATTGAGCGACCATCATCAGGTCTGCCAGCTCGTCGATGATAATGATAATCTGCGGCATCTTCTTGTGCTGTTCACTTTCGTATGGGAGATTCTCCACACGGGCATTATAACTCTTCAAGTCTTTGGCACCGATTTCGGCAAATTTATTGTAGCGGTCCATCATAGTATTTACTGCCCAGTTCAGGGAACCGGCGGCTTTCTTCGGATCCGTAACAACAGGAATCAACAGATGCGGGAGACCGTTATAAACATTCAATTCCACCACTTTCGGGTCGATCATGATCATCTTGACCTCATTCGGATCAGCCCTGAAGAGAATGCTCATAATGATCGTATTGATACAGACGGATTTACCGGAACCCGTTGCACCAGCGATCAGCAAATGCGGCATCTTTTCAATATCAGCAACAACCGTCTGGCCGCCGATATCTTTGCCCACGGCAAAAGCCAGTTTGGACTTTGCCTGCTTACACTTGTCGGACTCAAGAAGATCACGCAGATGCACCATTTCCTTGTGGGTATTCGGAACTTCAATACCGACGGCTGCTTTGCCCGGGATTGGCGCCTCAATTCGGATATCTGCAACTGCCAGATTCAGCTTGATATCATCAGACAGACTGACAATACGGCTGACTTTCACACCCTGATCCGGTTGGAGTTCATATCTGGTAACTGCCGGACCGCAGCTGACATTGGTTACCTGGACACCTACACCAAAACTTTCAAATGTCTGCTGAAGCTTCAGCGCAGTCTGTTTCAGGGATGCGGCTGTCTGTTGATTGCCGCTGCCTTTTCCCTGATCAAGAAGATCCAGTGGCGGAAATTCGTATTTTTCAATCTCCTCTTCTACAATTTCAAGGGGTTCATCAGAACCGGAAGCTGTATCCTCTACAGTTCCTTTCGCAGTTGTATGATGCGAAGGGGATGAAGTGCGGGCGGCTGTCGGTGATACAGCTGTCTGCTGTTCGGCCTGTGCAGCCGGAGAAACGTCCTCAGGTTGCATGTCCGCCACTTCTGTATTGATGTTTCCTGTTGTTTCAGGAATCTCGGACAGAATCTTGGAGATATCGATAAATGTATCGTCTGTATTAACCGGTGTTTCCTCCGGCAATCCTTCTATTTCCAACTCCAGATCATCAGGAGACAAAATAGTTCTGGCAATGACCGGCTTGCCTTTTGGCTTTTTGTCTTCGACAGTCTCAGTCTCCGGTTCTGATTCCGCTTCGGATGGGATATCCCGGCTCAGGTTGGACATGATATCTGATATGGAAGCAGAAGGTGCTTTTACAGAAGATTTGCCGGAAACATGTCCGGTCATAAATTCAGGAATCTGAATATGCAACGGCTGGACAGACTGTCCCTGATCAAAACTGTCAAGGGACGGCTGTTTGGAATCGTCAGAAATGACCGCTGTCTCAGCGGATGAAGCTGACTCTTCGGTATAAGTCTGCAAAACAGGTTCTGATGAAGATGCCGGTGCAGGATCCTTGGACTTGACATTTTCCTTTTTCCTTGACGGGATAATGATATTGGCTGCCTTTTTCTTAGGCTGTATGGAAACGGTTTCTTCATCAATATTTTCATATGCTTCATCCTCAGGCAGGCTGTCTTCTTCAGCTGCCTTCGCTTCCATACGGGCAAGACGTTCGCGGGCCCGTTTCTCACGCCATGCGTTGAAGTGCTGTCCCATATCGGTCATCATATGTCCGATTAAAGTGCCCAGGCGGATAAAAATCCGTTTGCCGGTAATCAATACACCGGAAACCAGCATCAGACATACAAGAATAACGGTAGATCCGGCACGTCCAAAGGCATTGAAAAGAACCCAGCTCAGACTGAACCCGATCAGACCGCCGCCGTTGTGAGCAGCAGCTGAATTGAGAAAACCATCCAGTACAGAGGCTGTGCCGTCAAAAGAACTATCAGCCAGTGCCATCAATGCCATGATCATAATCAGGAAAACAGTGGCTGCTGTCAATTTAATCCGTGCAAGACGACTGCCGCGGTTGGATATGTGAAAGGCGCTGCCGATAAAAAGAAGAAAAGGAAGCGCATAAGCAACAAATCCGAAAAGGCCAAAAAAGAGATAGGCCGCTTTGTCTCCGACTCTTCCGCCAAGGCCAAACACGCTGAGTAAGATGAGAATTGAAACTGCAAGGATAATGATCAATTTGATCTCATCTCCCACAGGTTCTGTATATTCACTGACTTGCATGCGCGATGCCTTTGTATTGGCAGATTTCCCGGATGTGTTCCGCTTCTTTCCGGCGGATGATTTCCTTGTTGTAGTTGTTTTTCTGGTCGATGCAGTACGGCGTTTGACTTCACTGCTCTGCTTTCCCGCCATCTAATCACTCCTTTATAAAATCAGTAAAAATAAATATTCAGTCAAATTGCAGTTTGAAATAGTGCTCTGGAAAATAAATGCGAAATATCAATGACCTTTGATATTCCGCATTATCAGAATCTTATTATCTTAATGTAAATCAGCCTTTTACGAAATAGGCAATAATGGCAATGATACCTACGACTGCACAGTAATAAGCAAAATACTGGAACTTATTGGAACGTACAATATAGATCATCAGCTTGATACATATGTAACCAACAATACCGGCAACGATCATACCAATAAAATAGTAAGCAATTGAACCGCCGGCAACTGCAGCAGCATCAAAATGTCTCAGCTCCAGAATGTTGGCACCCAAAATTGCAGGAAGTGAAGCCAGGAATGAATACTTAACAGCGTAAGCACGGTCGAAACCAAGCATCAGACAGGCTGTAATAGTTGTTCCGGAACGGGAAAGGCCAGGAAATGTTGCAAAACCCTGAGCAACACCAATAACAGCGGCGTTCGCATAAGTCGTCTTCTTCACTTTCTTGTGGCCGCTTGGACGTGTGTCGGAAATCAGAAGAAGAATGGCTGTGATCACAAGACAGATACCCGGAACAAGTAATGTCTGTGAAGCTCTTTCGATCAGAGAGCTGAAAGCCACACCCATAATGCCTGTTGGAATCGTCGTAATAAGAATCAGTACAACAAACTTCTTGTAAGCACTGTTGATCAGACGTCGATAAGCGGTATACTCTCCATTCTTCTTGTTGCTGATCCATGTCTTGAAATTGGCAATAATGTCAAATAACAATTGAAATGCGGCAACGATCAGATTGCGGACATCCTTCCAGTAAACAATGCAGACGGCAACCAGTGTGCCAAGATGCAGCATTGTATCAAATAAAAGGCCTGTTTCTGTATTCACATTGAAAATAATCTTGAACAGAGCCAAATGTCCGGAACTGCTGACCGGAAGAAATTCGGTCGCACCCTGAATGATACCCATTAAAATTGACTGCAGTAAACTCATATAAAAATTCCTCCAAATTATTCATAGCGAAGTATCATAAAAAAGAGGCTGCTGCCCGTTGTCTGCAACAACCTCTTACACGCTATTTGCATTTTACTACATATTGAAAGCTTTAACAAGAGCGAATTTGAAATTCGTCAATCATTTCGTTTAATTTGGCCAGGGCATCGCTGATTCCGCCAATGGCATCAATAAGGCCGCAGTCAACGGTTTCCTGACCGTCAAGAACGGTTCCGACATCTTTGGCCAGCTTGCTTGTATCAAGCATCAGCTTTTTCAGATGGCTTTTGGCGATACGGGAATTGGTGACAATAAAATTCAAAATGCGTTCCTGTATACGCTCGAAATATTCATATGTCTGTATCACACCAATAACCATGCCATTCATTCTGACAGGATGAATGATCATGGTTCCACTGGGTACGATGAAAGAATAGTCCGCTGAGACAGCCAGCGGAACCCCGATTGAGTGACTGCCGCCAAGCACAAGAGATACTGTCGGTTTGCTTATGGAGGCTATCATCTCGGCAATGGCAAGGCCGGCTTCCACATCTCCACCCATGGTGTTCAAAAGAACAAGGATGCCGTCGATGTCGCAGCTGTCTTCTGCCATGGCCAACTGTGGGAGAACGTGTTCGTACTTGGTGGTTTTGACATTTCCCGGAGATTGCTCATGACCTTCTACTTCACCAATAATGGATAACAGAAAGATGCGATGTTTGCCTGCATTGGCCTTTAAAACAACCTGCCCGTATTCACGGATCTGTTCTTCCTGGGTAGGTTTGTCAGATTCATTGGATTCATTTTCCTGCATGATCGGATACTCCTTTTTTAGACAGTGTGTCCGATCACGGATATTTTATTCATTGATCTGTATTCTTGACGTATCGGCTGTTTCGCCGGATGCAGTGGTATCTTCTGTGTCTGATTCTGTTTCAGATGGCAGTGCTGAACCTGATGTAGCCGAGGAATTCTTTTGAATATAATCCGTTACAACAGAAGCAATGGTCCGATATGTACCGACGCGTCCGGTAGCTTCTGAACGATAACCCAGGGTGTCCGCCAGTATATTCGTGGTGGCAACAATATATGTTCGTGCATCGTCCAGCTTGTGACCATCGATCATAATATCGGATAAACGGCTTCCGATGGCAGTTGAGGCATTAAAGGTATATGAAATACCCGAAACCTGAAGAAAACCGTCTGCATTTGGATAATTATTAAAGCTGTTCTCTAGGGCGGTCCTCAGATCGCCGCCGGTCATTTTACAGGTGACAAGGTATAACTGGTCGTCAAACAGGTTCTGGACCTGTCCTTTTGAAACAATACCATTGGCCAGTGTACCGGAAATCAATTGATCCGGCATGAGTGAAACAACTGCGCCGTCCGATGCAGCTGCATCCAGCATAGCGTCAGCAGTCAGGTTGCCGATGCCTGTTTCAGCTAAATGATAGGTCCGGACGTCGCTGTCAGCGGAGCCATCTTCTAATGTGTCGGCTGTTTCATCTGATGTGTCTGATTCTGTTTCAGCTGTGTCGGCAGCTGTATCGGTCGACAGAGTGATAGAACCTGCATGTTCAGAGGCATTGGTATCAGCTGAACGGACAACACTTGCCACCGCATCAGCTACAGACTGTTCTGCCGATAAGCTGCTGTAATCAGAAGATGTATAGAACTGACTGTCAACAGAAACATCTGATCGGTTAATATCAAGGCTGGCGACACCGATTACATTGCCTTTTGTGCCGGCAGAAGTAATGACTGTACCGTTGTCTGCTGTATTGGCAAAAGCTTCTGAAGCGCCGCTTTCAATGACAATGCTGACACCGTCTATTGCGGCAAGTGCATTCGTGATATCTTCGCTGCCTGTGTAGGTAAGAACGATCACTGCATCTGTCTTCCCGGACATCTGACTAAGGACATTCTTCACGGTTTCTACAGGGTCGGCCACTGTCAGACTGCTCTTTTGTGCCTGAGTCTGACTGAGACCGGTGGTTACACCGATCACACCGATACGAACACTGTTGATATTCAGAATCTTGTAGTTTTCAAAAACCGTACTGCCGTCGGCCTTGGTGATATTGGCTGCAAGAAATGGAAAACTGGCTTTGGATCGGAGAGATGAAAGGGTATCTGCACCATAAACAAAATCCATTGGACCGGGTACCATTGCATCATATTGCATTGTATTCATCAAAGAAAGAATGGACTGGCCATTGTCCATTTCAGCGATAACACTGTCTCCAAGACAGTTGCCTGCATCAAGAAGCAGGACATGATCACCTTCGGAGGACAGCTTATGGCTGAGGGCAGCAACTTTTTCGTAACCGGCGTATTGTCCGTCTGAATAGGTGATCTGCCCCTGCATATCGCTTGTGTAAATAATCCTGAGGGTAGCATTTCTGTCCGGACGCAGGATCGTATGCGCAATCAAAGCAACAAGTATAATCACAATAAGGACTATAATTATGTAGAAATGGCGTCTACTCAGGTGTTCAGTCTGTACAGTGTCCTGCTGGCTGTGTATGTTGTTTTTTTTCATGAAAAAGGCTCCTTATTCTCCGACAATGGTAATCTGGCACATTTTCATGGCTTCAAGTGCATTCTTGTGGCTCTGAGGAGTCACGCCTGCACAGCAGGAAGCATCAACAATAATCTCTGTATCAGGAAGTGCAGTCTTAAGAAGAATAGCGTTGGAAATAACGCAGATATCAGTACAGAGACCAACAAGTTCAATCTGATCGATAGGTGCCATACGTGCAATTCCGCTGACACATCCGGCAAGACTGGTTGATCCGAAGGTTGGTTTGTCAAAAATCAGGCAGTGATTCTTGAGTGCATATTCATTCAGTTCAGGCTGCAGCTCCCAGCCTTCCGTGCCTCTGATACAATGTTCAACAGGCAGATTCTGACCTTCCTGAGTTTCAAGATAATTCTCTTCGTGCGTATCGCGTGTGAACATCACAGGTCCTTTGAATTCGGCGACCTTCTCTATGACTTTTGGAACAATCGCCTGTGCTTCTTTTGTTCCAAGGGAACCATCAATAAAGTCTTTCTGCATATCAACAACAACAAGGTATTTACTCATATTAAAATCTTCCTTTCCATTTCTCTGCTTACTTATAATAGCGAAGTACATGCTCCGGATAAGTCGTATCGCCATAGGTCTCCCAGCCAAGCTGCTCTTTCATCATGTCTGAGAAAGCCTGGGCATTGGCTTCCGTATAGCCGCCGTCACGTTTGATGGCCCATTCAATATAGTTATGTCCGAAGTTGTAGCCCTGCAGCGCCAACCGGAGTCTGCGTATATCTCCAGGCCCTTTACATCCGGCCAGTTCAAGGCAGTCTGCAAAATAATGAATACCGGTTTTGATAGAATATTCAGGATCCTGGATACTGCCGGGCGTCTGATCATATTCTGTATTGTAGTAGCATTCGGAACACTGCATAACATCTGCGCCAAGGCCGCTGCTCTCCTGCTGCATCAATGCTTCGATGACTGGGACATAGGATTCAATGCCGTATTCTTTGGCATATTGTTGAATCAGGGGCTCATAATTCAGAACAGCATCGTCTACGCTGGCAGTGCCGGGAGTGTCAAAATTACGAAACCACGTAAAATTGCCAAAGCCTCTTGACCAGCCGTAACCACCGATAAGCGCCAAAATGGTGCAGCCAACAATGATAATAATATCTCTGCGGCGGTTCGCCATTATCTTTTGTCTATTCATATTTTTACTCCTGTATTTTTTTACATTCTACCACATCAGAATCTATTTGTCATCCGCAAAAAAAGCTGAAACTACTTGACACTGTGAATGTCCAATGCTATAACAATAAAAGACAGTTCGATTGCACCATCCTGTCTATAAACAAAACCAGGGCTATGAAACCGGAACATCAGGGACATAGCATTGCTGTGTCCCTTTTATTATTGTATAGGAAACACATTGGGTAATCCGTATATAAGTGATCAATAAATCAGGAAGGTACTATAATCATGTATTATTTAAAGACTGAACATAGTTTTGATTCTGCACATTTTCTGGCAGGTTATGAGGGGAAATGCCGCAATATTCACGGCCATGAATGGCGTGTTGTGATTGAGATCTGCCGTCCGGATCTGGATGAAGAAGGCCAGACAAGGGATATGATGTTTGATTTCGGTCAGTTAAAAAAGGATGTCAAGCGTGAAGTGGATGCCATGGACCACGCGTTGATCATTGAAAAAGGCAGTCTGATGCCTGCGACTATGGCAGCACTGCAGGCGGAGAATTTCAGGATTATTGAGATTCCATACCGACCGACAGCAGAAAGACTGGCTTATTATTTTTATGAGAGACTGACGGCATGCGGTTATCATGTTCATCGCTCGACAGTGTATGAGACCCCGAATAACTGCGCGTCATATGAGGAATAAGAGATGGAAAGGACATATGAGGTAGTAGAACATTTTGTCAGCATTAACGGTGAGGGCCCGTTGGCAGGCCAGCTTGCAGTATTTGTCCGTTTTAAGGGCTGCAATTTATCGTGTCTGTATTGTGACACAAAGTGGGCCAATGAGCCGGATGTGCCGGCCAGGGTGATGACGGCAGAAGAAATTCATCAGGCAATCATGGGAACCGGAGTCCGCAATGTGACACTGACCGGCGGTGAACCTTTGGACCGGCCGTATATTTCAGAATTATTGGCCGCGGATCATTCGCTGCATGTGGAGATAGAAACAAACGGCAGTGTCAGTCTGGCTCCTTTTGTGAATATCCCCAACAGGCCGTCTTTTACAATGGATTATAAGTTGTCCTGCAGCGGCATGGAGACCGCTATGGATACAGATAATTTTTCACTGCTTACGGAAAAAGATACGGTCAAATTTGTCACGGGCTCTTTGGCAGACTGTGAACGGGCCGTGGAAATAATGAAACAATTCCGGCTGATTGGATGCTGTCATCTTTATTTCAGCCCGGTTTTTGGCAGTATTGATCCGGCAGATATTGTAGAATTTATGAAAGAGCAACAATTAAATGGCGTCAATCTCCAGATTCAGATGCATAAAGTCATCTGGGATCCCGACAGGCGCGGTGTGTAGGAGGTTATGAAAGAATGGCTATAGATACAGAGGCAATTAAGGAACATGTGCGTGGTATTCTCGTAGCTTTGGGAGATAATCCTGAGCGTGAGGGACTGAAAGAGACCCCGGAACGTGTTGCAAAAATGTATGAAGAAGTATTCGAGGGTATGAATTATACCAATCATGAAATTGCGCAGATGTTTGACAAAACATTTGAGCAGGATCTGGAATTATCCGGCAAAAGTGACGACATGGTCTATGTCAGAGATATTGAAATTTTCAGCTATTGTGAACATCATATGGCACTCATGTATGATATGAAAGTTTCTGTGGCCTATATACCGAACGGCAAGGTTATTGGTTTAAGCAAGATCGCCAGAATTGCCGATATGGTCGCCAAGCGTCTGCAGCTGCAGGAACGGATCGGTTCTGATATTGCAGAAATCATGGCGGAAGTTACAGGTTCAGATTCGATTGCTGTCAAGATTGAAGGCTGTCATAGCTGCATGACTGCCCGCGGCATCAAGAAAACGGCTGCCAAAACATTGACAACAACATTTACGGGACGTTTTAAAACCGATGCATCACTGCAAATGCGTGTGATGATGCAGTAATAAGGAGGACTTTATCATGAAAGCACTTGTGTTATCCAGCGGCGGCGTTGACAGTACAACCTGTCTCGGACTTGCTGTAGATAAATATGGCAGTGACAATGTGATCGCTCTTGCCATTACTTACGGACAGCGACATACAAAAGAAATAGAAGCTGCAAAAGCTGTGGCTGCATATTATCATGTAGAAATGCTGCATCTTGATCTCACACCGATTTTCCAGTACAGCGACTGCTCTCTCCTGAGCCATTCAGATCAGGCAATTCCGGAGGAATCCTACGCAGAACAACTGCAGCACAGCGACGGCAAGCCGGTTTCGACCTATGTGCCTTTCCGTAACGGTCTGTTTCTCTCTTCTGCTGCAAGTATTGCTCTTTCAAAGGGCTGTGATGTGATTTACTATGGCGCACACAGTGACGATGCGGCTGGCAATGCTTATCCGGATTGCAGCGAAGTATTCAAAAATGCCATGAACCAGGCAATTTATGAAGGCAGCGGACATCAGCTGAAAGTGGAAGCACCTTTTGTGAATCTGACAAAGGCAGATGTTGTCAAAAAAGGTCTGGAACTGAACGTACCTTATGAATTGACGTGGAGTTGTTATGAAGGCGGCGAGAAGCCATGTGGAAAATGTGGCACATGTATTGACCGAGCTAAAGCATTTGCTGCTAATGGTGTTGCTGACCCTGCGCTATAAGTGCCGGGCGGAATTTGAAAAAAGGAGAAGAATTATGTCAGGACGTACCAAAGAAGAAACAGCTGGTATTACCCATCTTGGAAGTCAGGGAACGAAATATGATTTTAACTACTGCCCTGAAGTTTTGGAAACATTCATTAATAAACATCCGGATCATGATTATTTTGTAAAATTTAATTGTCCGGAGTTTACAAGCCTTTGCCCGATGACCGGGCAGCCGGATTTTGGCAATGTTATTATTTCTTATGTTCCATCTGAAAGAATGGTTGAAAGCAAGTCTTTAAAACTGTATCTTTTCAGCTTTAGAAATCATGGAGATTTTCATGAGGACTGTATGAATATTATTATGGAAGATCTGATTAAATTGATGGATCCGAAATATATTGAGGTATGGGGAAAATTCCTGCCAAGAGGCGGTATTTCCATCGATCCTTACTGCAACTATGGCAAACCGGGCACAAAATGGGAAGAAATCGCAGCCATGCGTCTGGCCAACCATGATATGTATCCGGAACGGGTAGATAATCGATAGATAAATATTAAAAGATTTGCATTGCTGATGCAGGTGCGGTTTACTTTTCTGCATTTATAAAAAAGTGTCTTCGACACATCAACTCCCATTCCCCTCAATCTTGAGGGATGGGGTTTCTTTTTTCTCCTTTTTGTTGCATAATAATCTTATGAATATTTTACAGAAAATCTTTACTGACTATTATGAACAAATCCTATATACTCTTCATCCCAGACAAACTGAGATTGAAAACATTAATAAAATGATTCATTGTGGCAATCCTTCTTTTGGTGGTGCCATGTATGCCTGTCCTCATTGCGACCACCTTAAATTCGTCCCTATTTGCTGCCACAGCCGTTTTTGCCCTACCTGCGGAAATAAATACGCTATGCAGCGCACGACTTCTATGTCTTTTAAACTCATTGCTGTCAGACATCGTCATTGTGTCTTTACCATTGATGAAAATCTTCGCGTTTTTTTCTCAAGGACCGCTCCTTATTGGATTGCCTTTTTCACGCTGTCAACAGTGTTGTCTCCCGCATGTTCTTTAAAACCAATAAGTCCAAAAACTTTACCCCTGGTTTTATTATGGTTCTCCATACTTTTGGCCGTGATCTTAAATGGAATCCTCATATCAACTGTCTTATTTCTGAAGGCGGCTTTAGCGACGATGGTTTCTGGCGCAACATTCATTATTTTGATTACACCTTCCTCCGAAATGCGTTTCGTACCGCCCTGCTCGATTTACTTCAGCAAAAACTTGACCCCTCTTTTAAAACTGTTAAAGCCCTTTGCTACTCTGAACATAAACATGGTTTTTATGTTTATGATAAACCTAATAAGTGTGACCAAAAAACTGTCATTAAATACATTGGCAGATATCTTTGACGCCCTGTTATCGCTACTTCCAGAATCAATCATTACGATGGCAGACAGGTTACTTTTCATTATAATCGCCATGAAGATGAACAGTATGTTCAGGAAACAATTCCTGCCATTGATTTTATCAAAAGGCTCATCCGCCATATCCCTGAAAAACATTTCAAAATGATCCGTTATGGCGGCCTTTATGCCAGACATCGTTCCATTGATAAAAAACTCCATCTCGCTATTTCGAAAGAAAAACGGCATACTTTCCGTTGTTTTAACCGGTGGCGTACTGCGATCCTTTCTTCTTTTGGCTATGATCCTCTGATCTGTCCTCATTGTAAACAACAGATGGTGATCCTAGAAATATATCATAACCATCGCCGCGTACCTCTTGAAGAATTATACGAGAAAGCAATGTCCCGCTCCCGTGGAAAGCGTTCTTCTGCATGACCACTTCTTTTTATGCTATAATCCTCATATAAAGGAGGAACCCTACCATGAAAAAGAATATCAAAGAGCTACGCGAAAAATATATTTCAAATCCCCCAGAAGGTATGACATCCGAGGACATTCGCCATATGAGCGAGGATGACCTGCTGGATA
>OLOB01001692.1_pt1 | contig 14131 bp, 14 predicted proteins | sample 1671911 | NCBI WGS metagenome assembly OLOB01 (sample SAMEA3136625, study PRJEB25190) | human gut metagenome | biome: human gut; feature: human-associated habitat; material: faeces | place: Austria | collected 2013
TATAATATATATATATTTATATATAATTTTCTTAAAATTTTTTTAATTATAGTCCGCTCCAATAATTATTTACGTTTGGATCGTGATGACTTGTCAGCACGAGCCAAACGAAAAATTACCTCCGCTATACAAAAAAAAGACATAGTAAAATTAATTACCATGCCTTTTAGCCTTCTAAACTAGACTATTTTTTTGTTTTGTCTACATTCTCTATAGCTTCTTCCACTGCTACTTGCCCTTCTATTTGCTCTGCAGCTTCTGTGTTAGCTTTAGTTTTTTTAGCTTTTGTGTTTCTAGTTGTAGTCTTTTTAGTTTTAACTTTTTCTTCTAGCTCTTTATTTTTATTTTCTAGTTCTTCTAATTTTTCTTTTAGCATTGCTATTTCTTGCTCTAACTTAGCTTCTGTATCCACTTTACCTTCTAGCTTAGTTTCTAATTTTGCTATATTTATTTCTAGCTTAGAGCTTTCTTTTTGTGCCTTCTTAACTTCTGCTTCTAATGTTTTAACTTCTGTTTTATGTTCTGTTTCTGTAGCCTTTAATTCTGTCTTATGTTGCTGTCTAATCTCTTTTATATTAGTGTTTAAAGCTTCTTTTTCAGCTTTTAAAGTATCTACACTATTTTCTAAACTATCTATCTTAGTTTGTAATACAGACTTATCTTTATCCATTTCAGATATCTCTTTAATATGCTTTTTACTAACTTCTTCTAGCTCTTCTTGTAGTTTATTTATATCTTTTTTATGCTTGTTATTCACTTCTTCAAGCTGTTTAAAATGCTCTTTATTAGCCAGTTCTAGCTTATCTTGTAGTTCACCTAATTGCTTTTTAAATTCATCTTCTAATTCTGTTATTTTCGTATTATGTTCAGATTTTAAATCTCTTAATTCAAGCTCTTTTTTAGTTATTATGTTATCTTTTTCATGCAACTGGTTTATGTAGTTATTTTCTCTCGCAACTATTTCTGCATTTAGCCCTATGTACTTGTTATTTTCCGCTTCCAACATAGTTATTTTCTCATTTAACTCACTTATAGTAGTTTCATTTTCTAAGCTATTAGATAACAATTCTTGATTTGATTTTTCTAATGTAATTATTTTAGATTGCAAAATCTCTTCTTGCTCTATATCGGCTTTTAACTCCACTAACTGCTCCCCAAATCCATCTATATATCTTTCATTTAAGCTTCTTTCATACTGGTTTACAGAAGTTACAATAGCATTTAATTGAGAATTTAAAGTAGCTATAGCTTTATCTATCACATCTAAATTATTATCGACATTAAATTTATCTTGAGTGCTTTCAAATTTTCTATATAACTCTAATAATTTAACAAGTTTATCGTTGTCAGTAACTCCTTCGATATTTTTGAACTCAGATACTAGACTTGCTTTAGTTCTAACCTGTAATTTAGCATTTTTATCTTCTTGTTGTATTTCTTGCTCTAAATTGTTGTTTTCGTTCATATTCCGCTACCTTCTTTCTATTTTTATATTTATTTTTTATTTAATTATACAAACTTTTTTTTAATAATACAACCTTTATTCGTCTTTAGTATCCAATTTAACTATATTTTATATATGTATAAATATGTATACTTGTTTAAATTTCAATGTATCCACCTATTTTTTAATCATTATTTTTGGATACACATATATTTTTATAATTATTTTATTTTTATCAATAAAAAAAATGGCTATTTCTAGCCATTTTCCTAATTTAATATTATTTCATCTAGTAATATTTCTGCAAAATCTTCATCATCACCATTGTCTATAAGATAATTATGTACATCTTTTTTAAGCTCCGCAATTGCTTCTAATATTGTCACCTCTCTATATTGGAAATCAATTTTGCAATCATAGTCCTTGTCTAAATCCATATTAGTGGCATCTCCTTTAAATTCTACTGCATCATATATAGTACTATCTGTAATATCTACATTTTTTGTAATACATTCGCTTATCCAAACGTTAAAGCTCTCTCTATCTATTTTATCTAATCTTATATACCCTTCTAATTTATCGCTTATTTTTGCTATTCTTCTCATTCTTTTTCTCCTTTTAAAATATTAATTTTTTGCCCCTAGATAGTTGTATATTACTACATCTAATCTGTTATGTCCTAAATTTTCTGTCGTGAATTTTAAAGCAGCCACATCGTAACCTCTAAGTTCTGTTCTACTGTCATTCTCATATGCCTTCTCACTTGTATCACACAGCCTCACATTGCCTACACCATGCTCTTTTATATAGTTATTATAAGTTTCTCTGGCATACTCTTGTCGGAATCTATGTATACCAAGTCGGCTTGGTATATGCTCAAAAATCGGCTTTTCTCTATCATAGCCATTACATTGTAATCGCTCCTCTAACACGCTTTTAACATCTTGCCTGTAATCTTTTAATATCTCCGCTTCCCTGTACTTTCCGCCTTTTTCAACCAATTTTACCGCTACTGGATAGCCTTCCAAATTATACTTAAAATCATCTGGATTAACCTTATCTAGGCTTTCTCTTCTCATGCCTGTAGCTTTCAGAATCGTTATTTCGGATTTATAATTACTATAATTTATATGGCTATGGTGTTCTTTTAGCTCCCTATTATTAGAAATATCTTTATAGCTCCTATTTGCAACATTACAATCCTGTTTGCTTACACTTGTACCAAATACTTTGTTTAAAGCCGCTAAATCCTTGCTATATGTGTACGGAGAACACCCAGATTCTTCTCTGTGCTTTATGTAATCTTTTACATGGCTTTCTTTTATATCTTCTATGTTTCGTACATCTTTATAGTTCTCTTTTAAATAGCTTGTAAACTGCTTACAACTGCTTTTATAGGTATCAAATGTTTTGTAGCTATGTATTCCAACGGTTTTATTGTGTTCATACCCAAGATTCTCACGAGCTTCTTTTTTGGCTTGGTGTCTGCTTTCGCCAATGCAGTTCATTTCTTTCATTCTTGCATTTATCTGGTGTCCCAAAGACCCCCTTTTACTTCTTGCTTTCCCATTTTTATCCCTCCTTTTCTATGTAGATATATAGATATATTATTTTTTCAAAAAATAAATATAAAAAAAAACTAGAGTTTTACTCTAGTTTTATAATTTAAATATGTTATTTTGTTAATTCTAATAAGTGCTTTCTCAAATATATACTTAGATTCATGCAGTTATCATCAAAATATTTTTTTATCTGCTCTTTTTCTGCTTCTGTTAGTCTTACTTCTATTTTTTTGTCTCTTATTTCGCTCATTCCGAAACCTCCTAAATAATAATTTTTTATCATTCTATAAAAAATTTTAAGAAATTAAAATACATAACGTGTCGTGACTAAAAAATTTTTTAAACTTACCGCTCTAATAATTTTTTATCATTTGGATCGTGCTGACAATTCCGCACGAACCCAATGATAAAAAATCATCTTCGCTACTACTTAAAAACGTACATGAAGTCTTTTTTATCAAATTCTACATTTTTATCCTTCTTTTTGACCTTCTAGAATCCATTCTAAACCCCTTCTATTTTTATTGCTGATAAATTACTCTATTAGATTTATTTTTTACTTACAAGCTTATATTGGTATTCAATACATTCTTACAAAAAAAATAATATATTGGTGTTAAATATATTTTTGCAATAAAAAAAAGTATTGGTGTACAATACTACTATAGACGGACTTTTCCCATTAAAAGTTAAGTACATTCAGCTCTGATTTTAGTGAGTGCAATTAGACCCTAGCCGTTGCAAATACTACGTTTGCAACGTTAAAACTCGCTGCGCTCGTTTCTTTTACCCTTTGAGTAAAAGAACCACCGCAAAAACCTTTGTCTAATCATACTTTTTTTCTTCATCATAGATTTATAGCACACAGTTATTTTTTCTCCTATTCCTAATCAAACCTGATGAAACCTAATCTAGTTGGTACATTGTTAAAAAATATTTCATTTGTATCTCCACTATTTCATTATACTTCAAGCTTTAGTTGAGGTATATTTAAATAAAAAGATAGACGTATGTATACGTCTATCTTTTTATTTAAATATAAAACTATATTCATCTCCATTTATTAAAAATATACCTTCCATTTTATCATTTAAAGTTTCTAAGTTAGGTACTTTTTTAATTTTCAAAATTCCTTCCTTTGTTTCATTAGGCTTTATTTTATATTCAAATTCAACCTCTTTGACTAATGTTCCTAAATTTACTTTATTTAGCATTACTTCTATATCATTATTAGATTTATTTTCTATAGATACAGTAAATTCTGCATTGTTATCTACTATATCAACTTTACTTGTTTTAATAGCACAATATTCATTTTCTATAAATATTGCATTGTCAAATTTCTTACTATTTTGATTTTCTTTATTATTTGATATGTCTATTTTATTAGTACCTAGTGTATCTATTTTTTTTTCGCTACATCCTATTAACAAGCTAAATATAATCAATATACAAGGTAATATTAATTTTTTATTCATAAATCTTCTACTCCTATAAATAATAAATAAATATACGAATACCTGATACTCTTGATTTTAAACTATTATGATTTCCACTATCAGAGTGTGCTGAATATTTAAAATCAAGGGTCGATGTATTTCTTTTATTAACAAATATCGTATGATATGCACTACCATTGCTATTTACTAACGATATTGCATCTCCTTGATATGCCTTATCATACACCGCTGTTTTAAAATTATTCCTAGTTTGAGTTGCTGATACGTCAGTTACTTTACCAGCCCTACTTGACCAATGCCACCTGAACATATTTGCTCCTCTCCAACTGCCAGATATTTGACTTAAATTACTTCCATTGTAGAACCAATAACTTGTATTATCTGTATTACTTCCTTGCCTCATAGACATTCCTGAATTCGATAATATCTGAGACACAAAGTTGGCACAGTCTCCACCACTAGAACTAAAGTCTCTATACGCAGGATTTCTTCTAGAACCATCCCATTTATTTGCATAAGCCATAGCACTAGTTTCATTATAAGCTCTTGGATTAATATTAGAATTTAAATTCTCTTTTAATCCTAAATCTAATTTTTCATCAGCTAATGTAATTAGTTCTTCACTTGATTCCAAAGTTAGAAGAGATACTATTTTTTCAATTATGTCAAATCTATAAAGACCTGTTTCTTCAACAACTTTATCAATATCATTTATTAAATATTTTGCAGAATCCTTAATATTTTCATTTATTTCAATTCCATAATTATTTCTTATATATTCTTCAGTTTTCATATCCATATTAATACTTGCATAATATTGTGGAATTGGGTCATGTCCCATATCTCTATTTACGATATACTCCAATATTTCTGTTTCAATTTCTTCGGACTCATTTGATTTTAATCCCTTATAGCTTACGGCTATAAATTCTTTTAATGCTTTCTTTATTAATTCAACTTGTTTGTTTTGTTCTGATTCATTTAATCCTTCATTTTTTAATGATTCTACTATTAATTGATTCTGTACACTATCTGTGTCTTCTATTTCATTAATTATATTTTCCTCTACTTCTTCTGTTTCATATTCAGATATAATTTCATTTTGAAGCGTATTTATACTTTCATCTGTATTCGGATTAGCATAAGTTAAATTTGAAACTGCTAATATCAAAACTGCTGATGTTGATGCTATTTTTTTAAATTTCATCAATTTTCCCCCTAATAATATTAATTTTTACATATTTAATATTATCATATTTAATATTAAAATTCTATATTTTTCCTAAAAACTTTTTTATTTTGTAACTTTATTAAGTCTTTGTATCTTCAATCATTAATTGATTAATCAGCGTATATATTTCTATACTCCCTTATTTTTATAATTATCTAGCACTTAAATAATTATATTTAATTAAATCTTCTCTATTGTGACCAAGATTATTACAGACGGACTTTTTGCCTAAAAAGTTAAGTACATTCAGCTCTGATTTTAGTGAGTGCCATATCACTTCCGACTTTGCAAACACTACGTTTGCAAAGTTAAAACTCGCTGCGCTCGTTTCTTTTACCCTACACAGATTTAAAAAAATAGAATTTTTTTAAATCTATTACGATTAAAAGAACCAGCGCAATCCACCCAATCGGTACCATTAGGTTACTTGCCGTTCCACTCTACACTCGAAACTCCGTTTCTCCTGTGTTCGTTTCACTCACACCGCACCACTCACTCCGAAACTTCGTTTCTTCGCTTCGCTTGTGCTAATACATCTGTTCCTCGTTATCGCCTGTAAAAACTTCGTTTTTACTATCTCTAACTTCGTCCAGATACATCTTTTTTACTGCTATAATACTGCAAACCGCAAAATTTATTTTGTAAAAAAATTATATTAACTTCCTTAGCAAATTAAACTTAAACGTTTGTATGTATTAAGTCTTGCCAATAAGAATTATCCTTATTGCAGTTTTTTTGTTTATTACTTTATACATTATTTTAATCCTCCTTGTTTTTTGCAATTATACTAATACTATGCAATTTTAATTTTTATATAACAAAACATACCTAAAAATCGTAAAAAACAAAAATTAATAAATCTTAAACTCACCGCTCCAATAATTATTTACGTTTGGATCGTGATGACTTGTCATCACGCGCCTAACGTAAAAATCATCTTCGCTAGAAAATCTTTTATTTAAAACATATATAAAAAACTTAACATTAAAACTATCATGACAATATCAACTACCCAGAACACTCCAGTTATAGTCTTTAGAATCTTTAAACCTAGCATTTTACCACCTACCTTTACTGGAGTATTGCCAGATAGTATATGCTTTAATCTATTCTTGTCGCTGAGATTTTTCGATTTACAGTACACATAGATTAAAAACAAACTTACCTTTAAGAAGGTTTATTTTTAGTTTTTATTTTAAATAGTAACTTTTATAGTAAATTAGTTACTTTTACTTAATGATACAAATACCTAACGCACCCTATCTATTTATTAGCTTGTACCAAACTATGCCTAGAGGTTGCTTACTAACGCATTTCTTATCGTTTGCAAGCAAACTGCACGAAATTTTGTTTTCTTGAATACTGTTTTAGTTGCTTATTTCATTTTATAAAAAACAGATAAAAGTAACATCTTCTTTAAAAGCTAGAAGAAAAAACATATCAGTTGCGATAGTCTAATTTTCCTTAGAGCAGTCTGCTTTGTAGATTTTAAACTAATAACCATAAAACAAAAACCAAAAAATAAAAGCCTTTAAAAGGAAAAACTAAAATTAAAAAAATCGTTTTAAAAAGTGACAGATAACTAAAACGATAGAAAGCAGTAATAGCAATGCTTTCGAGCACATTGTAACATAATTTTTTTTAATTTCTTTCTCGTAGTAAAGATATATATATATATATCAGCGAGAAAGAAACTCATTTTTTTGACTTTTAAAACCTACTCAATCCTAGTTATATCAATGGTTACACAATTTGATTTATCTGTCACTTTTTGAATCGATTTTTTTCAAAAAAATTATTTTGACAAAAAAAGTGAATAAAAAATTAAATTTGAAAGTGACAGATAATATCGCCATGATATGTCATGGCGATCAATTCATGTATATACATGAATTGATATAAAAAAAGACCAGATATACTGGTCTTTTTTTAAAATGGTATGTTATTTTCTGTTGCAACATCATACTCCCAAGAAGTTTCCTCATCTTCTTCTATTTCTACAACTTCTATAACCTCTTCTGGAGCTTCTTTTCTAGCTGCTTTCTTAGATTTTCTTCTGTTACTATTTATAACTTCGCTTATATCTATTTCTTTTGCAGTTGCTTTTATAAAACTATTCATGCATATACTATTCTGTTTTATTACATCTTCTTTTATTAAAAGTTCATCTCTAGCTTTCTCATAATCTTTCTCATATGCACCTTTTAAAAGCCTTCCAGAAGCCTTCTTTTGTCTATCTACTATACTCTCTTTTGCAGCTTTTTTAGATTGCTTGTTTATTTTAGCAACTATTTTATCTAAATTTTTTTCTTCTAATTCGCTGTATAGTTCTTCAAACTTTTCTTCGTCTATTTCAAATCTATATAACTTATAATAAAATTTTAAATTCTGGAATCCTTCTAATTTCTTAACTTTTACCAAAGATTCCTTTATAAAAGTATTCCATTTATCTTTATACTGTAATTCTTCTCTACTAGTAATATCTAGCTCTTTTAAAACTTCTAGTTCACATTCCTCTATTAGCTTTATTTCTTGCTCTGTAGCTAATCTGTACCTTATCTTATCTTCTCTGCCTGTATTAAAGCATAATCGTACAAAGCCCTTATTAAGCTCACAACAATATTCATTTTCTTCATTAACTTCATCAAAAAATTTTTCTAAATTATATTTTAATGTTGCATTTACTCTATCTATACTTGTTTTAAAAAAATTAATTAAAAATAATTTTGGAATATTTAAGTGGTAAGCTATAGCACTGGTGTTAGCTCTGCATTTACTAAAATTTTTATTTAAAAACCCTAAATCTACTAGTAAATCCATTTTTGTTGTATAGTAAAAACCTTTTTGGCTATTTTGGTGCAGAATAATTATTAAAGCATTATTAATTAACTTGGAATATGTAATAGCATTATAACCACGTTTATCATTTTTTTTAATTTCTGTAACTATAATTTTACTTCTTCCCTCTATTTTAAAATCTACAGTTTCTTTTATTTTTTTAATCTGCAGCTTTTTAGAATTTCCAGAAGTCTTTGGTTTTATTTTTATAGCTTTGCAAAACTCTGTATAGTTTGCAAAAACTTGCCCCACACAAATATTTTTTGTGCTTATTTTATCTTTGGTTTCTGTTTTTTTCAAAAATCAACTTTCCTCTCTTTCTGTATTTGCAGAAAGAAGAACCTACAAGATTGTTTTTATTGATAAAAACATATTTTTTATGTTATAATGTTGTTGTAATAAATAATTAAGCACAACAATTAACGCTTAATTATTTTAATTTAAACGGAATTTAAAAAATGTACAACAAATAAAATTTTAAAGAATTTACAATCTTGTATGTAATTCTTCTAAAAAGCTCCTTTTGGCAGAAGGAGCTTTTTTTCTGCCTTATTACAAATATTATAACATTAATTCTAATTACAAACTACATTAAATCTAGCTTAAACCCCTATCTAAACCCATTAGCCATACTGGTTACTGGTCTAATTAATTTAATTTTTTTTATACTCTATTTTTATTAGAGTTATTTTTTAACCTTTTTATCTTTACTGCGAGAAAGAAATTTATTTTTTCAACCTTAAAAACACATCTAATCCTAGCTATATCAACGATTATACAGTTTAATTTATCTGTCACTTTTTGAATCGATTTTTTTTAAAAAATAAAATTTAATCTATCCGCTTCAAAGAAAAACTATGTATTGGATCGTGATGACAAGTCATCACGCGCCTATACATAGTTTCCCTTTTCCGCTACTACTCTAAATCCATTAAGTCCTCATATTCTTTTACTAATTTATAAAATGTAGTCTTTTTTAAATCCAATAACTTCATTGCCTGTACAGCCGTAATATCCCTATTTTTATACTGTCTATATACCTTCTTAAAATTCTTCGGAAGTTCCACTCTCGGTCTACCTAGTGTCTCACCCCTATTTTTCTTAGCCGCTAGAGCTTCTTTTGTTCTAGTTCTTATCTTCTCTAGTTCCACCTGTGCAAATGTCGTATACATTTCTATAAGCATATTATTTATCATCTCTAGCATAAGCTTATTTTGTTCTGTTTCATTATTCAGCACAGTTAATGTACTTGGTATCTCTAAAATTCTAATTATTACCCCCTTCTGTTTTAACTTTCTAAGCTCTTCAAGAGTTTCTCTTTTGTTTCTACCAAGTCTATCAACTTCTTTTACAAATAGCTCGTCCCCTTCTCTTAAAATTTCTTCTGTTAGTTTTTGATACTCTGGTCTATCAAATTTGCTCCCTGTTACCACATCTGCATAAATTCTATCTAAATTATATTTTTCTAATATATCTATCTGCCTATCTGTTTTTTGTTTACCTGTACTTATTCTTGCATATCCATATTTCATTTTCTTATCTTCCTTTCCTATTCCATTCTTACCCTTCCATTTCCATTTGTTCTCTATTATGTTCGCAAAACGTTACAAAAGTTTAGCAACATTATTGAACACTTTTACAACTCATTTCCAATATTCTCAGGCATTCCTTTTTTACCCTTCCATTCCGTTTTAAAAACGACCGTTTTTTGAACTCTCACTCAAAAAAAAATTAACCACTTCTCTCGGCTCAATTTTTTAAAAAATATGCCCAAAAAGATATGTTTTAAAGGGGCTACACCTCGATATAGGGCTACACTCTTAGCCACTACTCCGTTAGCATTTACAATGCTTTCAGCCCCTCTCTCGATTATATTAATAGAGCTACTCTCTTATAACCCCTCTCGTTATACTATTTGTTGCATTTTTACTCTATAAGCATAGTTTTTATGCGCTTGGTAATCTGTCTTTTTCCTCCATGTAACAGCTAGATTTCCAACTCTATTATTTAATTTATTTTTATCTCTATGCACTATTTTTAGTACAGTTGTATCTACTATATTATTAAAAGTTTCATATGTCAATTTATGTATATATTCTCTTTTTCTAACCCCACTATTATTGGTTATATTAACACATAAATATCCATTGGTTAAACGTTGTTTTAGTTCCATCCATACTACATAGTAATATTCTTCTCCCTCCAACGTTTTATATTGGACCAAATATTTATTAGAAAATACCCTCCCAAAACTAGTAACATAGTAATTGTTACAATCTCTTATTGGTCTAATTTCCTCTCCATAAGCCATTAATTTTAGTACGTTCTCATCTATCTCTAACTTGTCCTTGTTTAATTTCCTTTTCGCCATTTACCTTTCTCTCCCTCTATAATATTGTGTTTTATATATTCTTTACATACATCATCAAGTGCTATCTGCAACTCTGTTTCTCTCGCAAAGTTATAACCTTCCATTATGCACGTTTTCTCAGCCTCGAACAACATCTTATCTATTTTTTTTACCATATCAAGAGCCATTCTTGGCTCTATTGTAACAGCCTGTTCACCTTCTCCTATATTTATAAGAAAATCTTTTATATCGTTATATAATGTTGCATACTCGTTGCTCCTAATAATTCTGTACTTATAGTTAACATCATCTTCATCTATTGCTATATCAAACAATTTTTGTCTATCTTCTTCTCTTTTTATTAGGAAATCCCAATTCTCGTAATCCATTCTGTCATACACAAAATCTACTATCATTTGTAAAAACCCAATAATTAAATACGTTGCAAACTTAAAACTAAAGCACATAAATCTTAATGCTAAATTTATTATGTTGTGTAGTGCCTTTTGTAGCACCGTTTCTTCTGTTGTCTTTCTTTCAACAATCTCCATTTTTTATTCCCCCTCGTTTTACCGCTCCAATAATTTTTTCTTATTGGATCGTACGGACGAATCCGTACGAGCCAAACAAAAAAATCACTTCCGCTTTTACCTAAAATGCACATACTTCGTCTAACACACTTTGTTCTATATCAGAACTATTTTTTACAGTATTGGAACTAATAGTTCCAGTTTGTTCTATTTCATTCTGCTTTGTTACATTCTGTTCTATAGTATTCTGTTTTATTCTATTTACTTCTGTTTTATTCCATTCTATTCCGCTCTGTTCTAAATTAGAATTATCTTGTCTTTTTCTATCTTTGTAGTAATTTTTTAGAATATATAAAGCCTGTTGAGAACAAGTTCTACACTCGTCCTCACTTTCTATCTTTATTAACTCTTCCAACTCTCCCTCAACCTTAAATTTAATCCACATCTTATTTTGCTCTCCTTTTTTCTATAATCTCTGCACCTTCTACATTTGCCCAAAGTGCATTTTCTAAGATTATTATGTTATCATCTTCCTTTAGGTATCTTTCTAAGGCTATTGCTCCACCGCCTACAAGTACAAGTTTATGTATTAATTTTTTATATCCCACATCAGCCAATTTTTTATATATATTTTTTTGTATATATTCTTTAGCAAAACTATCTATTATCTCTTTTAATTCTTCTGTAAGTGTTTCGTATTTGCCATATACCAGTTCCGCATCCTTATCGCTAAACCCTTCTAAAAGCTTACTTGTAAGCACTTTAGCTAGTTCCTTATAAAACTTATTCATCCCCTGTTCTGTTGTAAAAGATTGTGTAACTACTGGTGTTCTGTTTACAAAACATCCTGTTAAATCAACCCCACCTATTTCCACTAAATAAATGGCTTCTTTTAATAGTTCTGGTTTCGTTATTAAACTTGAGAACCCCTCACAACATACGTTAACTTCCACTACCTCAAATCTTTTTGTATATTCGCTTGGATTTGTTACCACATATTCGCCTTTTAAAAGTTCTCTATAACGTTCCTTATTCTCATTATGTATATATAAGCTAAGTGGTAATAATGTAGTTATTTCAAGCCTTTGGCTATCTTCTACAACACTATAAAGTGCCTTTCCTAATAGTGCTTTTTTATCTTCTACTATTTTATTGGTTGTATACTTTGCAGCTGCACCTTCTCCAAATAAATAACTCTTTCCATTAACTCTATAAGCCCCAAATGTTCCAGTTGGAACTTCTTCCACGTTAGAGCTATCTATTACTCTCTTTCCGTCTATCAGCATTTTATAATTTGCATTTCCTAAATCTATTGTTACATCTATCTTTTCTACTATGTTTTGCATTTGTTCTACTCAGTTCATTTTTTAATCTCCTGTCCCTTTTTATTTAAGTAAATTTTTCTCTCTTTTTTTACTTCTTTTTCATATACCCTAATTATAGTGTTTTATTTTATTTCTGTCAACATATTTTTACTTAAATTTTTACACATATTTAGCCACCTAGTAGAAAAACGTTGAAATTTAGACAAAAAAAAGAAGAAGCTAATTAAAACTTCTTCTTACTTTTCGTTTTCTTTTATTAAGTTATAAACTGTATTAATTATTTCTTCTACCGTAGCCGAAGCCGTTGTATTTCCTAGCTTTTTAGTTATTTCTTCTAATTTATCTACTGCATCTTGGCTTATAGAATAATTCTTCTTAACTTTTATATCTGCCGTTCTATCTTCTACTACTATAGTTCCGTTCTTAACTCTTAATTGTTTCTTTTCTCCCATTATAAAACTCCTTTTTATGTGTCTTTTTTTACACATATTATAAACTCTTTTTTAAGTTTTGTAAATAAAAAGTTTTATAATTATAATATAGTTGTATTTGAGTAATACTCATAACGTTCTAATGCCTTATCTATAATAACTGCCCATCCAGTTTTATTTTCTGCTCTTTCATATTCTTCCATAAACTTATTAAAATCTTCATCGCTTTTTAAACTGTTAGCATACATTATTTGAGATTTTGTAAAAGCATATCCATTACATCTCATTACAAATACTCTCCCTTCCTCTTTCGCCCTCTGGTCTCTTTCTGCTGTTACCAACATTTCCTTAGCTATATCCTTTATTTCATCTGCTTCAAACCCACTTAAACTTTTTATTAGCTCGTCTTTGTCTTTTGTATAAGCCCATGTATTTTCTTTATCTCTTATTGCTAAATCCACTAATTTAACTACTCCAGAATCTTTTATTTTGTATTCTATTCCTAATGCTACATAGCCTTCATCTTCTATGTAATTAATGTATTTATCTATAAGCTCACTTTTTCTATCAAAAAATTTTATTTCCCCTTCTGGACTATGTACATAATATTTTAGTATTTCTATTTTTGTTTGTTTCATTTAATTACATAAACTCCTTTTTTTAAAATCGTTGCCCCGTTCCAATTGTGAAACAATCTCCACTACTTATTTTATAAGGTCTTTTATATCATTTATAAACTCTTCAATTTCTGGTAAATTGCAGTCAGCATATTTTTTTACTTTAACATCTCCATTGTTAAATTCAGCTTTAACTTTATAGTAATTTCTAGGCGCTAGTGAATCTTTTGCAAACTCTAATGTAACAGTATATTTTTTATTATTTTTATTTATTTTTATAAGAATCTCTTCCATGTATCTGTATTTGCTAACTTTTACATTCTTAAACTCTAATTCTAATCTT
>OLOB01001693.1_pt1 | contig 14122 bp, 11 predicted proteins | sample 1671911 | NCBI WGS metagenome assembly OLOB01 (sample SAMEA3136625, study PRJEB25190) | human gut metagenome | biome: human gut; feature: human-associated habitat; material: faeces | place: Austria | collected 2013
ACTCGTCGGTGACGCCCGCCACATAGGACTGGGCCACGGCGTCCACCGGGTCGGGGTTCTGGTTGCCCTCGCCGTAGACCATGGCGTCATAGGCCAGCTGCACCCGCTCCCAGCGGTTGTCCCGGTCCATGGCATAGTAGCGGCCCATGACGGTGGAGATCTTGCCTACCCCCAGACGGCGGCAGGTCTCGGCGCAGTCCGCCACAAAGCCCTTGCCGCTGGTGGGGGACACGTCCCGGCCATCCAGGAAGCAATGGACGTACACCTTGGTCAGCCCCTTGTCCTTAGCCATTTGCAGCAGGGCGAACAGGTGCTCGATGTGGGAGTGTACGCCGCCGTCCGACAGCAGACCGCACAGGTGCAGACTGGTGCCATTCTCCAGGCAGTTGTCCATCGCCTGGTTATAGGCCTCGTTCTTAAAGAAGCTGCCGTCCTCGATAGCGCGGCTGATGCGGGGCAGGTCCTGAAACACCACGCGGCCGCCGCCGATGTTGGTGTGGCCTACCTCGCTGTTGCCCATCTGCCCGGCGGGCAGACCCACGTCCAGTCCGCTGGCGGACAGCGTGGTGTGGGCGTATTCCTGAAACAGCTTATCCAGCACCGGCGTCTTGGCCAGAGTGACGGCATTGTCGTCCGCGGGGGGCGCAATGCCGAAGCCGTCCATGATGATGAGGGTGGTAGGGGTCTTATTCATGCCGTTCCTCCTTGGAAATGCTCAGCCTTGGTTGGCAGCATTGATGATGGCGATAAAGTCCTCAGGGTTCAGAGAGGCGCCGCCGATAAGGCCGCCGTCGATGTCCGGCTGGGCCAGCAGCTCCGCCGCGTTGGCGGGCTTCATGGAGCCGCCGTACTGGATGGTGATGCTGCGGGCGATACGGGCGCCGTACAGGTGACGCACGGTGGTGCGGATAAAGGTGCAGACCTCAGCGGCCTGCTCGGCGGTAGCGGTCTTGCCGGTGCCGATGGCCCACACAGGCTCATAGGCGATCACGCACTTCCGCAGCTTCTCCGCGGGCACGCCGGCCAGGGCGGACTTGACCTGCAGCGCGATCAGCTCCATGGTGATGCCCAGCTCCCGCTGCTCCAGCGTCTCACCCACGCAGATGATGGGGTGCAGACCCGCCTCCAGCGCGGAGAGCACCTTGCGGTTGACGGTGAGATCCGTCTCGCCGAAATACTGGCGGCGCTCAGAGTGACCGATGATGACGTACTTTACGCCCAGGTCCTTCAGCATATCGGCGGAGACTTCGCCGGTGTACGCGCCGTTCTTCTCATAAAACACATTCTGTGCGCCCACGGATACGCGGGCATCCTTGAAGCCCTTGATGGCGGCGGCGATATCTACGGAGGGCACGCACACCACAATGTCGCACCATTTGGCCTTGGGCAGCAGGGCCTTCAGTTCCTCGGCAAACTTCTTCGTCTCGCTGGCGGTCTTGTTCATCTTCCAGTTGCCGGCGATAATGGTCTTGCGATATCTGCGATTCATAACAAACTAACTCCTCGTCTTTTACTCTTATATAGAAATGGGGATATGCACACAAAATAAAACGGTTTTCGCCAAAGCCTGCGCGGCCGATCCGCTCCGCTGGCCGCGGCGAAGATGCCGGACCTTACTTGTCCAGCAGGCAGGCCACGCCGGGCAGCTCCTTACCCTCCAGGAACTCCAGCGACGCGCCGCCGCCGGTGCTGATGTGGGTGATCTTGTCGGCAAAGCCCAGCTGCTCCACCGCCGCCGCGCTGTCGCCGCCGCCCACGATGGTCACGGCGCCGCTGTCAGCCAGCGCCTGGGCCATGGCCCGGGTGCCGGCGGCGAAGTTGTCAAACTCAAACACGCCCATGGGGCCGTTCCACACCACGGTGCCCGCGCCCTTCACGGCGCCGCAGAAAGTCTTGATGGTGTCGGGACCGATATCCATGCCCTCCCAGCTCTCGGGAATGGCCATGGTGCTGACCACCTGGCGCTTGGCGTCATTGGAGAAGTCATCCGCCGCCACGGTGTCTGTGGGCAGCAGAAGCTTCACGCCGTTCTTTTTGGCCTTTTCGATCATTTCCAGGGCGTAATCCAGCTTATCCGGCTCGCACAGGCTCTTGCCGATGCTGCCGCCCTGGGCCTTGGCAAAGGTATACGCCATGCCGCCGCCGATGATGATGGTGTCCGCCTTGTCCAGCAGGTTGTTGATGACCGCGATCTTGTCGCTGACCTTGGCGCCGCCCAGCACCGCCACAAAGGGCCGCTTGGGGTCGTCCAGGGCCTTGCCCATGACGGACAGCTCTCTGGCCACCAGGAAGCCGGACACCGCCGGCAGGTATGCCGCCACACCGACGGTGGAGGCGTGGGCACGGTGCACGGTGCCGAAGGCGTCGGACACATACAGCTCCGCCATGTCCGCCAGCTCCTTGGCGAAGCCGGGGTCGTTCTTCTCCTCGCGGATATCGAACCGCAGGTTCTCCAGCAGCATGATCTGGCCGGGCTGCAGGGCGGCGGCCTTGGCTTTGGCATCTTCACCCACGATATCCTTGGCGAAGATGACCTCCCGGCCCAGCAGCTGGCTCAAACGCTCCGCCACGGGCGCCAGCGTCAGCTTCATCTTCCACTCGCCCTTGGGCTTGCCCAGGTGGGAGCAGGCGATGACCGCCGCGCCGTTGTCCAGCAGATACTTGATGGTGGGCAGTGCCGCCACGATGCGCTTGTCGCTGGTGATCGCGCCCGTTTCCTTGTCCTGGGGCACGTTGAAGTCACAGCGCAGCAGGACCTTCTTGCCCTTGACGTCTACATCCTGTACTGTTTTTTTATTGTAATTCATGGAATACGCTCCTCTCACGTGAAATTCATATATTTGCCATCTCGCCGGTTCCGGCGAGACCGGGAAAGCCATTCTGCCGCAGCGCCTCATAGGTGAGGATCGCCACGGAGTTGCTCAGGTTCAGGCTCCGCGCCTCCGGGCGCATGGGCAGCCGTATGCACCGGTCATAGTGGGTCCTGCGGAAGTCCTCCGGCAGCCCGGCTGTCTCCTTGCCGAAGAACAGCCAGCAATCCGGCGAGAACCGTGCCCGGGTGTAGTCCTGCGGCGCCTTGGTGGTGGCCAGCCACAGATCGACGGCCGCCTCCGGGTGCCGCGCAAACAGCGCCTCCAACCCGTCGTAGTCCTGTACGTTCACCAGGTGCCAGTAATCCAGTCCGGCGCGCTTCACCGCCCGGTCGGAAATATCAAAGCCCAGGGGCCGCACCAGGTGCAGCTGACTGCCGGTGGCGGCGCAGGTACGGGCGATGTTGCCACAATTCTGGGGTATTTCCGGTTCGACCAGTACGATGTGCAGCATGACCGTATCACACTCCTGTTACATAAGCGACAACTATTGTAAAACAATGTAATGGGAAATGCAACTATAAAATACCAAAAGCAGGCGATATTTCTCCGAAACATTCAAAATACTTTCTGTTTGACCAACCAAAAGACAGACGAACGCCCACGGACCGCTGCCAGAAAAATTATTGCCGAAAAAAACGGGAAAAATACTGGATTTTCCCGCAGGACCTGTTATAATAGGGGCAGAGAACAATGCAGAAAGAGGTGAGTGCCCATGGGCCGCATTCGCGCCGACAAGTGCAATACCGTCCATGACCGCGCCCGCCTTTCGGGTGCCGTGCCGTCCACGCTGTACGCCGCGCTGTAGAGCGCACTGTCAGTGGGCGGCATTTTTGTTTTCTTTTTAACAAGTGCGGAACAGCGCAGCTGTTTGCAATATATCTGTACCTATAAAAATTCGGATAGAAAGCGAGAGTACGCACCATGATTTCTCACGGCAAGGATATGAAGATCTTTACAGGCAACGCCAATCCCGCGCTGGCACAGGAGATCTGCAAGCTCATCGGCATCAAGCTGGGCGAGGCAGAGGTTAAAAGCTTCGCTGACGGTGAGGCGTCCGTCTCCCTGTACGAGACCGTCCGCGGCAGCGATGTGTTCCTCATCAACTCCACCTGCAAACCCGTCAACGACAGCCTGATGGAGCTGCTCATCATGATCGACGCCTGCAAGCGTGCCAGCGCCGGCCGTGTCACCGCCGTGATCCCCTATTTTGGCTATGCCCGCCAGGACCGCAAGGCCAAGTCCCGCGATCCTATCTCCGCCAAGCTGGTGGCCAATATGCTCACCGCCTCCGGTGCCGACCGCGTGCTGACCATGGACCTGCACGCCAGCCAGATCCAGGGTTTCTTCGATATCCCCGTGGATAACCTGCTGGGCAACCCCGTGTTCGTGGACTATTACGCCAAGAAGTTCGGCGAAAAGTGCGAGGACATGGTGGTCGTCTCTCCCGATGTGGGCTCTGTGGCCCGCGCCCGCACCTTCGCCCAGAAGCTGCATATGGGCCTGGCCATCGTGGACAAGCGCCGCCAGAAGGCCAACCAGTGCGAGGTCATGAACGTCATCGGCGACGTGGAGGGCAAGGACTGCATCCTCTTCGACGATATGATCGACACCGCTGGTTCCATCTGCAACGCCGCCAAGGCTATTGTGGAGGTGGGCGGAGCCAACAGCGTATATGCCTGCGCCAGCCACGGCGTGCTGTCCGGCCCCGCGCTGGAGCGCCTGAACAACAGCGTCATCAAGGAGGTCGCTCTGCTGAACACCATTCCCGAGTCCATGGGCGAGGGCTGCGACAAGATCAAGTATATCTCCGTGGCCCCCATGTTCGCCGAGGCCATCGAGCGCATCTATCAGGAGATCTCCATCGCCAAGCTGTTCAACTAAAATACTTTCCAAACCCGAAAAACGGTGCTATAATAAGAGGACTGCGTCTGCAGTCCTCTTATTTTGTGCATGCAAGGAGGCGACAGCCTTGTTTTTTAATCGGAACGGCAGCGGAGGCGTGGAGTGGCTGCTGGTGGGCCTGGGTAATCCCGGCAGCAAGTATGAGTCCACCCGCCACAATATGGGCTGGCTGGCCCTGGACAGCCTGATGGAAAAGGAGAAATTCGCCCTGAATAAGCTCCGCTTCAAGGCATGGACCGGTATGCTGGACTATAAGGGGCATAAAATACTGGTGATGAAGCCCCAGACCTATATGAACCTTTCCGGTGAGTCCGTGGGCGAGGCCGCGCGGTTTTACAAGGTACCCGCCGACCATGTGCTGGTCATCTCCGACGACGTGTCCCTGCCGGTGGGCAAGCTGCGTATCCGCAAAAGCGGCTCCGCCGGCGGTCACAATGGGCTGAAGAACATCATTCAGCACCTGGGCACCGATGCGTTTCCACGTATCAAGGTGGGCGTGGGTATGCCCGACCACCCGGACCACGAGATGATCGACTGGGTCATCGGCAAGCCCCAGGGCGAGGAGGCCAAGACCCTCCGCGCCGCCCTGGACCGTGCAGCCGATGCCGCCTTGTCCGTCATTGATGAAGGCCCGGACCGGGCTATGAACAGATTTAACTGACCGGCCAAAGTCCCTCTCCGTGCGGAGAGGGACCGGCACGAAGTGCCGCCGGAGGGGAAAGGAGGGATGCCCCGTGACCGGATTGTTAGACAAGTTATCTGCTCTGCCGCAGCTTCAGGAGCTGCTGGCGGCGCTGCACAGCAGCGCCGTTACCTGCTGCGCTGCCGTGACGGGGCTTGCCCCCGTCCACCGGGCCATGTTCTCCGCCGCGCTGGCGGCAGAGACGAAGCGTCCGCTGCTGCTCCTGTGTGCCGATGAGAAGGACGTTCAGCGTCAGGCGGCGGATATCCGCGTTCTACTGGGCGTGGAGCCGGTGTGCTTGCCGGAGCGCGAATTGCAGCTGCGCCCCGCCGCTTACAGCCGCCAGTGGGAGAATGCCCGGCTGTCCGCCCTGTACCGCATGGCCCGGGGCGACGCCCCCGTTGTGGTGACCACCGCCGCCGCCCTGGTGCAGCGCTGTCTGTCCCGGGAGGTGCTGCTCTCCGCCGCCTTTTCTCTGGAGGTGGGCGCGCGATACGACGTGCAGGACCTCTGCCGCCGCCTGACCGCCGCCGGATACACCCGCACCGATCAGGTGGAGGGGGCCGGCCAGTTTGCCCTGCGGGGCGGTATTCTGGACGTGTTCTCCCCTGGGGAGGAGCGCCCGCTGCGTTGTGAGTTTTTCGACGACGAGCTGGATAGCCTGGGCGAATTCGAGACAGCCACCCAGCGCCGCGTGCTGAACCGCCGCCAGGTGTGTATTCTGCCGGCATCCGAGCTGCTGCCCTTTGCCGAAGAGACCACCGCCGCCGACGCCGCCGGGCGCATGGAGGATGCCGCCCGCCGCCTGAAGAAGGAGCACGCCGCCATTCGTCAGCGTCTGCTGGACGATGCCGAACTGCTGCGCCAGGGGATCGCGCCACCCGGCGCGGACCGCTATATGGCCGCCGTCTGCCCGGACAAGACCACCGCGTTTGACTATCTGGCCCAGGACACCATTCTCTGCGTCGGCGAGGCCGGCCGGGTGCAGGAGACGCTTCGGGCCTTTCTGTTCCAGACCCGTCAGGATGTTACCGCCGCCGTGGAGGCCGGTCTCATGGCCGGCGCCTTCGGTGACCTGACCCTTACGGAGCCGGAGCTGGAGACGGTGCTCTCCCGCTTTGCCCTCTGCCAGCTGGAGAGCCTGCCCACCAGCCGCTATCTGCTGCCGCCCCGCCTGCTGCTGGACGTCAGCGCCAAGCAGCTCTCCGGCTACGGCGGCAGCCTGGATGCCGCCGCCACCGACATCACCCACTATCTGACCGCCGGCTTCGGCGTGCTGGTGCTCTGCGGCGGCGCGGTCCGCTGCCGCAATATGCAGGAGTTCCTCCAGCGGCGCCATATCCCCGCCGCCCTGGCGCTGGAGGGAGATACCGTCCCCGCCCCGGGCCAGACGCTCGTCTCCGTGGGGGCACTGTCCGCCGGCAGTGAGTGGCCTGCCCTGAAGCTGGCTGTCCTGACGGAAGGGCAGCTGACCCGTGCCCTGTCCGGCAAGGCCAAAAGGCCCCGCCAACCCAAGTCCGACAGCCGCCAGCGGCTGCTGAGCTACGCCGACCTGGAGGTGGGCGACCTGGTGGTCCACATCCACCACGGAATCGGCCGCTTTGCCGGGATGATCCGCCTGCCGGTGGACGGCGTGGAGAAGGACTACATCAAGATACAGTACGCCGGGAGTGACTGCCTGTACGTCCCCGCCACCTCACTGGACCTGGTCAGCAAGTATATCGGCGGCGGGGATGACACCGAGAGGGTGAAGCTCAACAAGCTCTCCGGCGACCAGTGGACCAAGACCACCCGCCGTGCCAAGGCCGCGGCCAAGGACCTGGCCGACGGGCTCATCAAGCTGTACGCCCAGCGCCAACGCTTGGGCGGCCACGCCTTTTCACCGGATACCCCCTGGCAGCAGGAATTTGAGGAGGCCTTCGACTATACGGAGACCGACGATCAGCTGACCGCCATCCGGGAGATCAAGGCCGATATGGAGAAACCCGTGCCCATGGATCGGCTGCTCTGCGGCGACGTGGGCTACGGTAAGACGGAGGTGGCCCTCCGCGCCGCCATGAAGTGCATCCTGGACGGCAAGCAGGTGGCGCTGCTGGTGCCCACCACCGTGCTGGCGCAGCAGCACTATGCCACTGCCGCCGCCCGGTTCCGGGCCTTCCCGGTCACGGTGGAGGTCCTGTCCCGCTTCCGCACCCCCAAGCAGGTCAAGGATGTGCTGGAACGGGTGAAGGACGGCCGTGTGGACCTGCTTATCGGCACCCATAAGCTGCTGGGCAAGGGCGTGCAGTTCAAAGACCTGGGTCTGCTCATCATCGATGAGGAGCAGCGCTTCGGCGTTACCCACAAGGAACGTCTGCGTCAGGTGGCCCGGCAGGTGGACACCCTGACCCTCTCTGCCACGCCTATTCCCCGGACGCTGAACATGGCCATGTCCGGCATCCGCGACATGAGCACCATCGAGCAGCCGCCCCAGGACCGCCAGAGCGTCCAGACCTACGTGCTGGAGCATGACTGGGGCCTTTTGGCGGATGCCATCCGCCGGGAGTTGGGCCGGGGCGGACAGGTGTATTACCTGCATAACCGGGTAGACAGCATCGATGCCACTGCCGCCCGTCTCCGTGACCTGCTGGGCGAGGACGTTGCCATCGAGACGGCCCACGGCAAGATGGCCGAGGGCCAGCTCAGCGACGTGATGGCCCGTATGTCCGAGGGTGAGATCGATGTGCTGGTCTGCACCACCATTATCGAGACCGGAATCGACATCCCCAACGTCAATACGCTGATCATCGAGGACGCGGACAACATGGGGCTGAGCCAGCTGCACCAGCTGCGGGGCCGCATCGGCCGCAGTCCCCGCCGGGCCTACGCCTATCTGACCTACCGGGCCGGCAAGGTGCTCACCGAGGTGGCCGCCAAGCGTCTGACCGCCATCCGCGAGTATGTAGAGTTTGGCTCCGGCTTCAAGATCGCCATGCGCGACCTGGAGATCCGCGGCGCGGGCAATCTGCTGGGTCCGGAGCAGTCCGGTTACATGATGTCCGTGGGCTATGATATGTACCTGAAGCTGCTGAACGACGCGGTGCTGGAGCAGCAGGGCAAGACCGCCCCCGCCCGGGTAGAGTGCTCCGCTGACATCACCGTGGCGGCCTATATCCCGGAGTCTTACGTTCCCGCCGCCCGGCAGCGCATGGACCTCTACCGCCGCATCGCGGCCCTCCGCACGCCGGAGGACGAATCCGAACTCACCGATGAGCTGCTGGACCGCTACGGCGACGTGCCGCCGCCGGTGACGGCGCTGCTGCGGGTGGCGCTGCTCCGCGCCGCCGCTATGGACTGCGGCGTCACCGATATCACCCAGAAGGGCCGCCAGCTGGTGTTCAGCTTTGACGACCGGGTGGACCCCGCCGCGCTGCTGGCGGTGTGCACCATGGCGGCCTACCGCAGCCGCGCGCAGCTGTCCGCCGGGGCAGCGCCCCGCCTGACACTGTATATGCAGCCCGGGGAGGAACCGCTGGCCGCCGCCGGCGCGCTGGTAGAGGCCCTGCGGCTCCATCAGGCAGATACACAACAAATGAACGGGGCGCAGACCCCTGAGGAGGCAAAACATGAAGAATAACTGGATCCGTTTTCTGGCGGGCGCGCTGGTGTCCGTCATGCTGGTGGGCGCGTTTGCCCTCACTGGCGGCATGAAGGGCGGTAAGAGCACTGAGGGCCTGCTGTATCAGGCCAGCGGCCTTCACCCGGACGGCGAGATGCTGGTCGTCGACGGTCAGATCGTCACCTGTGAGGAGTACCTCTATTGGGTGGACTACGTCTGTACCTATCTGGCGAGCCAGCTGCCGGACGTGGACTGGAACGCCGCCGTGTCCGAGGGCGGCATCACCTACGGCGACTATGTAAAGCTGGAGGCGGTGAACGCCGCCAAGCGCTTTGCCGTCACCCGCGCCTGGGCAGAGCAGGCGGGCATCGCCCTCACCGACGGAGACATGGCCGCCCTGGCTCTCCAGCGGCAGAAGCTGGTGTCCCTTTACGGCGAGGAGGGCTATCAGCAGCAGCTGGCCCTGATGGGCATCAGCGAGGAGACCTTCGACGGTATGCTGGCCGCCCAGTACCTGAACAGCAGCCTGCAAACGGCCTATGGCCCCGGCGGCAGCCTGTATGACGAGGATGCCGTCCGCGCCTACGCCCAGGAGCAGGGCTATGCCAGCGTCTATGTGCTGACCCTCACCGGCGAAAATGCCGAGACCATGGCCGCCGATCTGCTGGAGCGCTGGCAGAAGGCGGAGGACAAGGCGGCGGAGTACGCCGCCATGTGCGAGGAGCTGCAGCAGGAGGCTGTGGGCGCCGTTACCCTGACCGCCGCCGAGGGCGATCCCCTCAGCGACGCCATCATGGCGCTGGAGCTGGAGGAACTGACCGCCGTCATTGATCCCTACGGCGATGGCTCCTGCTATGTGATCCTGCGTACCGATCTGGACCTGTCCGTGGCCGCGGACGCCTATTTCCAGCAGGTCCAGAGTGACCGGCTGGCCAACGCCTCCGTGGTGTCCAATGCCAAGCTGTACAGCAGCCTGGACGTGGGGGCTTTCTATGATCGGATGACGGAGCTCCGCGCGGAGATGCAGGCCGCCATGGCGGAGGCTGGTGGTCATACCGCCGATGATGGCCATGACCACAGCGCCGACGCCGGTACCGACACGGCGGGGGAGGACACTGCCGATACCGGAGCTGACGCCGAACCGGCGGCATGAGGATGCGTCATTTCGTCAAAATGACGGGAAACCGCCATTTGATATGCCCGATTTGACGATTTTTTAACGAAGCTGCAATTTGGGATTGACTATTGTTAAATTTGTGACTATCATTAGGGATAGACAGGCGCAAGCCTTTGTTGTATACTATCTTCAACATATTTTATAGGAGGTAACTTTCATGAAAGACCTGTATGTTGTCAACTGCTGCCGTACCGCCATCGGTTCCTTTGGCGGCTCCCTGAAGAACACCCCTGCCGCCGAAATGGGCGCCGTGGTGGTCAAGGAGGCTCTGAAGCGCGCAAACGTGGCTCCCGAGAATGTGGATGAGCTGATGTTCGGCTGCATCCTGACCTCTGCCCAGGGCCAGAATGTGGCCCGTCAGGTCTCCATCAAGGCTGGTATCCCCTATTCCGTCCCCGCCTATACCGTGGGCATGGTCTGCGGTTCCGGCATGAAGTCCGTCATCGAGGGTGCCCGTTCCATCCTGGCCGGTGACTCCGACATCGTGGTCTGCGGCGGTACCGAGAACATGAGCGCCGCTCCCTTTGCCTCCATGGACGCCCGCTGGGGCGCTCGTATGGGCGACAAGAAGCTGGTGGACACCATGATCAAGGACGGCCTGTGGGACGCCTATAACAACTATCACATGGGCACCACTGCCGAGAATATCAACGACATCTGGGGCATCACCCGCCGCGAGCAGGACGAGTTCGCCGCCGCCTCCCAGCAGAAGACTGAGGCCGCCCAGGCCGCCGGCAGGTTCGATGACGAGATCGTCCCCGTGATGATCAAGGTCAAGAAGGAAATGGTTCCCTTCGCCAAGGATGAGTATCCCAAGGCCGGTGTCACCGCGGACAGCATCGCCAAGCTGAAGGGTGCGTTCCCCGTGGGCCCCGAGTCCCCCAACCCCGTGGTGGTCAACACCTTCGAGCCCACCGGCTGCCAGGATGCTCCCGATAAGGGCACCCAGCGCGTCACCGCCGCCAACGCCTCCGGCATCAACGACGGCGCTGCCGCCATCGTGCTGGCCTCCGGCGAGGCTGTGGCCAAGTACGGTCTGAAGCCCATGGCCAAGCTGATCGGCTGGGGCCAGGGCGGTGTGGATCCCAAGATCATGGGCGTCGGCCCCGTGGTCGCTTCCCGCAACGCCATGAAGAAGGCCGGCGTCACCATCGACGACATCGACCTGATCGAGGCCAACGAGGCCTTTGCCGCCCAGTCCATCGCCGTGGCCCGCGAGCTGCACTTTGACATGAGCAAGGTCAACGTCAACGGCGGCGCCATCCGCCGTCGTCCGTCGGCCGCGGCGGGCGACGGGACCGAATCGCGCATGCGCGGATGCCTCCACGCGAACACCGTCTGCCTGGTCACGCCGAACAGGACCGACCCCTTCTCACCGCCCAGGTGGAGCATGTCCGTCATCAGACGGAACCGCGCCTTCCCGCCGTCCGGACCATCCGGACGCGGGAACGACGCGCCCCACGGCCGTCCCGCCGCGGCCAGGCGTCCCGCCGCGATCCTCGACGCGACGCACGCGGGCGTCGACGCGCCGGTGCCATACGGCAGCACCACGGGATCCGCGCCCACCTCCGGAACCAGTCCGGACGCCATGCGCTCCGCATCCCGCCACAGCGACTCCACCGCCATCCACGCGGTCCTGTCGGGAACCCACTCCCGCGGATTCTCCCAAGCCCTCACCGTCCTGCCGTCCACCGCCGCCAGACGGCCGAACTCCGCCGTGGACATGCCGAACATCTCGCGATACATGCGCAGATCCGGCTTCGACCTCGTCCACGTCAACCCGTCCACGACCTCCGCCATGCGGACCTCCCCAGATAAAAACCATGCGAAAACCGGGAAGACGAAGCCTTCCCTCTTGGCCCCGAAGCCCCTCCCCCACCCGGAAAACTGACGAACACCGAACGGACCGGCACGACCGGCGATCCCCGAAGACCGGAACGAGGACATGAGGTCGGGCGCATGCCAGCGTGCCACCCGGCCCGGCGCTTCGCAAGGATCCGCGCGTCCGGCACGGGCAACCATCGTCCCGTGGTGTATACCACGGGCCTCCGGATGCCCATGCCGTCCACGCGCCTTGCGCAACGCCGCCCGCAGGCGGGCTCCGGACCAGGTGCCCCACCGTCATGCGTCCGAAGAACAGGACGACCCACGGACGGGGGAACCGTCCGAACCATGGAAGGGAAAGACCATGAACGACAACGACAAGGAAAACGAGGCGACCACCGGCAAGTGCGCGGAGTGCGGCGGCGAGACGCCCGCGCGGGACACGCACCAATGCGCGGCATGCCACGTCACGCTGTGCGAGAGCTGCGTCGAAACATGCCACGACTGCGGCGTCGGCCTGTGCCACGGATGCTACGAGGAATGCCAATGCGCGGAAACCCTCTGCCACGACTGCGCGCTCTGCTACGAATGCGTGTACGACCTCGACGGCGACTACGCCTACTGCTCCGACTGCTGGAACAGCAGACGGCAGGAACCCTACTACGTCGACAGCCCGTGCTGGCTCAAAATGCAGGAACACAAGCACATGCTCACCATCGGGCTCGAAATCGAAATCAACGGCGCGCACGGCCAGAGCCGACTCAAGGAAAGCCCGCTCATCGCGGGCTGGTGCACCGATTTGAGCCTCGACGACGAGGGACGCGAATACCAGACGCGAATCCTCACCCGCGAGGACTTCGACGCCATCTACGGACTCGTGCGCGGAATCCACACCGAATCAAGGGAACCCGACAAGGCTGGCGGGCACATGCACCTGCGCCGCACGAGCCGCCAGACCCCCAGCCGCTGGTACTGGGCGCTCAAGGGACTGTCCGACCAGCAGGCACGCAACCTCAACATGCGCCACACCTCCAACAACCGATGGTGCGAGCTAATCCACGGCGACTACGACGGCAAGCACACCGCCGTCAACGGATGTCACGAGAACACCATCGAGCTGCGCACCTTCGCCCGATGGGACGAGACCACCGCCCACAGACTCATACCAGCCCTCGAATGGGCGAGCCACATGTGGCGCCATTTCGAGAGCCACGACCTCTACCAGCTCAAAACCGCCGACATCATGCGCGAAAGCGCGCGAAGCGCCTACCAAACACCCCGAACCACACCCGCGATGCGTCTCTCCGCACGAAAGGAAGCCTGAAAAATGTGCGTCATCGTCACCGCCGAAAAAGGAAGCATGCCCACCATCGACCAACTCACGCGAATGAGCGAGACCAACCCGGACGGAGCCGGAATCGCATGGCACGACGGAAACGGACTCCACCGCGTCCGCCACTCCGACAACGGCAAGACCCTCGCGTTCATCACCGAACACTGGAACGAACTCAAAGCCACGCCCTGCCTAATCCACTTCCGACTCGCCACCCACGGAGCCGTCAACACCGAGAACACGCACCCGTTCCGCTACACGCTCGGCAACGACGAACACGGATACATCGCCCACAACGGCATCGCCCAAAAACACACGAACGGACGATACGCGAGCGACAGCCGCAACGCGATACTCGCATGGCAGACCGGACAAACCGACCTCACGGACGGAACCCAAGGAAAATTCGCCAAAATCGACCAAAACGGACGAATCCAATGGCTCACGCCACCCCAGACCATCGAAGGCGCGGAAGGCGAACCCATACAGGTGTCCAACACCCGATGGCAGGACACCATCTGGGACGAATGGCGCACGGAATACGACGACGCCTACATCGAAGGCTGGAACGACGGATACGAAGCCGCCATAAACGACATGCTCAACGACGGCATCGACACCACCACCGGCATACGCCGCCGCTAGAAGACCAGACCACACGACGACAGGGGGGCGGAGGAACGCGACACGCACCCACCACCCCCTACCGCCGGAACGGAAAAACACGAGCGAA
>OLOB01001698.1_pt1 | contig 14111 bp, 6 predicted proteins | sample 1671911 | NCBI WGS metagenome assembly OLOB01 (sample SAMEA3136625, study PRJEB25190) | human gut metagenome | biome: human gut; feature: human-associated habitat; material: faeces | place: Austria | collected 2013
CCCCAACGGCGCCGGCAAGTCCACCTTCCTGGCGGCCCTGGCTGGTCGGCGCGAGCCCGACGGCGGCCGCGTCACCCGCACCGGCGGCGTGAGCGTGGCGGTCCTGAGCCAGGCCGACGACCTGCCGCCGGGCACCACCGTGCGCACCGCCGTCCACGGCCGGGCCCCCGAGCACGAGTGGGCCTCCGACCCGGCCGTGCGTGACATCCACGCCGGACTCATCGCCGACCTCGACCTGTCCGCCGACGTCGCCACCCTCTCCGGGGGCCAGCGCCGCCGCGTCGCCCTGGCCGCGGTCCTCACCCGCCGCGCCGACGTCGTCATCCTCGATGAGCCCACCAACCACCTCGATGTCGAGGGCGTGGACTGGCTCGCCCGTCACCTGCGGGCCCGCTTCAACGGCCCGGGCGGCCGGGCCTCCGGCGCCCTGGTGACCGTCACCCACGACCGCTGGTTCCTGGACGCCATCTGTACCAACGTGTGGGAGGTCGTCCCCGGCATCGACCCCGGCGGCGGGCGCCCCCAGGTGGCCGGTCGCATTGAGACCTACGACGGCGGCTACGCCGCCTATGTCCTGGCTCGGGCCGAGCGCGCCCGCCAGGCCGCCGTGGCCGCCGTCAAGCGGGAGAACCTCCTGCGCAAGGAGCTGGCCTGGCTGCGCCGCGGCGCCCCCGCCCGCACCTCTAAGCCCCGCTTCCGCATCGATGCCGCCGAGGCCCTCATCGCCGACGTGCCGCCCCCGCGCGACACCGTGGCCCTGACCGCCATGGCCACGGCCCGCCTGGGTAAGAAGGTCCTCGACCTGGAGGACGTCACCGTGCGCTACCCCGGGCCGCCCACCGACACCGGCGAGGCGACCCAGCGGGAGGTCCTGCGCCGGGTCACCTGGCGGCTCGCCCCCGGTGAGCGCGTCGGCGTCGTCGGCGTCAACGGAGCCGGCAAGACCACCCTGCTGCGCCTGCTCGAAGGCGTCCAGGAGCCCACTGAGGGCCGCGTCGCCCGCGGCAAGACCGTCCAAGTGGCCACCCTGTCCCAGTCCACCCACGAGCTCGACGCGCTCGCGGACCTGCGCGTCGTCGAGGCCGTGGCCATGGTGGGGGAGAGGGTCGTCGTCGGGGACAAGGAGATGACCGCGGCCCAGCTCGTCGAGCGCCTGGGCTTCACCCGTCAGCGGGCCTGGACCCGGGTGGGGGAGGTCAGCGGCGGGGAGCGCCGCCGGCTCCAGCTCCTGCGCCTGCTCATGACCGAGCCCAATGTGCTCCTGCTCGACGAGCCCACCAACGACCTGGACACCGACACCCTGGCCGCCGTCGAGGACATCCTCGACTCCTTCCCCGGCACCCTCGTGGTCGTCTCCCACGACCGCTACCTCCTGGAACGGGCGACCGACCACCAGGTGGCGCTGTTGGGCGACGGCAGTGTGCGCGATCTGCCCGGCGGGGTCGAGCAGTACCTCCAGATGCGCCGCGAGGCCATGGGCGCCGCCGGGAGTCCCAGAGCCTCAGCGGGCGCTGCGGCATCCGCGGCGACGCGGGCGGCGGCTGAGCCCACGTCTGAGCGCAGCGCCTCCAGCGGGGCCCGTCGGCACGAGGCTCGCAAGGCCCTGGGGCGCATCGAGCGGAAGATGGAGCGGGCGGCTCAGTCTCTCGCCGCTCTGCACGCGCGCATGGAGGAGGTCTCGGCCGATCCGAACCGGGTGGGGGAGCTGGCCGAGCTCGGCCGTGAGCTCGTGGCCGCCGAGGCGACCCACGCCGATCTGGAGGAGCAGTGGCTCGAGGCGGCGGAGGCGCTGGAGGCCTGAGGGACGGTGCCTCCGCGCCCTGGCGGTGCCTCGTCGCTGGAAGCGGTGGGGAGGGAACGGGACTCGGGGAGAGGGATCGGGGAGGTCAGCGGCGACGTCGCTGCTCACGGACACCCAGGCCGTCTGCGCCGATCAGACGACGGGGGCGACCTGGCGGGCCAGCTCGACGAGATGATCCAGGTTGGGGGCGATATCCTCAGCGGCGGCGCCCCACAGGCGCATGACCAGGTCCACCGGGACCGTGGGCAGTCCCGCCAGCCTCAGGACGACGACGCCCTGGGTGGGGCCGTTGGACTCGTAGAAGGCGGAGAACCCCACCATGTCCGGGCCCGGCCGCAGGCGCACCAGCTCGGCCTCGGGCAGGAGCGCGGCGACGATCTGGCGCTGGGTGGCGCGGCGTCCCTCCTTGGAGCCGTCATCCTTGGCGATCTCCAGGCTGAGGTCGATGACGAAGGGCGGGTGGGCGACGTCGTCGATATGCATGAGACGGGCGAAGCGGCCCTGGCGCTCCATGGCCTGCAGCTCGTTGAGCAGGGACTCCAGCTCGGAGCGCCACTGCGGCCCGGTCACTCCCAGGTGGGCGCTGCGGTGCCTGGCCTCCTCCCGCGCCCATCCCGGCGGTGGGAAGGGCGGGATGATCACCCATCGCTGGGGATCAGGAGTGACCGCGATCTGCACTGTGTGTTCCTTCCGAGACCTCGTCCGACTGCGAGGCAGTGGGCCGGGCGCCTACCATGTCTGTCCTATGAGGACCCGAGAGCGACATACGACAATTATGCCTGCATCCGCACGCCGACGTGTGGTCCGCGTGCTGGTGGATGCGGGGCTCATCATCGCACTGTGTGCCGTCACGGAGCGCTGCTGTGGAATCTTATTCGCTGTCGGGGCGGTTGTGCTGCTTATTGCTGTGATGACTGCCATGATGGCAATGACAGGCGCCACACCCGGCGGGCTGGTGACGGGGGTCCGGCTGCGGAGGGTAGCGGACACCAACGGTCCCCCTGGACGCTCTGCGGTGATTTACGTCGCATTTTTAGGCCTCTCTTTGGTGGCAACCGCAGGTCTGGCCCCCCTGGTGTTGTGGATCCTCTCACTATGGCGTGCTGAACAGCGCACCTGGTTCGACCGACTGGCCGGAACGGTTCTTCTCAGCGCCAGGCCGACCTCGGTGACGGCCTGCTCCCTGGTGGTTGAGGGCTCAGTAATCCCAGTTCTGGGGCCGATTGTTCTCGGGCGCCGGCCGGCCCCGATCGAGTCCCACCCCGATGCGCAGCTCGTCGCGGTGCTCCGTTCGGAGGACTCCGTGTCCAAGACGCACGCCCTGTTCGTGCCCGCTTCGGATGGGGTACTCGTCACAGATCTGGGCTCGACGAACGGAACCCACATCGAGGACGAGGAGGGCGTTCACCGACTCTCACCCGGCCGACCGGAGTACGTGCACCGGGGACGGCAGGCATACTTGGGTGACGGTGTCTGTATCGTCCGTTGAGGAGAAAAATGATGACAAACAGCCCGAACAGCAGCGCGAACAACGAGGTCTGGTGGACCGAGGGTTCGTGGACAGGCGTGGTCACGCCACGTGCTGTGATGATCCTGCCCCCGTCGGTGCCGCAGGACCTCACCGAGCGCCTGTGGCGGCTGCTGCGCAGTGAGGAGGCCTCGCTGACGCGGGCCCTGGATGAGCTCGTGATGGGGATGGGCGGACGTCTGGGTGCGATCCCGGACTTCGTGCTCGCCGTCTCGGCGCCCGAGGACGTCTTCCATGTGGCGCTGCGCGGTGCCCCGCAGATGGAGGTCGACGGCAAGGCGCTGGACGCCTCCGCGGTCACCACCTGGTTCGAGACGACGGTGACCGCCCCCAACTCGGTCATCGTCAGCGCGCCCGACGGCGCCGGACAGGTGCGCCGCCCGGCGGTCGACGCCGTCGTGAGCACCGGCCACCTGGTGCTCCGTGGATCGGAGAAGTCGAGCGGGACCCCGTCCCCCAGCCGTGCATCGTCGAAGGGGTCCGGTGACTCCGACGACGATGACCCTGACCCGGCTGGTCCTGACTACTCCACCGCTTCTGCCGGTTCCGCCGGAACCCCCGCTGCTGCCGTGAGGACCTCTCGGTCCTCCCGTCGGGCATCGCGTCGCGCCTCGCACCGTCAGTCCGCCTCGTCGGACCACTCGGAGCAGGACGACTCGTCTGAAGGGGCGCCTGCCGAGGCCGCTGAATCCGCCGACGCCGTCGACGACCTCATCGAGATCGCGCAGGACAACGCCGAGCAGCAGGCCCTCGATGGTGCCGAGCTCGCCGCGTCCCTCGAGAGCGCCGAGGCCGCTGAAGCTGCCGGTCAGTCGGAGGACTCCGCTGAGGACTCCGATGCTGCTGAGGAGTCGGCCCTGATCGCCGACTCCGAGGGACCCGCTGACCTGCTGGCCGTCGTGGCCGGCATCTCCGAGGCCCCTGAGGCGACTGAGGTGACGCCGTCGCCCGAGCTGCCCGAGTCCTCCGAGACTCCCGACGAGACCCCGGACGCCCAGACCCCTGAGGCCGTCGAGGTCGCCACAGAGTCCTCACCGGAGACCTCCGATGAGGATCTGCTGATCGCCCCCGTCTTCGATATCCCGGCCCTGCCGATCCCCTCCGCTCAGGAGGCAGAGGCCATGATCCCGCCCCCTCCGCCCCCGTCGAGCGAGGATCTTGAGGCTGCTGGTATCAAGGACGCTGCCGCCGAGGTCACCGAGGTCGCCCAGACCCCGGCCGACTTCGTGCCCGTTGAGGCCGCCGAGGCCGCCGTGGTCGCGGAGGCCACTGCTGTTGCCGAGGCCGCCGCGCAGGCGCACGCCGAGGAAGAGCCCGTACGCTCCGGGGACCACGACGGACAGACCATCAACGGTCTGCCCGAGGACCTGGTCGGCGAGCTCGTCTCCCTCGTGGGAACCGGGCCCACCAGCCCGGCGTCCCCGGTCTCGGCGAGCTCTCCCAGCGAACCCGACGCCATCCGGATCGTGCTGTCGGCGGTGTGCCCCCAGGGCCACCCCAACCCCACGAACTACACCGTGTGCCGCGTCTGCGGAGCTGAGCTCAACCGTCCGGCCAAGTCGGTGGCCTGCCCTCCTCTGGGGCGCGTGGTCACCTCCGGCGGCGAGAGCATCGAGCTCAACCGTCCCCTCCTGGTGGGTCGCAACCCTGTGGCCGACGACATCGCCAGCGTCGCGGAGGTCCCCCTCCGTCCGCTGACTGTCGCCAGCCCCAACCAGCTCGTCTCCCGCAACCACATCCTCATCGACCTGGATGCGTGGAGCGTTCTGGCCCAGGACCTGGGCAACTGCAATGGCACTGTTCTCAACCGCCAGAACGAGGCGCCCGTGCGCCTGTCCTCGGCGAATCCGGTGCTCCTGCGCAGTGGAGACGTCCTCGACCTCGGCGATGGCCAGACCCTCGCCTTTGAGAACCTCCCCTGATGCTGGATCACAAGGGACCGCCTCCGGTCATCTCCGGGTTCACGTACCTGGAGAGACTCGGAGCGGGAGGCTACTCCACGGTCTACCTCTTCGAGCAGCACATGCCCCGCCGCGAGGTCGCGGTCAAGGTCATGAACGCTGACGTGGAGGACAAGACCGCCTCCCGCTTCGAGTCGGAGGCGAACCTCATGGCGCGGGTCTCCTCCCACCCGGCCATCCTGTCCATCTACGGCGCGGGCGTCTCCGCCGATGGCCACCCCTTCCTGGTCATGGAGTACTGCCCGCCGCCGCAGCTGGGCGCCATCTTGCGCCAGGGTCCCCTCAATGTCGCTGAGACCCTGTCCACGGCGATTCAGATCGCCGGAGCGGTGGAGACCGCTCACCGGGCCGGCATCGTCCACCGGGACATCAAGCCCGCCAACATCCTGTTCACCACCTACCGCCGTCCGGTGCTCTCCGACTTCGGCATCTCCGCCATGAGCGGCCCGGAGGGGGCCGAGGAGCTGCGGGGGATGAGCGTGCCCTGGGCTCCCCCCGAGCAGCTGGTGGGGATGCGCTCGGCCAATCCGGCCTCCGACATCTACTCCCTGGGCGCGACCACCTTCGCGATGCTCACGGGGCGCAGCCCCTTCGAGACCGACGGCATCCCGGACGTCTACGAACTCTCGCGCCGTATCGTCAAGGACCCCCTGCCGCCGCTGGGGCGTCAGGACGCCCCGCCGTCATTGCACCGCGTGCTGTCGGTGGCGATGGACAAGAACCCGGACTCGCGCTACCCGACGGCGCTGGCCTTCGCCCGGGCACTCCAGCAGGTCCAGGCCGAGCTCGACCTGCCGATCACGACGGTCGACCTGTTCCAGGAGCCGGACAAGGCCGCGAAGTCCGCCCGGCGCCCCAACCCCGACGAGGCCGATACCGCCACGAAGATGGGGGTCTTCAACCAGGTCGACGTCACCAGCGAGCACATCGCTATGCGGGTGGAGCCCGACAGCGAGGACAAGGGCTCGTCGTCGGACTCGGAGGCCGGTGAGTCGAGCCGCCCCAACCGCATGCGGGCCGTACTGACCGGTCTGCTGGTCGTGGCCATGGTCGCCGCCGTCGTCGCCGCGATCGTCGTCTCCCAGAACCAGGACAAGCAGAAGAAGCCCAACAACCCCATTGCCACGATCGCCCCGCAGCCCGATGCCAACCCCCTGCAGGCCTCGGTGCCCATGGTGGGCGACATCGTCGGTGAGGCTCAGGGAGACGGCACGGTGAAGTTCAGCTGGGGTGAGCCGGAGACGAACTGGTCCGGCAGCTACCTCTACCGGGTCAAGCTGCCTGACGAGGAGACCGAGGTGGACTCCACCCGCACCAACGAGGTCACCGTCAACGCCCAGCCGGCGCGCACCTGCCTGGAGGTCACCGCGGTGCGCTCGGACGGTAAGGCATCGCCGGCCAAGACCGCCTGCGTTGACACTCCCTGAGGTCACGCCCCGAGAGAGGATCACGCTCGAGGCGTCGTTGAGTGAGCGCCGTCGAGACCCATAACCACTGGGGCCCGCACTCCTGGACAGGAGTTCGGGCCCCAGCGCTTGAGGGAACCGGTACAGAGCTCAGACGACCTCCACCTTGAAGGCGATGCGGCCGAAGAAGATCGTGCTGCCCTCCAGGGCGGACAGTGCCTTGTCCGGTACGGCCTCGACGGTGCGCCCGTCGCGGTACTCCACCCGCGTCCCGTTGGTGGAGTGCAGGTCGGTGACCCACACCCCGTCCAGCAGCGGGAAGATCGCCGCGTGCGTCTTGGACACCGAGCGTGTGGGATCGTCGAGAGCCACGCGCTCCGCCCCGGGGTAGGCCGAGATGTTGTCGGGGTCGCGGCCCACCACCGTGGGCTCGTGGATAACGATCGGGTTGCCGCCCAGCAGCGGGACAAGACGCACCGATAGGGCCGGGGCGGCCGAGGAGGCCGACGGCAGCGACGGTGTGGCGGTCTGGGCGCTTGCGGCGGGAACCGGGGTGAGTGGGGGCAGAGAGACGCCCGCAGCGGGGGCAGCGGAGGCAGGTGCGGCCGCCCCCGGCTTGCTGCCGGCACCGTGCCTGGACGTGCCGGTGTGAGGCTGCGCCGGCGCCTGGACGGAGGCGGAGCGCTCGTGACGAGTGGCGCCGGCCTCCGCGGCGGGGGCATCGCTGCGGGACTCACCGGGGACGGCGCGTTCATCCGCGGGCGAGGGGATACCCGGCCCCGAGAAGCGGTGCGAGGCGTGGGACCGGCGTGCGGAGCTCGCCTCGGAGGCGGCCGCGCTCGCCGCGCTGCCGGCAGAGGTCCGAGCGTGGCTGCGGTGACTGCGCACGGTCGGGTGTGTGTTCCCCTCGGAGGATGCCGGCACACCACCGGGAACGGTGGCCGGGTTGGTCAGGTCCATCGGGGACGCGTGCTGCGCAGGCGCCGAAACCGTCTTCGGCTGCTGCGGCAGGCCGTCGTCGGAGACGATGACTCCTTCCGGCAGGGAGTCCACCGTGGCGGCATCGACCGAGGTGGGAACCGAGGACCAGGGCACCGAGTCGATGAGGGCCTGCGTGTTGCGGTCCCCTGAGGGCAGGATGCTGGAGGTGTCGAAGGTGTGCGCCACCTCCGGGACGGGGCCTGCTCCGGCAGCGAAGCGCTGCCGATCGGAGGCGAAGAGGCTCTCGCGACGAGGAACGCCGGGCTGTGACACCGACTCTCGCTGATCCTCGGCGGGTGCAGCAGACGAGCCGGAGGTCTTCTTGCCGGTGTGACCGGGCTGAATCCTCCAGCGCTGGGCGTGGGCGTGTCGTGGTTCCATCGTTTGTGATGTTACGGGTTTTGTGGCTTTCGAGCGCGGGACTTGTGGTGTGGAAGTCGCATCGTGCGACGTGGAGGACTCTGATGCCTCGGAATCGGCAGCAGTTTTGGAGGATTCCGCTGAGGGCGTCGTCGCTTCGGACTGCTGCTGATCGGCCGGGTGCTGATATGAGGGCGGCGCGTGGGACGAGGGCTTCTCGGCCTCGTCACCCTGGCCGTCGGTGGCATCCGTGGACTGAGACGGCGCGTCCTCCACGATGTCGAGCGTAGCGGTTTCGGATTCCGTCTGCGAGGGCTGCTGCGTCGGGGCGTCGTCGGAGTCGGACGATGCGGCCGCCGGCGGCTCCTCGGCGTCCGCCTCGGACGGCTCGCCGGATGGTTCCTCGACGTCCGCAGCCGGTTCCTCGACCGGTTCCACGGCGTGCTCGTCAACCGCCTCCTCAGCTTCCCCTGCCGTTTCTTCGGCCGTCTCCTCGGTCGGTGCTGGGCCGGCCGGCTGCGATGATGCGGCCGGGGCGGCGTCGTCCGCCTCCGGCTCGGTGGCCTCGGCGGGGGCGAGCGGTGCCGGCTCCGTGTGCTGGTGAGCCGGGGGAGCGGCGTCCTCCGCTGCCTCGGGGGCGGTTGAGACGGTGTCCTCGTCGGCCGGCCCCGTCGAGGGTATCGATGCTCCTGCCACGGCCGGCCGTGAGCCGGCGTGGGCAGCGGCCATGGCAGCGGATGCCTGAGGATCCATGGGGGTGGCCGAAGCGACGGCGACGGCCTCGGCGTCGGTGTCCACAATGGCCGGACCGGCCTCCGCCGCCGACTTCGCGGAGGCGGACGATGACACGGTCGCCGCCTTGGTGGCCTTGACGCTGACCTGAGGCGCGGCTGCGATCGTTGCGGCATCCGTGCTCGCGGCCTGGCCCGCGGCGGAGCCTCCTGAGACCACAGGCGCGTAGCCGTCGGATGAACCGGCCGTCAGGGCGCGACCGGCATGGCGCGCGGGCCGGGCCGGACGGGGCCGACGGATCGAGGAGGAGACCGGATCCGACGTCGTCGGGTGCGCGTTCCTGCCGGAGGAGTCGGTGATGCCGGCCTCGGTGGCGCTCTGGGCGCCCGCGGTGGCGGCCTGCTGGGTCTCCTGTGCCGTCTCCTGGCCGGCCCTGGCGCGCGTCGAGCCCGGACGGGGGCCGCGTTTCCTGGGCTTCTTGCCCCGTGCCGTCTTGCCCGCCTTCTTCTCGGTTTTGCGCTCGGCTCGCTCGGAGGGCCGAGTGCGGGGGGCGGACTCGCCTGACTCCTCGGGGGCCTGAGTGGACAGTTCCGCGGCGGGTTCCTGGCCCGCGGCGCTGCGCTCGGCGGGGGAGGAGAGAGACGCGCGCCTGGCGGCGTCCCAGGCCTCACCGATGTCCTGAGCGGAGGACGTCTCGGGCTCCTCCGGCGCCACGGCACCGGCGTCGGCCCGGGGGCCGAGGGAGGCGGGCTCGGTGGCTGGGCGGTGTGCCGACCCGGCCTCTGAGGGAGCAGGTCGTGCGGGACGCTTCGGCCTGCGGGCGTTGAGCAGCGCCATCCCGGAGAGCTTGTCGTGCCAGCCGCGCCCCTCGGGGTCGGCGGCCGCCGTGCGCATGAGCGCGATGGTGCCCAGGCCGAGCGTGGTGATGCTGACGGCCAGGATGAGATCGGCGTGGAGGAACGAGCCCAGTGGTGAGGGGGTCTGGTTGCGGGCCCCCAGCATGCGGATCCTGAGCAGGCGCCCGCCCAGGGACCAGCCGGTGGCGGCGATGGCCAGCCAGCGTGCCCCGACGACCAGACCGAAGGCGATGAGCCCGCTGGTCAGGGCCGGGCGGCCGCCCACCTGCCAGATGACCGTGGTCAGGCCCCCGACCAGAAGCGAACCGATGACGAGGTCGATGACCCCGGCGACGACACGTGCCCGCACCAGGGCCGGGGGGAGGCGGCGATGCACAGCTGAGGGCGTGTGCGCGCCGGCCCGGGCCGCGTCGGGCTCCGGGCCCCGGGAGTCGGCCGTCTGCGCTCCGCCGTGCGGATCACCGGGGGCGCTCGGCGCCATGCCGTACGGACTGACGACGTCGGTGCGCGGCGCGTCATCGGACGGACGGGAGGACGTCGGTCGGCCCGCAGCGGTCGAGGCGCTGCTACGGGCGTCAGCAGTGATCGTCATGACCGCAACCTCCTGGGTCGACGTGACCGCCTGTCGGCGGGATGGACGAGGGAGCGCGGGGACAAACGGGCCCATACCCGTCCCAGGCGCGAGCGGTCCGCCCCCATGCAGCGGACGATCGCATCTGAGGATTCCCACAACTCCCCTAGAGCGTACGATGGCGGCTCCCCGGAGCTGAAGACCTGGGTGTCAACTGCTCCGGCGAATCGAGGCAGATCGACCTGCGGGAAGTGAGGGGCCAGCTGCGCGGCTGCCTCCCTCCGAGTGGCCCCCCACCCGGGGTAGCGCCCCAGGTCGCGGGCCCGGTCAAGAATCTCCTCCCAGGCTCCCAGGGCCTTGCCGACGCCGGTGCGTGCGCGTCGGCGTCGGCGCCGCCAGGCCTTCCACCCCAGGACCGAGCCCACGATCATCGCGATCGCCAGGACGGAGCCTCCGACGGCGATGACCGCCGTCGGCAGACCGCCCTTGTCCTTGTCCTGGGGGTCGTCGCGCTGCGGGTCCTCGTAGTTGGGGGGCAGCTGGGCCGGGTCCTCATTGGGCAGCGGGGGCTGGAGGACGTTGGGCTCGGGGTTGGAGACCTTCTGGGTGGTCTGCTGCTGGGGAACCTGGTCGCGGTCCGGCGTGACGTCGAAGGACACCCAGCCCAGTCCCTCGAAGGGGATCTCCACCCAGGCCTTGACGTCCTCGCCGGTGACGGTCTTGGCGTCGCCGTCAGTGGCCGGGTCGAAGCCCATGACGACGCGGGCCGGGATGTTGAGCGAGCGGCACATGAGCATCATGAGCACCGAGTACTGCTCGTCGTCGCCGATGAGGGAGTCGGCCTCCACCATGGAGGCGATGCGGGCGGCCCCGTGCCCGGGCTGGGAGGGGCTCTTGGTGCCGTCGGAGTAGTAGCTCGTGCGCAGGCGCTGCTGAAGCGCCCGGACCTGCGCGATGGGGTTGGACTCGGCCCCGACGATCTCCTTGGCCAGGGAGGCCACTGACGACGGTACCTGCTCGACCGGTCCCAGCGAGGTCTGCGCCAGCGAGGCCTTGTTGAGGGCGGCCTCGGAGGGCGCGGTGTAGGGGGCGACCCGCTCGGTGAGGACGTCACCCGAGGCCAGGCCGCTGGTGGCGATCCCGGTGGAGGAGAACTTGTCGTAGTACATGCCCTCGCGCAGGGCCGACTGACGCGGCCCGGAGGACTCGATGCGGATCGTCTCGGGCATGGTGGGCACCCAGGGGAAGCTGTAGTCCTCGATGGTCAGGGAGGAGGTCTGCTTGCGTCCGTCGAGCCGGTTGGCCGTCAGCTGGGTCTTGTCGCCGATGCGCTCGAAGCGCGACTGGCCGTTCTCGTTCTGACCGATGTGGGCCGACAGACCGTCGTAGGAGTCCAGGGCGGCGATGCGGATGCGTCCCCCCGAGGGCAGATTGATCGGCTTCATGAGCCGGGTGTGGGCCTTGTCCGTCTCCAGGGTGCGCACCAGGGACAGGGGGCTGGCGTACTCGGTCACGTCCAGCGGCGGCTGGAACAGGTCGCGCACCACCGTCCGGGAGGCGGGGGCGGCGGGGGTGAGGACCATGGCGGCCAGGGAGGTGACCAGCAGCAGCACGGCGGCGATGACCGTTCCGCGCAGGGCCGCCCGCCCCAGGTCCCCGGTGGAGCGGGCGCTCGTGGCGCCCGAGGTTGTCGAGAAGGAGCTCAGGTCCAGGGCCTCGACGACGTGGCTGCGCCGCTGCCGCAGGGAGCCGCAGGTCCACAGGGCCAGGATCCCGACGACGAACAGGACGCCCAGCACGGTCGGGCGCACGGTCTCCTGCCCGCCCCAGCCGATGCCGACGGCGGGCAGGCAGGTCAGGGTCAGGCCGGCCAGGACCTCACGGCCCGCCAGGATGAGGCGGGTCGCCAGCGCCGAGACCACCAGCCCGGTCATCCAGGGCAGCACCGTCATCCCGCTGAAGGAGCTCAGCGGCATCGGCACGGTCAAGGCGTCGCGCCACACGGTGATCGTGGAGCCCAGCACCGTCTTGATCGCCGCGGTCCCGGAGCCGACGTCGGTCAGCAGCCACGGGGCCACCAGGACGTGGACCAGCGCCAGGGCCGCCATGCTCGGCAGCACCGACAGGCGCAGGCGCGAGCAGAGCATGGAGGTCAGGGCGCCGATGAGCGCGCCGTAGCCGACGGCGAGGCAACCGACCACGGAGGCGAAGATCGGCAGGAAGGGGACCGCGCCGATGGCGAGGATCCCGGCCATGAGGACCAGCTCGAGGGCGGCGGCCGCCGGCGTGGGCGGCTTGGCGCCGCGCCGGGGAGGCAGGAAGCGGCGGGCGGAGAGCGCCGGCCGAGAGGGGCGCGACAGGAGCGGTCCGGCGCCGGTGATCGAGCGGGCCTGACGAGTCGTCTCGTTGCTGTAGAGGCTGCGCGTGCGCGACGACGTCGCCGTCGACCAGGAGGAGGGCGACCCGTCCGAGCCTCCGGAGGGCGCAGCGGTGACCTGCGAGGGGGCCTCGGCCGGAGAGGGCGCCCCGGCCGGCGAGGCGCCCGGGACCGGGGAGCCCGCGGTGCGGGGGGATGCGGTGGTGAGGGTTGTCGTGGGGGTCATAGTGCTCGCCTCAGGGCGGTGGGAAGCTGCTCAAGACGGTCCATGTCCACGACCGGCATCGTTCCGGCGTGGTGGCGCGACAGACCGCGCTGGCCGGCGCGCAGGGCAACGGTCACCATGGGCAGTGGGGCGAAGCCGCGGGCCCGGGCCAGCACGGCGCGGTCGACCTGCTGGCCGGTGACGAGGACGACGATAGAGGCATCGGGGTGCGCCGTGCAGGCGTGTCGCACCAGGAGGTCGCAGCCGTAGTCGTCCTCACCGGTGCTCAGCAGGCAGGACGTGTCCAGCATCCGCAGGGCGGAGGAGGTGGGCAGGGCCCCGATCTGGGTGATGAAGCGGACCTCGCGCCCGTCCTGGATCGCGTCCATGGCCAGCGAGCAGGCGATGGACACCGCGGTCTCGAAGTCCTCCTCACCGGCGTAGTCGTCGTGGCGGGTGGACAGCAGGACGAGCAGGCTGGAGCGGCGGGTCTCCTCGAACTGCCGCACCATGAGCCGGCCGGTGCGGGCCGTGGTGCGCCAGTGGACGTTGCGCCGGTCATCGCCGGGGACGTACTCGCGCAGGGCGTGGAAGGCGACGTCGGAGCTGGACAGGTCCTGGGTGACGGCGCCCTCGATGTCCCGCAGGACACCGTGCAGGACTGTGCCCAGGCGCACGGTGCGCGGGTGGATGTGGATGTGCTGCGGGGTGCTCAGGGAGCGCTCGCGCTGGAGCAGCCCCACCGGGTCGCGCTGGACCGCCAGGACCGGACCGACGGTGACGATGCCGCGGCGCTGCGTGGGCAGGACGAAGCCGCGCTCGTGGACGGCCCCGGGGGTCAGGGTGGGGACGACGAAGACTGCGCGCCCCGGCCCCACCGGCATCTCCATGCGCGAGGGCAGCAGCGGCCGGGTACGGGGGTTGGTGACGGTCAGGCGGATGAGGGCGTGGTCGCCCACGGTGACGCGGGACTCGAGCAGGTTGTGGTTGACCGAGTAGCCGCGGCGGGGGATGAGCCACAGCCAGGCGCTCACCGCGACGATGCCGACGGCGGCCGCGGCGCTCCACGCCTCCTGCCAGCCCATGACGGCCCCGGTCAGTCCGCAGGCCGCCAGCAGCACCAGGCTGCCCCATCCGATCGGGGTCACGGTGTGCAGCAGCCAGCGCAGCGGCCGCAGCGCCACCGCGGCCGCTGCGGCCAGTCGGGACTGCGAGGGCCTGGCGGTCAGGGACTCGTTCGTGGAGGTCGACGACGCAGCCGGTGCCGCGGGCTGCGCGGAGGCCGGCGCCCCCGAGGACGTGGGGGCTGCGGCGGAGGAGGCGGATGCGCCG
>OLOB01001703.1_pt1 | contig 14083 bp, 10 predicted proteins | sample 1671911 | NCBI WGS metagenome assembly OLOB01 (sample SAMEA3136625, study PRJEB25190) | human gut metagenome | biome: human gut; feature: human-associated habitat; material: faeces | place: Austria | collected 2013
TGTAGATACTTGGCTCAGTAGAGCCATTGAGCAAGAAGCCCCCACTTCAAAATCTGTGATTTAAGTGGTGGGAGCATGTCACTAAAAGTGCAGGAAAATAAAATGACTACAGGAGGTTCTGACATGGAATTGAAGACAGAGATTTTGATTATCGGCGGCGGCGCGTCCGGCATGGCGGCGGCTGTTGCAGCAGCAGAGATGGGTGCAGAGGTAACCGTTGCGGAAGCGAATGCGGCGGTGGGCGGAAACGGCCTTTTCCCGAGAGGCATTTTTGGTGTGGACAGCAAGATACAGCGCAAGAAGCTTGTTTTTGCGGACAGAGATCAGATTTTCAGGGATTGTATGAATTATTCCCATTGGAAGATTGACGGCAGGATTATCCGTACACTGATTGACAAGAGTGGGGATACCGTCAATTGGCTGATGGACAGAGGTGTTGAATTCTGCGACGTGGTGCATCATATCCCGAACCAGACACCGGAGGTTTTTCATATTACAGAGGCTGAGGAGAATGTGGGGCATTGCGTCATCCGCAATCTGAAAAGAATCTGCGAAGAAAAAGGCGTGCGCATTCTCACAGGCGCCAAGGGTAAAACTTTACTTAAAGACGAAAAAGCCAGTGTCTGCGGCGCTGTGTGTGAGACGAAGGACGGCGAAGTGGTGATCAAGGCACAGAAGGTGATTCTGTGTACAGGCGGTTTTGCGGGCAACGATGAAATGGTTGAAAAATATTACCCAGGATTTAAGCGTGAACTGGTAGGCCAGGGCGGCGGCATGCGTCATCCGGGAGATGGTATCCGAATGGCGCTTGAGGCGGATGCGGAAGTGGAAGGCAACTTTACCATGGAAGCGGCAGCACCGAAGATTAAGGGATATGATGCGCTGAATCTTTTCCTTGGCAAACCATACAATGTGTGGCTGAATCGTTTTGGTGAACGTTTTGCAGATGAAGGGATTGTGTATAATTTCGCAGTATCCTTTAATGCCTGCCTGCGTCAGCCGGATGGTCAGGTATGGGTTGTTTTCAATCAGGCACTGTTAGACCAGACCCTGAGCGACGGCAAGGATATGATTGAGACGATTCATATGCCGCCGAATGTGGAAGAAAGACTGGATACTACCATGGAGCAGGCCATTGCGGACGGTGTGCTCTGCAAAGCAGACAGTTATGAAGCATTGGCTGCGTTTATCGGCTGTGATGCAGAGACAGTGAAGGCGTCTATGGAAGAGTATAATGCATTCTGTCATGCAGGAAGAGACGGTTGGTTTGCCAAGGATAAGCGTTATATGCTGTCTATGGAGGAAGGCCCTTATTATGCCATTAAGGCCGGAGAAGACATGCTGATCACCCATGGCGGTATTCGTGTCAATGAACGCTTTGAAGCTTTAGGCGGTGATTACAAACCGGTTGAGAATCTTTATGTAGCCGGTGTGGATTTCGGCGGCGCAGATGCGGACGTATACAATGTTGTCATGAGTGGACACGGTTTCGGCTTTGCGGTTAATTCAGGCCGAATTGCCGGAGAAAATGCGGTTAAAGCGTTGAAAACTTTGATGCGTTAATAATAAAATTTACGAAAGTCAGATAAACTATAGAAAACCGCTATAGAAAGTGATATACTTGACGGCAGATGAAGATTTGAAAGGAGCATTTGCTATGAAGCAGAATAGAGTAGACAGAATTATGGCAGCCCTGAAGGAAATGGGACTGCATCAGATGCTGATCGTTGATCCGATGTCCATTTATTATCTCACCGGTGTTTATGTGTCACCTTTTGAACGTTTTTATGGTTTATATCTGAGAGAAGACGGCCATCATGCCTTTTTCCTGAACAGATTATTTACAGTACCTCAGGAAGTGGGTATTGAAAAGGTATGGTATTCCGACACAGATCCTGCTATGGAGATCGTGGCTAAGTATCTCGACAAAGATGCACCTCTGGGTGTGGATAAAGAACTGAAAGCAAGATTTTTGCTGCCGCTGATGGAGATGAAAGCAGCAGCCGGGTTTGTCAATGCTTCTCTGGCTGTGGACAATACAAGAGGCATCAAGGATGAAGAAGAGCAGGAACTGATGCGTATTTCTTCAGACATCAACGACAAGGCCATGGCACAGTTCAAGGCCATTGTTCATGAAGGTGTTACAGAGAAAGAACTGGCAGACCAGATGCTGAAGATTTATATGGATTTGGGTGCGGACGGTTACTCCTTTGAACCGCTGGTTGCTTTTGGTGCCAATGCAGCAGACCCGCATCATGAACCGGACAATACGGTATTGAAGGTGGGTGACTGTGTCCTCTTTGATGTGGGATGCATCAGAAAGGGCTATTGTTCTGATATGACACGTACTTTCTACTTCAAGGAAGTGAGTGACGAACATCGTCATATTTATGAAACAGTCCGTAAGGCGAATGAAGCGGCCATTGCCAAGATCAAACCGGGCATTCCTCTTTGTGAATTGGACAATACAGCCCGTCAGCTGATCACTGATGAAGGCTACGGTCCGCAGTTTAACCATCGTCTGGGTCATTTTATCGGACTTTCAGAGCATGAGTTTGGTGATGTTTCTTCTGTGAATACAGACAAAGCCGTTCCGGGTATGATTTTCTCTATTGAGCCGGGTATTTATCTGACAGATGATACAGGTGTCCGTGTGGAAGATCTGGTGCTGGTGACAGAGGATGGCTGTGAGGTGCTGAATCACTATCCAAAGGAACTTCAGATTATCGGTTAATTTGTTGGGCGCTTGTCCGGGCTTGCATCAGATATTGAAGAATGATACAATGAATAAGTGAAGAAATAAGAGAAAGTGTACTTTGCATCTGAGAAGATGTGAAGTACGCTTTGTTGGTTTAAAGGAATATGCCGAGGCACATTCTTTGTTTTATTATGGAGGCAAATACCTATGAATACACATCCTACAGCGACTTTACATATGGCCAACGGCAGTAAAATTGTGATTGAACTTTTGCCGGAAGCTGCGCCGAATACTGTCAACAGTTTTATTTATGCGGCATCTCGGGGATTTATGGATCACCATGCGATTCAAAGAATTGTTCCGGGCAACTGGGTGGACGTGACGTACCAGGCATTTGGACACAAGGAGTGCCAGTATCTGATTCCGAATGAGTTTGAACTGCATCCGGAGATCGAACCGTTGGATTCCCATCCGGGCTGTGTCTGCATGGGCGGTTATGGTGAGGATGGACTGGCCAGCTGCGAATTCTTTTTCCCGCTGCGTGACTGCCCGGATCATAAGGGAATCTATCCTGTTTTTGGAAAAGTTATTGAAGGCATGGATGAGATACGGCGTCTTGAGAAAGTGAAGACCAGACCTGTTGATTTCCCGATTCCGGGGGTTGAGGTCAATGAACCGGTTGAGCCGGAAGTTATTGAGAAAGTTGAACTGGATTTGAAGGGACAGACATATCCTGAGCCAATTCGTATGAAAGTTCAGAATCTTCCGCCATGCTGGACGGATATGAGATAGAAATTGTTGTAGAATATAGAAGGAATGGGGGAAATAGCATGTTTAATATCAGAGAAATGAAACCGGAAGATAAAGCGGTCATTATGCCGATGGTGAGTACTTTTTATCATAGTCCGGCAGTGGAACACGATGTGGATACAGCGGTGCTGGAGCGCACATTTGATGCAGCCACAGACCCGACGATGCCATATATCAGCGGTCTGGTGATGCTGGAAGATGAGAAAGTTGTCGGATATGGTTATGTGACCGGCTATTATGCATCGGAAGTCGGCGGAATGTGCATGTTCATGGAAGAAATGTACTTTACACCGGAATGCCGGGGAAAAGGGTACGGCACAAAAGCCTATCACTGGATTGTGGACCATTATCCGGAATACAAGCGCTTCAGAATCGAAGTCACAGAAAGTAATGTCAACGCCAAACGCCTTTATGAGCGCTGGGGATTTAGATTCCTGGAATATAACCAGATGGTGCTGGATAGATAAAATAGAAGCGGCAGAAGAGGTTTATGATAACTTAAGAATGAGTATGAAAGCCACATCTTAAAAGAGTAAAGCCCGGCCGCCTTCCAGTCAAACGTTAGCACGATTTTGCAGATTTTGCGAGCATAGCAACAGCTTTGAAGCAATGTCTGAGCCCGTAAGGGCGAGTTTTGCGCAGAAGCTGTTAATATGCGGCGCAGCAAAACCAAAAAAGTGCTTTAGTTGACTGGAAGGCGGCCGGGCTTTTTGTTTAAACGCGGACTTTTGTGCCTTTTCCGCCTCTGTTGACAAGTTTCAACTTATTCAACAGTAATTCCTTTTCATTGTGGATAATGGTGCATTCCTGGCTGCTGTCCAGTGGATAAGCAGCTTTGACGCTGTCACCGGAACCGAGGCTGATGCCGCGGACGCCGATGGCAGTTTTCTTCATTTCAGGGATGTTCATCATCGGGAAGCGGATAAAGTAGCCGTTTTCAGTCTGAAGAACAAGCTGGTTGAAGTTGTCGGCAGTGCAGATGGCAATGATGCTGTCGCCGTCGGCCAGCTTGGTGGCGGCAACGGTTCGTTTGGATACATCAAATTCGCTGCCTTTGACCAGTTTCAACATACCGGTTTTGGTAGCAAATAACATCATGGAATCCTGAATGGATGCCAGATTGCATATATGAATGATATTCTCGCCGGAGCTGTCATAGTTGCCCAGGTTGTCCAGTGGAATAGATTTGTCACGGAAACGTCCGAACGGCATATCAGTAATCTTGATCAGATGAAGACGTCCGGTATCGGTGAAGATGCAGGCCTTATCTGTATTCATACAGCTGATGACATATTTGCTTTCGGAGAGTGCGGCTTCCTTGTTGCGCTCAAAAGTAGCCTTATCTATGGTCTTAGCATAGCCAAAACGGTCAATCAGAGCAACGACTTCCATAGCTTCGGCTTTCTTTTCTTCATAGACAGCAGCACCCACATTCTCGATAGAGGTTTTACGCGGTGTGGCATAAGTCTTCTTGATCATATCAAGGTCATGACTGATGACCCGAGACATGCTCTTATGATTCTCAAGGATATCTTTGTAGGAAGCGATATTCTTCAAAGTAGCATCATGATCTTTCAGTAGGGCATCCATTTCCAGACCGATCAGCTTGTACAGACGCATCTCGAGGATTGCAGTGGCCTGACGTTCTGTAAAATCAAGGGCAGAAGCGGCTCTTTCAGAGGCCTTGCTCTTGAAGCGAATGCCTTCGGTAGTGCCTGTCATCAGGCAGGCTTTGGCCTGTTTGATATTCTTGCTGCCACGCAGGATTTCGATGATCAGGTCAATGATATCGGTGGCACGCATGAGACCTTCCTGAATTTCCTGTTTCTCCAGTTCCTTGGCAAGAAGCTTCTGGTACTTGCGGGTGGTCAGGTCATACTGAAAATCAAGGAAATATTCAATAATGCTCTTGAGACCAAGCGTCTCCGGACGTCCGTCGGCGATGGCCAGCATATTCACGCTGAAAGTATCTTCCAGACGTGTCTTCTTATAGAGAAGTGCCAGCAGATTGTCCACGTCTGTCTGTTTCTTCAGTTCCAGAACGATACGAATTCCTTCCTTGGAGGACTGATTGGAAATATCGATGATGTCCGTTGTCTTCTTGCTTTCTACAAGGGCATAAACATCATTGAGAAATTTGCCGATATTGGCACCGATCATTGTATAAGGAATCTCGGTGATGACAAGGCGAAGCTTGCCGCCTTTGTCCTGCTCAACCTCAACACGACCCCGAAGCTTGATCTTGCCGCTGCCGGTTTCGTAAATATTCAGTAATTCGTCTTTGTTCGTTACGATACCGCCGGTAGGAAAATCCGGTCCCTGGATGTACTGCATTAGGTCAGCGGTGGTCAGTTTGTCATTCTTCATGTAGGCTTTGACGGCATCGATGACCTCGCCGAGATTATGCGGCGGGGTACTTGTCACCATGCCGACAGCGATACCGTCAGAACCGTTGACAAGGAAATTCGGCAGACGGACAGGCAGAACCGTCGGCTCTTTCTCTGTCTCATCAAAGTTCGGCATAAAGTCTACAACGTCCTTGTCAAGATCCGCCAGGAAAACTTCCTGAGTGACTTTCTGAAGACGGGCTTCAGTGTAACGCATGGCGGCGGCACCATCACCTTCGATGGAGCCGAAATTGCCGTGGCCGTCTACCAGGGGCATGCCCTTCTTGAATTCCTGGGCCATAACAACAAGGGCATCGTAAATGGAGCTGTCACCGTGAGGATGATACTTACCCATTGTATCACCGACGATACGGGCACATTTACGGTATGGCTTGTCGTATCGGATAGCCAGTTCATACATATCATATAGCGTACGGCGCTGAACGGGCTTTAAGCCGTCCCGGATATCCGGAAGTGCTCTGGATATAATAACGCTCATGGCGTAATCTACGTAGGATTTCTGCATGACTTCTGCATAATCCGTGCGAATAATCTGTTCCTGCATCATGCATTTCCTCCTTAAATATCAAGTTCGGCATCATGGGCATGCTTGTAGATGAATGCCTTTCTCGGCGGTACATCAGGACCCATGAGCAGGCCGGTAATATCGGATGCAATTCGGGCATCTTCAATCTCGACCTTCTTCAGGATACGGGTTTCAGGGTTCAAAGTTGTCTCCCAGAGCTGTGCAGCATCCATTTCACCAAGACCTTTGTAGCGCTGCAGGGTGAAATTGCCCTTGTGGGTCTTGCGGTACTGCTCAAGGGCCTTATCATCATAGAGGTATTCCTCCCTGCCCTTGGACGGCATGGCCTTGTACAGCGGCGGCATGGCGATATAGACATGGCCTTCATAAATCAGCTCCGGCATAAACCGGTAGAAAAGTGTCAGAAGCAGGGTGCTGATATGCGCACCATCCACATCGGCATCGGCCATAATGATAATCTTGTTGTAGCGCAGTTTGCTGATGTCAAAGTCGTTGCCGTATCCTTCTGAAAAACCACAGCCGAAGGCATTGATCATGGTCTTGATCTCGGCATTGGCAAGAATCTTGTCGATGCTGGCCTTTTCTACATTCAAAATCTTGCCTCGAATAGGCAGGATTGCCTGAAAATGGCGGTTTCTGGCGGTTTTGGCAGAGCCACCGGCAGAATCTCCTTCGACAATAAAGATCTCGCAGATATCGGCATTGCGGCTTTCACAGTTGGCCAGTTTGCCGTTGGAGTCAAAGGAGAATTTCTGCTTGGTCAGCAGGTTGGTACGGGCCTTTTCCTCGGTCTTACGGATCTTGGCTGCTTTCTCTGCACAGGAAAGCACAACCTTCAAGGTATCCAGATTCTTGTCGAAATAACGAACGACTTCTTCATTGACAATCTTGCCTGTGGCACGGGCAGCATCCTGGTTGTCCAGTTTGGTCTTGGTCTGACCTTCAAAACGCGGGTCCGGATGCTTGATGGAGATGACGGCTGTCATACCGTTTCGTATATCAGCACCGGTAAAATTGCCGTCTTTCTCTTTCAAAATGCCTATTTCACGGGCGTAAGCGTTCATAATGGACGTGAAAGCGGACTTGAAGCCGGTAATGTGGGTACCGCTTTCTGCGTTGTAAATGTTGTTGCAGAAACCAAGGACGTTCTCATGGAATTCATTCACATATTGAAAAGCACCTTCAACAGTGATGCCTTCAGACTCGCCTTTAAAGTAGACAATATCATGCAGTGCTTCTTTATTGCGGTTCAGGTCGCGGATGAATCCAGCCAGACCGTCAGGTTCATGATAAACTTCCTGTTCCTCAGGTGTGACACGTTTGTCTTCATATATAATAGTTAATTCTGGGTTAAGATAAGCAGTTTCATGGAGACGGCTCTTAATCTCATCTTCCTTGAACCATGTCTTTTCAAAAATCTCCTTGTCCGGGAGAAAAGAAATCGTGGTGCCTGTCTTGCGGGTGCGGCCGATGACAGGCAGAAGTCCCTTCTCCAGCGGAATGGTCGGTACACCGCGCTCATAGCGGTCGTGGTAAGTACAGCCCTCGCGGCTGACCGTCACATCCAGCCATTCAGACAATGCGTTGACAACAGATGAGCCAACGCCGTGGAGACCGCCGCTTGTCTTGTAGGCAGAATCATCAAACTTACCTCCGGCATGGAGGGTTGTAAATACAAGACGCTCCGCGGAAATGCCTTTCTTGTGCATGCCAACAGGGATACCTCGGCCATTATCAGAAACAGTGGCGGAGCCGTCTTTGTTCAATGTCACATGGATCTCACTGCAAAAACCGGCCAGATGCTCGTCCACAGAGTTGTCAACAATCTCATAGACGAGGTGGTTCAGGCCCTTGCGGGAGACACTGCCGATGTACATGCCGGGACGCTTGCGGACGGCCTCGAGACCTTCCAGCACGGAAATACTGTCGGCATTATAAGAATTGGTTGGTGCCATAATAAAAAATCCTTTCAAAAAGTGGTGGCCAGATAATGACGAAACATTGTAGTCTTAGAGAACCTATCGATAATCCATTCAAAGCAGGCACGTTCGCACTGCCTGTCACTGGCAGCAGTACATAAGACACTAAAAAATAGTGTCTAAGTACTGGCCGTGACAGAAGCACCTGTTTTGAATGGATTCATCGATAGGTTCATCAGAAGGAAGAGTTATAAAGTTTCGTCATTATCTGTATATATAATTTAATTTCTAGTTGGATTCAGAAATTCCTAATATATATCTTATACCAGAGGAAATGTGAATGTCAAGAAAAAAGAACATATATTCGCAAAAATCTGGCTTATCCAGGCAAAAGCTGATTTTCTGGTTGAATTTCTGCTTATTTTACTATATAGTATAACAAGAGAAGAGGACATATTCTAAACAAAGGAGATGGCGTGAATGATGAGAGTAGGTATGCTGACAAGCGGCGGCGACTGTCAGGCTTTGAATGCAACAATGCGTGGTGTTGCGAAGACACTGTATAACGCGGATCCTGATACACAGATTTTTGGTTTTGAAGAGGGCTACAGAGGTCTGATGTATAATGACTATATTTTGATGAAGCCGAATGATTTTTCCGGTATCTTGACAAAGGGCGGAACGATTCTGGGTTCTTCCAGACAGCCGTTTAAGCTGATGCGGGTGCCCGGTGAGAATGGCTTTAACAAGGTTGAGGCGATGAAGGCAACTTATCGCAATCTGAAGCTTGACTGCCTTGTGATCCTTGGCGGCAATGGGACTCAGAAGACAGCGAATCTGCTCAGCGAAGAAGGTTTGAATATTGTTTCTCTGCCAAAGACTATTGACAATGATATTTACGGAACGGATATGACATTCGGTTTTCAGAGTGCAGTGGATATTGCAACGAATGCCATTGATTGTATTCATACAACAGCGGCATCCCATGGCCGTGTATTTATTGTAGAGCTGATGGGGCATAAGGTTGGCTGGCTGACATTGCATGCAGGTATTGCGGGCGGTGCGGATATTATCCTTTTGCCGGAGATGCCGTACAATTTTGATGCGGTACTGATGGCGGTGAAACAGCGCAACAAGGCTGGCAAGAGGTTCAGTATTCTTGCGGTTGCAGAGGGCGCGATTTCCCAGGAAGATGCACAGCTGTCCAAGAAGGAATACCAGAAGAAGAAGGCGAACAGCCCGTTCCCGTCGGTTTCCTATGAACTTGGCAAGAAGATTCAGGATGCCCTGGGTCAGGAAGTACGAATTGTTGTGCCGGGTCATACGCAGCGCGGCGGCAGTCCGGATGCCTATGACCGTGTGGTAGCCACTCGGTTGGGAGCAGCGGCAGGTCGAATGATCCTTGAGGGTAAGTATGGCTGTATGGCAGCATTTAAGAATAATGAGATCGTTCCGGTACCATTGAAGGAAGTGGCCGGAAGACTTAAGACCGTTGATCCGAAGTCGGATATTATCCGCGAAGCAAGAGATATGGGTATCAGTTTCGGTAATGAACTATAATAAATAATAATATGTAACTGTTCAGAGCCAACCTCCAAAATGCTACGCATTTCGTCGGTGTGGCGTATCCGCCAAATAAAATTTCAAAAACAGTTTTAAAAATGCAAGCATTTTATACCTGTTCTTTGAAATTTTGCTTGGCTCTGAACAGTTACAAATAATATATAATTTAGATAGAGGCGGTAGATTATGGCTTATCAGGCATTGTATCGTAAGTGGCGTCCATCGAATTTTGACGAAGTCAGAGGACAGGATCATATCGTTACAACATTGAAAAATCAAATAGAGATGAATCGTATCGGACATGCCTATCTGTTTTGCGGTACAAGAGGAACCGGTAAGACGTCCATTGCCAAGATTTTTGCAAAGGCAGTGAATTGTGAACACCCTGTGAATGGCAGCCCATGCAATGAATGTGCCATGTGCCGTGCGGTCAATGAGCAGCGTTCTATGAACGTAATCGAGATTGATGCGGCTTCCAACAACGGTGTCGACAATATCCGTGAGATTCGAGAGGAAGTGGCTTATTCTCCTTCAGAAGGCAAGTATAAGGTTTATATCATCGATGAGGTGCATATGCTCTCCATTGGTGCTTTTAACGCACTTTTGAAGACATTGGAAGAACCGCCGTCATATGTTATTTTTATTCTGGCAACGACGGAAGCACACAAGATTCCGATTACCATTCTTTCAAGATGTCAGCGATATGATTTCAGACGTATTTCCACAGGAACCATCGCCGGACGATTGAGGGAACTGGCTGATGCGGAAGGCATTGATGCAGAAGATGCAGCGCTGGCTTATGTTGCCAGAATGGCGGATGGCTCCATGCGAGATGCTTTGAGCCTTTTGGATCAGTGCAACGCATTTTATATTGGACAGAAACTGAAGTATGAGAATGTGCTGGATGTCCTTGGCGCAGTGGACACCTCTGTTTTCGGCAGTCTTTTGAAGAGCATCTGCAGTCAGGATGTTTCAGGGGTTATTCATCTGATAGATGAGATCGTTATGCAGGGACGGGATCTGACGCAGTTTGTTGTCGATTTTACATGGTATCTGAGAAATCTTCTGATGGTGCAGAGCTCCGGTGATCTGACAGATCTGGTGGAAGCCTCTGCGGAACAGCTGGAAGTGATGCGTCAGGAGGCATCAGGTATTGATGCGTCGGTACTGATGCGGTATATTCGTATTTTTTCGGATCTTTCAGGGCAGGTGCGTTATTCTACCCAGAAACGTGTCCTTGTGGAGGTGGCATTGATCAAGCTCTGTCATCCGGCCATGGAGCGGAATTTGGATGCAGTTCTGAACCGGTTGGCTATTCTTGAACAGAAAGTAGCGAAGGGTGTTGTGGTGTCTTCACAGTCCTCGGGCGGCGGTGCAGCCGGAGGAGATGCCGATGGCATAAGCGGTCTGCAGTCTGGGAATGGGGTACAGGTGCAGCCGGAACAGAAGGCAGTCTCGGAAGATCTTCGGATGATTATTGATCGTTGGAAGCAGGTGACCGGTGATCTGACACCGAGTATGGCAGTGATGCTCAGAGGGGCTGTCATTTCAGAAGGGCCGGACAATCAGCTGATCATTGCGCTGGCGGATGATATGCGATATGGTTATTTCGCGGAAGAGAGTCATCGTCAGGCTCTGGAGAATGCCCTCAGTGAGCGTGTTGGTAAGCTGGTGAAGGTGAATGCAGTACCTTTGAATAAGACCGAGAATGCCAGTCAGTTTATTGATCCGGTACAGGCATTTCAGGGAATTGACATTGTTTATGAGGATTAGTATGGCGTAATTCGGTTGTTTGTGAGATAATCGGAGAGAGTGCTGATTCATTCATATAAATATATATTGTTCAGAGACAGTTGGGTTTAAAGCTGGCTTTGAGTGATGATCAAATAGTATCTTATAACAGGAGGAAGAACAATGGCTAAAAGAGGCGGTTTCCCAGGTGGTATGCCTGGTAATATGAACAATTTAATGAAGCAGGCGCAGAGAATGCAGCGTCAGATGGAAGAGGCTCAGAAAGAGCTGGAAGAGAAGGAAGTTGAAGCAGCAGCAGGCGGCGGTGCTGTTAAGGTAAAGGTTTCCGGCAAGAAGGAAATTGTTGCTGTAACAATTGACCCTGAAGTGGTTGATCCGGAAGATGTAGAAATGCTGGAAGATTTAATAATGGCAGCAGCCAACGAAGCCCTTCGTAAGATGGATGAAGTATCTCAGTCATCAATGGCGAAGATTACAGGCGGCCTTGGCGGAGGCTTTGGATTTTAATGGATGCTTACAGCAATCAGATTAACAAGCTGATTGAAGAATTATCGAAACTGCCGGGAATCGGTGCCAAATCCGCACAGCGACTGGCGTTTCACATTATTAATATGCCAAAGGATCAGGTGCAGAACCTGGCAGGAACCATTGTTTCAGCCAGAGAGAAGATTCGCTACTGCAGCTGCTGTTGGAATCTGACAGACAGTGAACTGTGTCCGATTTGTGCTAATCCGAAGCGGGATCATCATGTCATTATGGTTGTTGAGACTCCGAGAGATCTGGCGGCTTATGAGAAGACGCAGAAGTATGAAGGTGTCTACCATGTCCTGCATGGGGCTATCTCGCCGATGCTTGGTATCGGTCCGTCGGATATTCGTCTGAAGGAATTGATGACAAGACTTCAGGGGGATGTGACGGAGGTGATCATTGCGACCAATTCCACTCTTGAAGGTGAGACAACAGCGATGTATATCAGCAAACTTGTCAAACCAACAGGCATCAAAGTCAGTAAGATCGCAAGCGGAGTTCCGGTAGGAGGAGATCTGGAATATTTAGATGAGGTGACGCTGCTGAGAGCCCTTGAGGGAAGAACTGAATTATAACAAATATAAGCCAATAATTTTTATCCGGAAGGATGAGAATTATTGGCTTTTTTCGACATCAAAATTAATTCATTCGACTACACGTTGTGACAAACTTTTTAAGAGAATCGATTTATAATAGTTGCACCACCGGTGAGTTTTGATATAATTAAAGGAGATTCTATTGATATAATGTGTATGCAGGATAATACGAATTACAACCGTAATTATAAGGACAGTCTTTTCAGATTTATTTTCAATAATAAAGAGGCGGCACTTTCGCTTTATAATGCTGTCAATGACAGCGATTATCAGGATGCAGATGCGATTGAATTTTATACGATGAGTGATTTTCTGTACATGGGGATGAAGAATGACCTTTCTTTTCTCATTGATTGGAATTTGAATATATTCGAGCATCAGAGTACCTATAATCCGAATATGCCGCTGCGTGGTTTTATTTACACGGGCTCGGCTTTTAAGAAATATATTGAAAAGAATCATCTGGATATGTATGCCAGCAAACAGCTGACAATTCCCGTTCCCCGTTATTATGTTTTTTATAACGGACTGAAAAAAGCAGAGGATGAAGTGGTTCTTAGACTGACAGACAGCATGGTCGGTACAGATGCTCCTGAAAAATCTTCGGCAGAGTTTACAGCTCATATGATAAATATTAACGCTGGACACAGCACAAAGATGATTAAGCGCTGTCCATTGTTGCATCAGTATTCATTGTTTGTGGCTGCTTTGCGTGAAAATATTGCGGAGGGTTTGCCGCTTAATGATGCTATTGAGTCAACAGTTACGGATTGTATAAATCAGGGTGTCCTTGCAGAGCTTTTACGTGCACACAGAGCGGAGGTTACCAATATGTTATTTAAAGAATATGATAGTGCCGCACATATTGCTTCGGAAAAGGAAATTAGTTATGAAGAAGGAGTTCAAGATGGCATAAGGCGTGGACTTCAACAATCAGAACAGGCAGTGGCGGAAGAAAAGGCAAGGGCGGATAAGCTGCAAATAGAGGCATCAATTCTTTCATATTATGCTCAAAGTAAATCTATAGATGAAATTGCAGTTCTTTGTGAGCAGTCGTCTGATTTTGTTGTAAATATTTTGAAGAAATATAACTTAAGATAAAAAGACTTATACAGGTTTATAAGTGACTAGTACATCGTTTTCGAAATAACTACACCATTCACTTGCCTGCGAATTCTATTGTACAGGTAGAAAAGCCTCGGCGTAGCCCGCTACGCCTGCATTTTTTTACCTGCACACTCGAATCCGCATCCTACGCGATTGGTATAGTTATTTACGAAACG
>OLOB01001711.1_pt1 | contig 14026 bp, 10 predicted proteins | sample 1671911 | NCBI WGS metagenome assembly OLOB01 (sample SAMEA3136625, study PRJEB25190) | human gut metagenome | biome: human gut; feature: human-associated habitat; material: faeces | place: Austria | collected 2013
AGCTCGTCGCTGATCAGGCTCATCGTCAATTGCTTCTTCACCTCTTTATTATACCTCTTTCCCGACTTTTTTGCTGTTCTTTCTTTGTGCGGGATTGCCGAAGATGCAGCGCGGAAATTTGGCGTAGCGCCGGTCGCCCCTCGCGGAGGGGCGTGAATTGAAATTGGTGGAAATTCTCTGCCCTGCGGGGTCGTCGCTGTCGCCCCTCGCGGAGGGGCGTGAATTGAAATCTCAAAAACGATGATGTTGTGCATGACTTCCCCCGTCGCCCCTCGCGGAGGAGCGGAAATTGAAATAAGCCCGCCGCCCCCCCAGCTGCTGATATGCTCCCTATAAAGCGAACAGTGAAAAACTGCAAGCAGAATAGGGGGCATATTTATATGGGAAGAAAGAGGATAGAAGCAAGAATCAAGAAGGAAGCCGTGGAAACGGTAAAAAGCGGCAAGCTGACGCAGAGCGAGGCAAGTAGAAGATTAGGAGTTGGTAGAACCAGCATACGAAGCTGGATATCAAGGATAGAAAGCGAAGGAGAAGCAGGGCTTGAAAAGGCAGAGCAAAACCGTGTGTATTCAGTTCAGCTCAAGCGGGAAGCAGTGGAAAGTTACCTGATAGGGGATTACAGCTTGCGGGAAATCTGCGAGATGTTCAAAATTCGCGATAAAAGGCAGCTCCGAGCGTGGCTAAAGGTGTATAATAGCAGTGGAGACTTCAAGAGAATGTCAGGAGGAAGCCGCATGAAAAGCACGCACAAGGTTACGCAGGAGGAACGAATCCAAGTAGCCAAGGAATGCCTTGAATCAGGGAACAACTATGGAGAAGTTGCGAAGAAGTATGGAATAAACTACCAGCAGGCTCGCACATGGAAGCTGAAATACAGGGAGACAGGCGAATCCGGGCTGGAGGATCGCCGCGGCAAGCGCAAGCATGAGCAAGAACCGCGGAGCGAACTGGAGCAGATGCAAATCCGAATTGCGCAGTTGGAGCACCAGCTGTACATAGCAGAAATGGAGAACCATCTGCCAAAAAACTGAAGGAAGTAGAGAGAAGGGATGCCTTGGGCAAGTAAGACAGGTTAGGCAATATACCAGCATTAAGGAGTGCAACGAGAAATACGGAACGCCTGTATCATTCGGCTGCGCTTACTTCCATGTCTCGCGTTCAGCGTATTATGCATGGCTTTCGGGAAAGCTCAGCAAGAGAGAAGAAGAGAACCAAATGATTGCGGAAAAGATGGAGCAGATTCACGGGAAATGGTCTGACAAAGGCTACCGTCGCATCCGGGATGATTTGGAACATGACTTCGGCATTGATGTGAGCGACAAGCGTGTGCTGCGAATCTGCCGTGTGAAGGGAATCAAGTCAACAATTAAGTACAGCAGTCACGGCTGCACGCGCAATGCATCTTGTCCGCAGCATGTGGCAGAAAATAAGCTGAACCGAGATTTTCATGCGCAAAAGCCGAATGAAAAATGGCTGACACAAGTCATGCTTTTCACCACATGCTGGAAGAGTCGGGCATGACACAGAGCATGTTGCGTATAGCCCACTGCATTGACAACGGCCCAATGGAAGGATTCTGGGGCATTTTGAAACGCGAGGATACTATGGCTCTTGGCAAAAAAATCTTGTTTTTTTCATTGTCCTCTTGACGGGGAGCGGTTCAAAGAAGGTCAGCAGCCGCGTTTTCATCCTCTGCTTCTGCTGCAAAAAAACTTTCCGCACCCTCTTGACAAAACCGTTGGAATAGGGTATAATAATCAGTGTCGCCGATAAAAGCGATGGAATGACGCGGGGTAGAGCAGCTTGGTAGCTCGTCGGGCTCATAACCCGGAGGTCGTAGGTTCAAGTCCTACCCCCGCAACCATTTGGCTCAATAGCTCAGCTGGCCAGAGCATTCGGTTCATACCCGAAGTGTCATAGGTTCGAATCCTATTTGAGCCACGAACGCCGCAGAGAAATCTGCGGCATTTTTTTGTTTTGGGCGGAATAATAGGACATTGCAAAAGACTTTCAGAAATCAAAAAATCCCCCCTGCCAAGAAGGAAACCTCCTCGGCAAGGGGATTTGAAAATCGACGGAGGATTAGTCCTCGTCGTCCTCTTCTTCCGGCAGTTCGGCATTGTGATACACGTTCTGCACGTCGTCGTTGTCCTCCAGCATCTCCAGCAGCTTCTGAATCTTCTGGATCGTTTCTTCGTCAGGCAGCGCAACCGTGTTCTGCGGAATCTTGTCCACTTCAGCGGTCAGAAAGGTGACGCCCTGCTTCTCCAGCGCTTCGCGGACGGTGGAGAAGTCGTTCGGCGCGGTGTAGATTTCGTAGGCGTCGTCATCCACCTTCATGTCTTCCGCACCGGCGTCCAGCGCCATCATCATCATTTCTTCTTCGTCCGAACCGGGGGTGCGTTCCACCACCAGAACGCCCTTCTCGTCGAACATGAAGCTGACGGAGCCAGTCGTGCCGAGGTTGCCGCCGTTCTTGGCAAAGCAGTGGCGCACGTCGGAAGCGGTACGGTTGCGGTTGTCGGTGATGGTATCAACGATGACCGCAACGCCGCCGGGCGCATAGCCTTCATAGGTGATCTGCTCGTAGGTCACGTTGGACAGTTCACCGCTCGCCTTCTTGATGGAGCGCTGAATATTGTCATTCGGCATATTGTTGGCTTTCGCCTTGGCAATGATGTCGCGCAGCTTGCCGTTGGATTCGGGGTTTGCGCCGCCATCGCGCACAGCAATCGCGATTTCACGGCCAATCTTGGTGAAAACAGCGCCGCGGGCAGCATCCGCCTTGCCCTTCTTCGCCTGAATATTATGCCACTTGGAATGCCCAGACATCCGAAAATCCCTCCTGAAAAAGTCAGGGAAGCGCCGCAAACCGGCATTTCCCGCGAAATAGTAGCTTGAAAACGCTTTATTATAGCATTTTGGTGCTTGTCACGTCAAGGGTGAGAGCCGTAATTTCACGATTTTTTCGGAAAAAACAGGGCAGAAGCGCGTTCTTCTGCCCTGAAATAGTATGTTTATTGCACTTCGTACGTCCCGACCTGCTCGGATGTGCCGAAGCCCAGCACTTCGCTTGTCGGGCGGGAGTTGGTCTTGCCGCCGTCGTAAGCGCCAATCTGGTTGAGCTGCTTGCCCATGAAGACCATCACTGCCGTCTGCCCGCCGTCCATATTGAAAGCGACCTGACAGCCCTTGGCGCGCATCATCTTCGCCAAATAGCTGATGGTAACGCCTGCGGAGCGCTTCAGGCGCCCTTCGCACATGATGGCGACATAGTGACCGGGTTCGACCATGCCGATGGCGCAGCGCGGATTCTTGTTCTCGTTGTTGGCGTAGGCGCGCTCGGACACTTTGCCGTCCAGCAGCAGATACGGGCCGAAGGAGTACACCGTCTGTACACCCTCGTCGATGAACTCCTGCGCCGTCTTTTCCCAGCTGTGGTAGACTTTAAGGCTGCCGTCAGGCATGAACGCCAGCATGTCCAGATTCGGGAACATGGAGTTCGTTACCTGCTTTTCGGTGTACGGGTCGTCATAGAGAATGCGCCCATCGCGGATGACAATGCCCGTGTGGCGGTTGTTGTTCACGGCGACGCGGTAAGTGTAGTAGTCCGTGTTCATCGCAAAAACGACGTTGTGCTTCTTTGCGGTTTCGGTTGCGTCCACACGCACTTTGCCCATCTTCTCCGGGTCGTTTTGCACCGTGCGGAGCATTTCGCCCGCGTCCAAATCGCCGTACAGATCCGCCTCAAACCACGTCAGCGGCTGGGTTGCGTCGTATTTGCGCTGGATGATGACTTTGCTGGTCTGGCTGACGTAAATCCACAGTCCCTCGTCCTCGGAAGAGTAGAGGTATTCGCCTTCATCGAGGAAACCCTTGGCGTTGAGGGCGGGCATGTGCGCCATGTATGCGGGCACTTCGGTGGGCGCGGGCGTGGCCTCTACGTTGTTTGCCGCCGCATCGTAAGAACCGGGCGCGTCGTAGATGTTTTCGAGGAAGTCGTCTTTGCGGACGTCCTCGCCTACGGTCGTGAACGCCAGACCAAACACGCGGTTGTCGTACTTCGTGCCTGTTTCGGTGACGCTCATGCCGGAGGATGCCTGCGTCTTGTGCAGGGTATAGGCTTCTTCCGCCAGCTCGATGCCGGTCGCGCCATTCATGCTCTTGAGCGGAACCGTCCAGTCAAACGTAATCTGATTTTCGGGGTACAGGTGCAGGTACAGCTTTTTGACCTGCCAAGTGCCGTATGCAATGGTGGACGCGGTGAACTCATCCTCGTTTGCTGCCAATGCAATGCAGTTCTGGGCGGCGTCAGCAATCATCATGTGCTGCTTGTGGCCATACTCGCCATTGGTGTCCTGCGTTACAACGACTTCCGGTTTGTACTGCCGATACAGCCCCACAATCCATTCGTTGACTTTGCCTTTGCCGCCCGCAGTTTTATAGGCTGCTTTGAGATTTTTGGCATAGCTGTCCTTGAAATTGCCAATGACCGGATACGTCCGCACGCCCATGTGCCACAGACCATTGAGCAGCTCGGAGGAGCGGGTGGTGTTGGAGCGGGTGAAGTACGCCACAACCACCTTGCGCTGCTGCTCGACAGCGTAGGTGGGAATTGCGCCGCCGAAGAAAATCAGCTCATCATCCGGGTGCGTGGAGAGGAAGAGGATATCCGCCTTCTCCTCCGTCGGCTGCCATACCTGCACCCAGTCAGGCAAATCGCCCTCAGAAAGCACAAACAGGTCGTTGATGCGCAGGGCGGTTTTCTTCTCGCTTGTCACCGCCAAGCGGACATGCTGCGCGGGCTGCGGCAGCGCAACATACGCGTGGAGGAAGCGCGTGTCGCCCGGCACGGCGGTGAACCAGTCCTTGCCGTCGTCGCTGGTCTGGATTTCCCACGATTCAGGCATGTTGCCGAAGCAGACATAAAGCCCGGCAATTGGCTTGCCCTCCGGCGCGGTAATTGCGATCCATGGAGTTTTGATTTTGTTGCTCTCCCAGTAAGAGGTATACTTCTTGTCCGTCATCAGCGTGTATTTCCGCCCGGAACTGCACACCTTGAACTTGCAGTCCTCTGTGATATCATTCGCTTCCGCGGCGAAGGCAACGCTCAGGCTCAGCGCGAGCAGCGTCAGCAGCGCTATCAGCCATTTCTTCATAATCAATGCCATTCCTTTCTATGATACTCCAACCTGAAGAATAGCATAAAAAGAAGGCGATTGTCAACGAAAACCGGCAGAAGAATGGAAAATTTACAACTTCCGTCCGCATTCGCTGTTGACGGAAGGCAGGGAGCATGGTACAATGCAGCGTAGGAAGGGGGGAGAAGCATGCAACAGCCGCGCATCTTTTTTGCCGTGGCGCTGCACGAAAAGTACGCGCTGCCGACAGATGCGCTGTATACGCCAATTCAGGCGGGCGCGGCGATTCATCCGCCGCTGGGGCTGATGCGCGACGACACGGGCGAAAATATCAGCGCGAAGAACGGCAGCTACTGCGAACTGACGGTGCTGTACTGGATGGCGCACAATGTGGATGCGGACTGGTACGGCTTGTGCCATTATCGGCGGTACTTCTCCCTCCGCAGGACAGGCTGTCCGCAAAAGCGCATTCTGACGCGCGCGCAGCTGCTGCCCCTGCTTGATACGGCGGATATTTTTTTGCCGAAAAAGCGGCACTACTGGCTGGAAACGAACTTCACGCAGTATGCCCATGCGCACCACGAGGAGGATTTGTGGAAGGCGCGGGCGGCGCTTGCGCGGCTGCATCCGGGGCAGGAGCGCGTGTTTGACCGCGTGATGGCGCGCCGATCCGGGCATCGGTTCAACCTGATGCTGATGCGCCGGGACGCGCTGCAAAGCTATGCATCGTGGCTCTTCCCCCTGCTGGACGCGGCGGAAATTGATACGACGGGCTACAGCGCGCGGGATAAGCGGGTGCATGGTTTTCTGGCGGAGCGGCTGCTGGACGTGTGGCTGGCACAGCAGGATTACCGCGTGAAAGAACTGCCCGTGGCGCATCTGGAACGGCAGCACTGGGGAAGGAAGATTGCAGCGTTCCTGCTGCGGAAAATGGGAATCAAAAACGACCGAACGGCGCGGTGAAGCGGGTTCGGTCGTTTTGCTGAAAAAATATATTTTCGTAGCATTCTTGACAAACGATTAACGAATGATATAATAATATTATCATAAGCATGCAAACTGTATGCGGAAAGAAGGATTGGTTATGAAAAGAAGAGTACTTTCAACGCTGATGGCGCTGTCCCTGTTCTGCGCGGGTGGGGCAGCAATGGCAGACGGCGCGTATACGCCCGGAACTTACACGGTTTCTGCGGACGGCAACAACGGCGCAATTACCCTGCGTGTTGAAATGACGGCGGATGCGATTGCGGATATCAAAGTCGTGTCACAGAGCGAAACGGCAGGCTTGGGTGATGTTGCCATCGACAAGATGATTGAGGCTATCCTTGTGGCGGGCAATACCGACGTTGATACGGTCAGTCAGGCGACCGTATCCAGCGAAGCAGTGATTGCGGCAGTGAATGCGGCGCTATCTCGCGCGGAAAAGGGTGAAGTGGACACCGTGGCATCTCCCGTGGCAGAAGCGGTGACGGAAGAAACGTTTGCCGACCAGTGCAAGGCGGCGGGCATCGACTTCACCTACGAAGACCCGAATGCGTCAATTTACGATTTCCAGACGACGGATGCGGCTGTGGACGTTATTACGCACGCGTCCGGCAAGGCGAAGTATGTGGATGAAACGGACGGCCCGTGCATCCGTACCCCGCTGGATCTGGCGGCGCGCTCGGCAGTGAAGGTCAAGGTCTACTATTGGATTGCGGATGAAAATGGCGTTTCGACGCTGGAGGAAGCCGCGAAGCTCGAAAATGCGCAGTATGTCAGCGTACCGTTCCCGAATGACGGCGGCAAGTACGCCATCAAGCTGCAAAGCAATGGCTTGGGCACGAATACGGTTGTGACCATTGACGAGAACAACGAGCCGACGGTTGCTATTTTCGGCTTGAAGTACACGGTGGATGAGAACGGCACAGATGTTTACACGTCCTGCGCGGTGATGGCGGAAACGGCGACGTACCGCAACCTGATTGCGGGCAGCCCCATTGTCATCTCCTACTATGAATACAATCCCTTTACGGAGAAGAAAATCGGCATTGGCGCACGCAATGCGGGCGCGCGCGTGCAGTGCGAACTGGATCAGCAGCGCAGTATGCTGACGACGATTCCTGCCGAGGGCGAAACGGCGCAGAAAATCAGCGTTGCGGACTATCTTGCGATGGACGAAGACGCACGGAATGCGATTCAGATTAAGTATATCACGATGGTTGCAAAGGTAGTTGCCTTGTACTCCATCGGTTGATACCCAAATAGCAAAGGGCTGCCATGCACAATCTGCACGGCAGCCCTTTTTACAATGGCACTTTTCCAAAGCCCAACACGCGGGCATTGCCTGAGAGTAGTACCAGTTCAATCGCGCGAAAGGGAGTCCAGAGGGTCGAAGACCCTTTGGCAGGGTCAAGGGGCAGCGCCCCTTGGGTTCCCCCAATCAACACGCGGAAGTTGTATGAAAAAGTCACCAACTCAATCGCGCGAAAGGGTCAAGGGACGAAGTCCCTTGCAGGGTCAAGGGGCAGCGCCACTTGGGTCACCTCACCCACACCGTCTCTTTCAGCAAGTCCTCGTCCTTCGCGCTGTGCCCCGCCATCAGCATGAAGTCGCCCGGCGCGAAAACACGCTCTTCCGCACGGTTGATGTAGGTGAACGCGGTGCGGTCAAGCTGGAAGGTGACCTCCTGCTCCTCGCCCGGCTGCAGAAGCACCTTGCGGAAGGCAATCAGCTGCTTCACAGGCTGCATCACCTCGCATACGCAGTCGCGCAGGTAGACCTGAACCGTCTCTTCGCCCGCAATGTCGCCCGCGTTGCGCACCTTCACCGACAGCGTGAGCGCATCCGCATCCACCGCCAAATCGCGGTAGACAAACGGCGCATAGCCGATGCCCTCGCCAAAGGTGAACAGCGGCTCGGCAGGCAGGTCGCTGTAGTGTCCCCAGTGCCAGCCGGGGAGATGGTTGTAGTATACCGGCACCTGCCCTGAATGGTGCGGGAAGCTGATGGGCAGCCGCCCGGACGGATTCAGCCGCCCGAAAATCGCTTCCGCGACCGCCTGACCGCCGAACATGCCGCCGTTGAAGGCACACACGAGCGCATCCGTCGAATGGGCAATTTCCGGAATCGCCAGCGGCTTGGAGGACAGCAGCACCGTCACCAGCGGAATCCCCAGCGCGCGAAGCTGCTGGTATAGCTCCATCTGCCGCCCGGACAGGGCAAGGTCGGCGCGGTCTTTCGTTTCGCCGTACTGCGCGTAAACGTCGCCCACGACAAGCACAATCGCATCCGCATTCCGGCACGCAGCCACTGCACCCGGAATGTTGTCAGCATCCGAAGGAAGCACGCCGCACCCGCGGTGGTACACAACATCGAAATTCTCCTGCGCGCCGATAGCCTCGATGCCCTCGCGAATCGTCACATATGGGCGGACGGCGGGGCGGTTCGGGATGAGTTTGGGGTGCGTGAAGTACGTCCAGTCGCCATACTGCGCGCGAATGTCGTCCGCGTTCGCGCCGATGACCGCCACACGGCGGACGGATGTCAAGGGCAGGGTGTGCGTGTCGTTTTTGAGCAGGGTGATGGACTTGCGTGCCGCCCGAAGCGCCGCCTGCTGATGCTCCTCGCACCCGATGCACCCCGGACGCCCGCTCTTCTCCGGCTGCGCCAGCAGATTCATGCGGCACTTGACGGTCAGAATGTGGCGCACCGCGTCGTCCAGCACGGCTTCGTCGAGCTTGCCGGAGCGCACCGCGTCAATCGCCGCATCGTAGAAGCCGAGGGAGGTCATCATCATGTCGTTGCCCGCCTTGGCAGCCAGCACGGACGCTTCGGGCATGTCCGCCGCGACGTGCTGGGCGGTCAGAAGCGAATGGCAGTTGTCCCAGTCGGTGACGCTGAAGCCGTCAAAGCCCGCGTCGCCTCGCAGAATCGCCTTCATGCTCTTCTCGTCGGCGGTGAAGGGCGTGCCGTCGATGGAACCATACGCCGTCATGACCGTTGCGCACCCTGCCCGGAACGCCTTCTCGAACGGCGGCAGGAACGTCTCGCGCAGGCGGCGGTATGTCATTTCCGTGTCGCAGGCATCGCGCGCGCCGACCGCCTCGCCGTAGCCGATGTAGTGCTTGGCGCACGCCAGAATATGCTCGCCGTCGGACAAATCGTCGCCCTGATAGCCGCGCACGATCGCTTCGCCTAATTCACCCGCCAGATAGGGGTCTTCGCCGAAGGTTTCGTCGACGCGCCCCCAGCGGGTGTCGCGCCCCAAGCACAGCACGGGCGAGAACGTCCAGTGCAGCCCGTCGGTGGCGACTTCGCGCGCCGTCACTTCGCCCATTTCGCGCGCGATGTCCTTGTCCCACGCGCAGGCGCACGCCAGCTGCGACGGGAAGATGGTGGCGTGGTCATTCAGCCCATGCCCGTGGATGGCGTCAATGCCGAACAGCACGGGGATGCCCAGACGGCTATGGAGCGCCGCCTGCTGCACCTCGCGCGCGTCGTCGCCCAGAACGTGCAGGAACGAACCTGCGCCGAGCTTCGCCCAGCGCAGCGCTTCCTCGCGTCCGACGACGGTGTAGGGAACCTGCACCATTTGGGCGGCTTTTTCTTCCAGTGTCATTTGGGAAAGCAGGTTTTCCACCTGCTGGTGGATGGCTTCGTTGGAAAGCATGGAGAATCCTCCTTGTTGGCGTGAATCGTTTTGGCACCGTGCGTGGAATACCCTCATGATACAGGCAAAAGCGAAAAAAGGCAAGCGGGGGAGCGGGGAAAATTTTGCGAAAACGATTGAGAAGTCAAGAAAAAACAGACGTTTGGGCTGATTGCACGGATTTTCGGAAAAGTTTTCGGACATTTTTTTGCTTTGGCGCAAGGATTTTTCACTTGTTTGTCGTACTCTTTGAGTGGAAAATAGTATTGTTCTTTTCATTCTTGAAAGGAGTATGCAATGAATCGGGAGCGTTATTTGCAGGAAATCGACGCGGTGAACGCAGCGGGAAAATATCACCCGACGTGGGAATCGCTCAGCACCCACCCTGTGCCGGACTGGTATCGGGAGAAACGGCTGGGTATCTTCCTACACTGGGGCGTGTTTTCTGTTCCGGCGTATCATGACTGGTACGCGCGGAACATGTACATCAAGGGTTCGCCGGAATACGAGTACCACTGCCAGCATTACGGGCAGCCGAAGGATTTCGGGTTCAAGGACTTCATTCCGCAGTTTAAGATGGAAGCGTTCGATCCGCAGGCGTGGGTGAAGCTGTTCCGGGAAGCGGGGGCGGATTACATCGTGCCGGTGGCGGAGCATCACGACGGCTTCCAGAATTACCGGAGCGAGCTGTCCCACTGGAACGCGGCGGAAATGGGCCCGCACCGGGACATCATGGGCGATTTGCTGGTGGAGGCGGAGCGTGCGGGCATGACACTGGGCGCATCGAGCCACCGCGTGGAGCACTGGTGGTTCCTGGGGCATGGGCAGGAGTCTGACAGCGACATCAAGCAGCCGATGCACTTGGGGGATTACGCATGGCCCGCCATGCCCGAACGGGAGAATCAGGACTTGTTCTCCGAGCCGATGCCGACGGATGAGTTCCTGACGGACTGGCTGCTGCGCTGCTGCGAAATCGTCGACCGCTATCATCCGCGCATCCTCTATTTCGACTGGTGGATTCAGCATTCCGCCGTCAAGCCGTACCTGCAGCGCTTCGCCGCGTACTACTTCAACGTGATGGAAAGCCGCGGCGGGTGCGTTATCAACTACAAGCACGACGCATTCCCGTTCGGCATCGGCGTGCCGGACATTGAGCGCGGGCAGTTCGCGGAGGCGAAGCCGTTCCTGTGGCAGTCGGACACGTCTGTCATGCGCGGCAGCTGGTGCTATTCCGTGCAGCCGGACAAGGCGGTCTATAAAGCGCCGCAGGAGATTGTACAGGACTTGCTGGACGTGGTGAGCAAGAACGGCCGCCTGCTGCTGAATTTCGGCCCGAAGCCGGATGGCACGCTGGCGGACAAGGACGTCGAGATTCTGCACAAATTGGCGGACTGGATGCGCGTCAACGACGAGTGCATCCACGGCACAGGCTTGTGGCGCATCAATCAGGAAGGCCCGACGAAGATTCAGGAGGGGCAGTTTGCCGACGGCGCGTCCCGCAACTTCACCAGCGAGGACTTCCGCTTCACCTGCCGCGGCGGAAACATCTACGCGGCGTGCATGGCGTGTCCGGCGGACGGCAAGCTGCACATTCGGTCTCTGCGCGAGGCGGACGCGAGCCACTTGCCGCTCTGGCACGGCATTGTGCGGAAGGTGGAAGTGCTGGGCAATCCCGCGCAGGCCGCGTGGACGCGCGACGGCGAAGCCCTGCATGTGGACTTAGGGGATTACCAAAGCGACATGCCGGTTGTGGTGAAAATCATCACGGACTAAAATCAGCGGTTTCCGCGCCCTGTGCGCATGAAAAAGCCATCAATATTATCATAAAGGAGAGCATCAACATGCGTTTTACGCAAGGTTACTGGGTCATCCGGCAGGACTATGTGATGTCCTACGCCACGCAGACCGTTCGCGTCATCAAGAACGACAAGGAGCTGCACATCATCAGCGCCTGCCGCCCGATTCGCCACCGCGGCGACATTCTCGACGGCGGCTCGCTCGACATTGTGTTCACCGCGCCGCGCAGGAACATCATCCGCGTGCAGGTGACGCACTTCGCCGGAACGCCGCGCAAAGACCCCAAGTTCACGACGTATGAAGAGGATGTGACGCCCGAAATCCGCGAGGATGACGACTACGCCTACTTCACCTCCGGCGACCTGACCGCGCGCGTGAGCAAGGGCGGCAACTGGGCGGTGGATTATATGGTGGGTGACCGCGTCCTGACGACCTCCGGCTGGCGCGGCATGGGTCGTGCGCTGAAGAAGGACGGCACGCCCTGTTCGCTTCTGCCGCACGGCACGTCCTACATGTCCGAGAGCCTCCAGCTCGACGTGGGCGAATGCGTCTATGGTCTGGGCGAACGCTTCGGCGCGTACGTCAAGAACGGTCAGACGGTTGATATGTGGAACGCAGACGGCGGCACGGCGTCGGAGCTGGCATACAAGAACATCCCGTTCTATATGACCAACCGCGGTTACGGCGTGCTGGTGGAGAACGCAAGCGACGTGTCCTTTGAGGTCGCGACGGAAAAGGTGGAGCGCGTCCAGTTCTCGCACGAGGGCGAAACGATGGTCTACGACGTGATTTACGGCGGCACGCCGAAGGACACGCTCGACCTGTACACCGCGCTGACGGGTCGCCCGGCGCTTGTGCCCGCATGGTCGTTCGGTCTGTGGCTGTCCACCTCCTTCACCACGAATTACGACGAGCAGACGACTTCCTCCTTCATCAACGGCATGGCGGAGCGCGACATTCCGCTGTCTGTGTTCCACTTCGACTGCTACTGGATGAAGGGCTTCAACTGGTGCGACTTCGAGTGGGATCATGACACGTTCCCCGACCCGGTGGGAATGCTCAAGCGTTACCACGAGAAGGGGCTGCACATCTGCTGCTGGATTAACCCGTACATCGGTCAGGCGTCGCCGCTGTTCAAGGAAGGCATGGAGCATGGCTACCTGCTGAAAAAGACCGACGGCAGCCTCTTCCAGACCGATATGTGGCAGGCAGGCATGGCGATTGTCGATTTCACCAATCCGGACGCCTGCAAGTGGTACGCTTCTTATCTCTATAAGCTGATGGACATGGGCGTGGACTGCTTCAAGACCGACTTCGGCGAGCGCATCCCGGTGCGCGACATCCGGTGGTTCGACGGCAGCGACCCGGTCTATATGCACAACTATTACACCTACCTGTACAACAAGGTCGTCTTTGACGTTGTGAAGGATCGAAAGGGCGAGGGCGAAGCGATTCTGTTCGCCCGCAGCGCGACGGTCGGCGGTCAGCAGTTCCCGGTGCATTGGGGCGGCGATAACTCCGCGACCTACATCTCGATGGCGGAAACGCTGCGCGCGGGTCTGTCCATGAGTCACAGTGGCTTTGGCTACTGGAGCCACGATATTTCCGGCTTTGAGTCCACCGCGCCGGCGGATGTTTACAAGCGCTGGGTGCAGTTTGGCCTCTTGTCCTCCCACAGCCGCCTGCACGGCTCGACGAGCTACCGCGTGCCGTGGCTGTTTGACGAGGAGAGCGTGGATGTCTGCCGCAAGTTCACCAAGCTCAAGTGCCGCCTGATGCCTTATCTGTACGGCAAGGCGGTGGAGGCGCACGAACACGGCGTGCCGATGATGCGCCCGATGATGCTGGAGTTCCCGGATGACCCGGCGTGCGATATGCTCGACCGCCAGTACATGCTGGGCGATTCGCTGCTCGTTGCGCCGATTTTCCGCAAGGACGGCGAGGTGCAGTATTATCTGCCCGACGGAACGTGGACGTCCCTGCTGGATGGCGGCAAGGTCGAGGGCGGCCACTGGCAGACGGAGATTCACGACTTCATGTCCCTGCCGCTGATGGTGCGTCCCGGCACGGTGCTGCCGCTGGGCGCGCATGACGACCGCCCGGATTACGACTATCTGGACGGATTGGAGCTGCACGTCTACCAGCTGGCGGACGGCGAGAGCGAGACGGTTGAAATCCCCGACACGAAGGGGAATGTCGCCGCGACCTTCACCGTGACGATGAAGGACGGTCAGGCGCAGGTCGAAACCGACTCTACGAAGCCGTATACCGTGGTTGTGCATCAGTAAATAACAACAGCCCTCTGGCGCAGGATGCTTGCGTCAGAGGGCTGTTTGCGTAAATGCAGCGATGCGATGCTAATATGCAATGTGTTATTGAGCAGAGGGTTTCGCGTCTGCGGACGCGACAAGGGGGCAACGGAAACAGACGAATGTCTGCGGTCGCCCCCTTGACCCCT
>OLOB01001712.1_pt1 | contig 14014 bp, 13 predicted proteins | sample 1671911 | NCBI WGS metagenome assembly OLOB01 (sample SAMEA3136625, study PRJEB25190) | human gut metagenome | biome: human gut; feature: human-associated habitat; material: faeces | place: Austria | collected 2013
ATGTTTGCTCCATTTCCTTTTCTGTCACGTTACTCTGTCATAGTAAGAGCTGCCTCTGAATCGTAATATGGTTATTCATCAGGGCAGCTCCTGCCTCTTTCTCTCTAACTACTCTTATTCTTCAATCTGAGCCAGTGCCTGCGCAAGATCTGCGATGAGGTCTTCTTTATCCTCAAGACCGCATGAAATACGCACAAGGCCTGCCGGTACACCTGCTGCCGCTAACTGCTCATCACTCATCTGACGATGCGTGGATGTTGCAGGATTCAGACAGCATGTTCTGGCATCAGCCACATGTGTCTCAATAGCTGCCAGTTTCAGATGCTTCATAAATGTCTCTGCTGCTTTACGGCCGCCCTTTAACTCAAAGGAAACAACACCACAGCCGCCCTTTGGCATATACCTCATAGCACGTTCGTGGTATTTATCACTCTCAAGACCCGGATAATTCACATAAGCCACCTGCGGCTGCTTCTCAAGGAATTCGGCCACAGCCTGACCATTCTCCACATGACGCGGCATACGCACATGCAGGGATTCCAAACCGAGATTCAGGATAAATGCATGCTGCGGAGACTGGATGCATCCAAGATCTCTCATGAGCTGTGCTGTACACTTTGTGATAAAAGCGCCCTCTTTACCGAACTTCTCAGCATAGGTGATGCCATGATAAGAATCATCCGGTGTACAAAGTCCCGGGAACTTCTCAGCATTGGCCATCCAGTCAAAATTGCCGCTGTCAACAATAGCACCGCCCACAGCTGCACCATGGCCGTCCATGTACTTCGTCGTGGAATGTGTTACAATATCTGCGCCCCATTCAATCGGACGGCAGTTGACCGGTGTCGGAAATGTATTGTCCACGATCAGCGGCACATGATGGGCATGGGCTGCCTTCGCAAACTTCTCAATATCAAGAACAGTCAGTGCCGGGTTGGCGATGGTTTCGCCGAAAACAGCCTTTGTATTCTCTTTGAATGCCGCATTCAGCTCTTCTTCTGTGCAATCCGGAGAAACAAATGTTGCTTCAATGCCCATCTTCGCCATTGTCACGGAAATCAGATTGAATGTACCGCCGTAAATGGATGAAGATGATACGATATGATCACCCGCCTGACAGATATTGAACAGGGCAAAGAAGTTGGCTGCCTGTCCTGAAGATGTCAGCATTGCTGCTGTACCGCCTTCCATGTCTGCAATCTTGGCTGCAACATAATCATTGGTCGGATTCTGAAGCCTTGTGTAAAAATAACCGGATGCCTCCAAATCAAATAACTTACCCATGTCTTCACTTGTATCGTACTTGAAAGTGGTGGACTGTACAATCGGGATCTGTCTCGGTTCACCATTGCCAGGTCTGTAGCCTGACTGAACACATTTTGTATTCATTTTGTAATCACTCATACTTATACCTACCTTTTTCTAACAAAACATCCCTTTTATTGTATCACTTCCAATAGCAGACTACAATGAAAACCATTATAAATCATAAAGTTTGTTATATTTTTCTGTCAGATAATCCGTATAAACTGTCGGATCAAAATCACCGCAGGCATTCTTCACGATTTCACCCGGAGTCAGCAGGCTTCCATACTGATGGACCTTCTCTTTCAGCCATGCAGATACCCCTGTCAGTTTACCTGCACGTACTTCATCCCATACAGGAAAATCCTTTTCCATATTGCAAAGCATCTGCGCACCATAGGCACTGCCGAGGGCATAGGATGGAAAATACCCGAAAGAACCGCCGGACCAATGGGAATCCTGCAGACATCCTCTCCTGTCATCCGGCACATCCACACCAAGATATTCTTTATAAAGACGATTCCAAACCTCTGGAATATCCTTCACTTCAAGACTGCCGTCAATAAGCTGCTTCTCAATCTCGTAACGCACCATCACATGCAAAGAATAGGTAAGCTCATCAGCCTCTGTTCGAATCAATGATGGCTGTACTTTATTCACCGCACGGTACATCTGCTCTGCTGTCACATGCTTTAACTGTTCTGGGAAAAATTCCTGCATTTTCGGGAATATCGCTTTCACAAAAGGCAGTGACCGTCCGATAATATTCTCATAGAATCTGGACTGACTCTCATGAACCCCCATGGATACACCGCCGGTCAGACAGGTATATTGCAGGTCATCACGGATACCTAACTCATATTTGGCATGACCGCCCTCATGAATCACAGAATACATGGAATCCACCACATTATCCTCTTTGTAATTGGTTGTGATACGCACATCTTTATTATTAAATTCCAGCGTAAAAGGGTGCTCTGTCTCGCCGATGGTACAGTGATCTCTGTCCAGTTCCAGCACTTCCATCAGATAGTCAGAAAACTTTCTCTGAATATCTACCGGATAATGCAGATGCAGAAAACTATCATCAATCTGTGGTTTCTCACCGATAGCATGAATAAGTGGTACCAGACGCTCCCGGACTATCTCAAAAAATGTATCCAGAAAAGCCATATCCGCACCGCGTTCATATTCATCCAACAGTGCATCATATGGCTTTTTGCTGCTGTCATAATAACCCGCAAACTTTCGGTTATAGGCAACCAGTTTCTCCAATACCGGAGCAAAAAGTGTAAAATCACTGCTCTCCTTTGCCCTGTGCCACACATCACTGGCTTCATTCGTCAGCATAGCATAATCCATATATTCATCCGCCGGAATTCTGGACAGACGGTCATAACTTCTCTTCAATTCTTCCACCTGTCTCTGCTCCACAAAAGACAGATTCTCCTTCTGATCCGCCAAAAACGCCAGTAATTTTCCTGTTTCCAGTGCTGTCATCAACTTCTGGCTCTCTCCTGCCAAAATACCAAGGGCCACACCTCTGCCCTCTGAAGTATCCTTCGGTGCCACTGTCACACTATCCAGATACAAAGACGATGATGCTGTCTGATAAGCATATAACTTCTTCTGAAGCAGGCCAAGCTGCTCTAATGCACTTTTTAACTCCATGTTCTACAGACTCCTTTTAATATATTTAATTTTAGATTTCTAACTGTAAATCCTTCATATTCCTTCATCCAGCCTTGCAAATAGCTGTTTGCCTTATTTCGTAAACTTCGAGTGGCTCAGGAAATTCTCACTCTTGATGGTTTTCAGCATAGATTCCGCATTCAGATCAAAGGCTTTCTGCGGCCATCCTCCCTTCTTCTCCGGTCTCCAGAACACCGCTTCCATGGCTTTTAACTGCTCTTCCGGTGTCTCATTATCTCTGATAATCTCCAGAATCCTGCGCTTCGCAGCAGTCAGACCATCTTCAAACCACTGCCACAATTCCGGTGTTGCCTCACCCACTTCTCCGTGATGGGTCAGCCATAACTTCTTTGCCCCGCTGTTTCTGCAACTGTCAATACTCTTCATCGCTTCTTCACAGCTGACAAGGAACTGCGGCATATAATCATCCTCCGTATTGATGCTGCCGATGGTTTCGGAAGCCAGAAGATCATGGCCATCGATCAGATACGACAGACAATCCTTTGTATGTCCAACGGTCTTAATTGACTGCACACAGACATCTCCCACATTAATCGTTTCGCCGCCGATCAGCATCTGATCCAACTGTATCGCACGTGTCGAATAGTCATCTGGCAGTGCCGTGCCGTTTAACTGTGCAGCACTGGCTGAAAGTTCACGAATCAGCCGCTTAGCCGACAACTTTGAAAAGACGCGCCCGGCATAGGCTGCACCAAATACCATGGCATCCGGCCAATACTTCTTGATCACCGGCAAAGCTCCTGCATGGTCATAATGGGAATGGGTCAGAAAAACTGCATCAATCGGTCTGTCCCCGATAATCTCTTTAATCTTTTCAACCGTTTTCTCCCCATACCAGGCCATACCCGGATCAAATAATACAGTATTCCTCTCACCCACCGCCAGATGACAGGAACCCAATATCTCATCATTTAAATAATAAAACTGACTCATTTCTAGTATCCCCTTTTATCAATATTTTTATCAACAACTATTCCGTCCTATTGATTCATCTTTTTTCTTGCATTTCTACAAATCCCAGCGGATCGCCCTCTGACTTCAAGAAATGCAGCAGCATATACGCACACATCATGGCAACATTCTCTTCTTTTAAAATACGGCGCACCTCTTTTTTATCTGCCAGCACAACCTGAATATCCTCTGAGCTTTCCTCAAACCGGTTATCCGGCACGCCGGAAGCATATCCATAGACCATTCCGCAGGCTTCATCCGTCATACCGACTGTTGTAAATCTCGGCTTAGTATACATATCATCCGCCGGAATCACCTTAAGATGCAATCCTGTCTCCTCATGAAACTCTCTCACAGCAGCATCCGTCATTGCCTCTCCAGTCTCCACAAGGCCTGCCGGAAACTCATAGACATAATCCCCCAGTGGATAACGATACTGTTTCACCAACACGACATGATCTCTTTGTTCACCGTAAACACTGTAAATACTCACGCCATCCGGGTCATTCCTATGCGTCACTGCCTTCAGATCATCTTCCGACTTCGCACGGGAAGCCACATAATACTCCGAAGCCTCTCCATTGCGGTGACGCACATCCATACAAAACAAATTCAGAAAACGATGGTGGGTTTCCTGAATAATTTTCGTTATTCTATCCATATAAACCTCCCAAAAATCAACACACCATAATCATAGCATAAAAAGAACGGATAGTCAGCCAAATATCACACAAAGCTACTATCCATTCTAAAACCAATAAATATTTTACATTTTATCTGTACGAAAATTTTTTTATTCTAATTCAAACGCTCCCGTATACAACTGATAATACTTGCCCTTCTCAGCAATCAGTTTTTCATGGTTGCCTCGCTCGATGATCCGTCCATGCTCAAGTACCATGATAACATCGGAGTTCTTGACTGTTGACAGTCGATGGGCAATAACGAAAACTGTACGGCCGTGCATCAGGGCATCCATACCCTTCTGAACGATGGCTTCTGTTCTCGTATCGATGGAGGATGTTGCCTCATCCAGGATCATAACCGGCGGATCCGCAACGGCTGCTCTGGCAATAGAGATCAGCTGACGCTGGCCCTGGGAAAGTCCGCTTCCATCACCCTCAAGAACTGTCTGATAGCCATCCGGCAGCATTCGGATAAAGCCGTCTGCGTTGGCCAGCTTTGCTGCCGCAATACATTCTTCATCTGTGGCATCCAGCTTGCCATATCGGATATTGTCCATGACCGTACCGGTAAAGAGGTTGACATCCTGAAGAACGACACCCATGGAACGGCGCAGATCGTCTTTCTTAATCTTTGTAATGTTGATGCCGTCGTAGCGGATTTTGCCGTCCGCAATATCATAGAAACGATTGATCAGGTTCGTGATTGTTGTCTTGCCGGCACCTGTTGCACCGACAAAAGCGACTTTCTGACCCGGTTCTGCATAGAGGTTAATATCATGAAGCACCAGCTTATTTTCTTCATAACCAAAGTCCACATGTTCCATGACGACATCGCCTTTTAATTCCTCATACGTCAGTGTGCCGTCGCTGTGGGGATGCTTCCATGCCCAGAGACCTGTTCGCTCTTTGCATTCTACAAGCTCACCATTTTCACGCTTCGCATTGACAAGCGTCACATAACCATGATCTTCTTCCGGTTCTTCATCCATTAATTCAAAAATACGTGTTGCACCGGCCAAGGCCATGATCACCGCATTCAACTGCTGGGAAACCTGTGCAATCGGATTGATAAAGCTTTTTGACATCGTCAGGAAGGACGCAATTGTACCAAGTGTCATCACACCGGCACCTGTCAGACTGATATTTGTCACACCGGCAATCGCAAGACTTCCACCGACTATTGCCAGCAACACATAAAGAATATTGCCCATATTGCCCATGATCGGCATCAGGATATTGGCATAAGTATTGGCCGTTGTCATACTGTCACAAAGCTCCTGATTTTTCTTATCAAAAACGGCCTTGGCTTCTTCTTCATGGCAGAATACCTTGACAACCTTCTGGCCATTGATCATTTCTTCAATATAGCCATTCACATCACCGATATTCTGCTGCTGTTTAATAAAGTAGACACTGCTCTTTCCGGCAATGGATTTCACAACTTTTAATATGAGGAAAAGAAAAACAACGATAAACAATGTCATCCATACACTCAGATACAGCATTGAGACAAACACGGCAACAATTGTGACACAGGAAGACAATAGCTGCGGCAAGCTCTGAGAAAGCATCTGACGCAGGGCATCTGTATCATTGGTATAATGACTCATGACATCGCCATGTGTATGCGTATCAAAATATTTAATCGGCAATGTCTGCATATGTGCAAACATATCATCTCGGATCTTCTTTAAAATACCCTGGGAAATGATGGCCATTGTTCTGTTATAGATCAGACTGGCCAGAATACCGATCACATAAATGCATGCCATCTGTACGATTGCACGAAACAGTGCATCAAATACAGGATTGGCTTCAAGAAGAAGCGGGGAAATGTAATCGTCGATTAATCTCTGAATAAACAGAGAAGACATGACATTGGCGATCGCACTGAGCAAAATGCAGATAATAACTAAAACGACACGCGTTTTATAAACACTCAGATAGCCCAGAAGCCGCTTTAACGTATTCGGGTTCACCTGTGGTCTTGACGGTTTCTTATTCATTGTCATCTCATCCTTTCTTCTGTGATTCATATACTTCGCGATAAATATCAGAGGACTGCATCAATTCTTCATGACGACCGATTGCTTTGATCTCGCCCTCATCCAGAACAATAATCTGATCTGCATCCTCAACAGAAGCGACACGCTGTGCAATAATAATCTTTGTCGTATCCGGAATCTCCTCTGCAAACGCTTTGCGGATCGCCGCATCCGTTTTCGTATCAACCGCACTTGTAGAGTCATCAAGAATCAGAATCTTCGGCTTCTTCAAAAGTGCTCTTGCAATACAAAGTCGCTGTTTCTGACCACCGGATACATTCGTACCACCCTGCTCAATATACGTATCATAGCCCTCCGGAAAAGTCTGCACAAATTCATCTGCACAGGCCAGACGGCAGACACGCTGAATTTCCTCATCTGTGGCATTTTTGTCACCCCAGCGAAGATTTTCCTTGATCGTTCCTGAAAAAAGAACATTTTTCTGAAGAACCATCGCTACTTCATTACGAAGACTTTCAATATCATAATCCCGGACATCGACATCGCCGACAAGGACGCGGCCCTCTGTGACATCGTACAGTCGCGGAATCAGCTGAACAAGACTTGATTTTGATGATCCCGTGCCACCGATCACACCAATCGTCTGACCGGAGCGGATATTTAAATTCACATGATTTAATACCGGCTTATCTGCCTTCTTATTATAAGAAAAAACGACATTGTCAAACTGAATATCCCCGTTTTTCACTTCATAAACCGGATGCTCAGGATTCTTCAGTGTACTCTCTTCTGAAAGGACCTCACAGATACGCTCAGCAGATGCTCTTGCCATGATGATCATGACAAATACCATCGACAGCATCATCAGACTCATCAGAATCTGCATCGTATAAGTAAAAAGACTCATAAACTCACCGGTAGAAAGTCCAAGCGCTTCATCACCGCCGCAGGCCACAATCGCTCTGGCACCCAACCAGCAGATCAGCAGCATACATGTATAAACAGCCAACTGCATCAACGGCATATTAAAGGCCAGAATCTGCTCCGCCTTTACAAAATTCTTGTAAATATTATCGGAAACCTGGTCAAACTTTCCGACCTCATGATCTTCACGGGTAAAGGATTTCACGACGCGAATACCATACAGATTCTCCTGAACAATCGCATTCAGACGGTCATACGTCTTAAACACCCGCTCAAAAATCGGATGCACTTTCATGATAATCGCATAAAGGCCAATACCGAGAATCGGCACAGTGATCACATAAATTAATGACAACTGCGCATCAATTTTGAAAGCCGCAAACAGTGCACAGACAAGCATGATCGGGCTTCTGACTGCAATTCGGATAATCATCTGGAAGGCCATCTGAATATTGGTAATATCTGTCGTCATACGTGTAACAAGACTGGCAGTCGAAAACTTATCGATATTGGCAAAGGAAAACTCCTGTACCTTATAATAGATATCCTGACGCAGGTTCTTTGCAAAACCAGATGAAGCCTGTGCCGCAAACTTTCCTGAAATGGCACCGCAGAACAATGAAATCATCGCCACAGCAAGCAAAATCAATCCATACTTCCATATAACGCCCATATCTCCCTGATCGATACCTTCATCGATCAGTTTTGCCATGATCAGTGGAATCATAATCTCAAAAAAGACTTCCAACGCCACTGTCACAGGAGACATGATCGTCTGTTTCTTGTATTGCCGGATACTTCCGGCCAGCGTTTTAATCATACAAATAATCCTCCTATCTCTATCTAGCTAGCCGCATCTGTCAAATAAGGACGGCTTATTCTTCTAACATGTTATCTGCAACTCTCTTCAATAAATGCATCAGGGTATGAAACTCTTCATCCGACAGCCCGTCCCTGATCCTGTTTTCAAGCTCTATTCTCTCCACCGCTGCATTGGCATTGATCTCTCGTCCTTCCTCAGTCAGAACAAGCCGCTTCAATCTGGCATCACTGGAGACACTTTCCCTCCTAAGCAGTCCTTTGCTCTCCATGCCCTTTAACACTTTGGAAACCGTTGACCTGGTCACACAAAATTTTTCTTCTATATCCTTCTGATAAATCTCTTCATTCTCATGGTCTGCCAGGTATCCGAGAATCCAGCCATTGGATCCTGTAATCTTATGAACCTTACTCATATAGACATTACTATCGGCCTTTCTGCGGATCATCGTCGCTGTACGAAGAATCAACAGACCTAACTCTTCCCTGCATGGCAGGTCCTTTCTGCACATGACATAGCTCCTTTCTGAATGTCTTTGTTCTGTATGCATTTTGTTTCCGTCGAAACTGTTGCATATCAAACTGTTTTACGTTCAACATTATACAGCGATTGTTTTTTAATGTCAATACACCTGTGAAATGAATTTAAAAAAGGAAGGGAATTTCTCCCCTCCTCATCTTTAATTCAGCAATATTCTGTCATTATCAAATTCTTCTTTTTTCTTCTCTGAATACATATCCAACAGATCAGAAACTGTCATATGCTTCCGCTCTTCTTCTTTAATGTCAAATATAATCGCACCGGAATCCAGCATAATGGTTCGGCTGCCTGTTGTCAGTGCCTGCCCCATATTGTGGGTGATCATCAGAGTCGTCAGATTGCGCTCATGGACAATATCATTCGTTATGGCCATCACCTTCTCAGCTGTGGCCGGATCCAGAGCCGCCGTATGTTCATCCAGAAGCAGCAGCTTCGGTGTCACAATGGTACTTATCAACAATGTAACTACCTGTCTCTGTCCACCGGATAAAAGTCCGATCTTCGTAGCCATACGGTCTTCCAGTCCCATATCAAAACGCTTCAGTGCTTCACAAAACATCTCACGGTCTTTCTTTGTAATAGCAAATCTGAAAAGACCTTTCGTGTTCTTGGAATAAGCCAGTGCCAGATTCTCTTCAATGGTCAGATTCGGTGCGGTTCCTTTCATCGGATCCTGAAACAGACGTCCGATGGAAGCCGACCGCTGATGTTCCGGCAAATAGGAAATATTCTTCCCATCCAGAATCACACTGCCTTCATCCAGAAGAAAATTACCGCAAATAGCATTAAATAATGTTGATTTACCGGCACCATTGGAACCGAGAATCGTCACAAATTCTCCCTCTTTCAGGGACAGATTCAGATGATCCAGTGCCTTATGTTCATTTGGTGTGCCTTTTGCAAAGGTCTTTGATGCATTGATCACTTCCAGCATATCTATCTTCCTCCATCACTTTCTCTCATCCCATGTCGCTTCAGCTTATCATTCGCCATTTTGGCCTTGATAGCCGGAACAGCCAACGCAATGGTTACAATAATTGCCGAAATCAATTTCAGCATGTACGCCGGGAACATATCGGATTTTGTTGCCAGGGCAATAATATAGCGGTACACAATGGAACCCACAATGGCTGAAATAAAACCGATCATCAGACTTCTGTGGCCAAAGAAAGCTTCGCCGATAATCACAGAAGCCAAACCGACAACAAGAATACCGACACCGGAATTGATGTCTGCAAAGCTCTGATACTGAGCGATCAGACCGCCGCAAAACGCGATGCAGGCATTGCTGATTGCCAGTGCGATCATCTTCACGGCATCCACATTAATTGAGGAAGCACGGACCATATCGGCATTATCTCCAGTGGCACGAATGGAAAGTCCAAGAGATGTCTTGAAAAATACCGTCAGTAAAACAGTGACAATCACAACTGCCGCAATGGCAACAAATAATTTGACAGCATCCTTCGACATAAAAGGAAAGACCTTCAAAAACAGTGTGAAAACAGTATCGTTATTGAGCAGTGTCACATTGGACGCACCGCCCATCACGAACAGATTAATCGAATACAATCCACTCATTGTCAGGATGCCTGCCAGAACCGGATGAATATCCAATTTCGTCTGAAGAAATCCTGTCACGCTGCCGGCCAATGCGCCTGCGATAAGTGCACCCACAAGTCCAAGCAGCGGATGGCCCGCAGCCGTCAATATCGAGGATGCTGCCAGACCGAAAGTAAAGCTGCCTTCCGTTGTCAGATCGGGAATATTCAAGATTCTAAAACTGATATAGATGCCAAGCACCATAATACTGTAAAGAAAACCAAGCTGCAAAGAGCCAATCAATAAAGTCATACTTTTCTACGTCCTTTTCATTTTTGTTCTTTTCTGTAATTTTGCCATATTTTCAACCTCCTGTAATGAGCCCTTTGAAGTCTGCAATACGGAAAAAGCTTTTTTATATTTTTCACCATTCGTCATTTTCCCATTCCTCCTTTAAAGAATCCTTAAGCAAGGCTCTTCCCCTGGAAAGCCGAACCTTTACATTGCTTTCTGAAAGCTTCAGGATTTCGGCTATTTCCCTGACGAGATAATCTTCGTAATAAAACAAGTGAATCACAATGCGGTACTTGTCCGGAAGCTTCATTACCTCTTCAAACAAATCTCTTGACTGGGAATCTGGAAAAGAAAGAGTTTCCATATAATCCTCCAGAGAGCATTTATTTTTCTTCCAGAAAGTCCTGTTTATATTTTTCGCCTTATTGATAACCACACGAAGGAGCCATGCCCGGATGTGCTGCTCATTTTCAAATTCTTTTCTACTGGTGTAATACTGAACAAACGTCTCCTGAACAGCATCCTCCGCATCCATCTGATTCTGACAGATATTAAACGCTGCGGTAAAAAGATTGTTCTGGTAGAGCTGGATCAGCTGTTGAACTGGTTGTCTCATGAGAACTCCTCTGGCTGCTGATCAGTATGAAAAGCAGCGGTCTGTTATTTTCTTGTATCGGGTACCTTCACTAATTATACAAATAAAGAGGGAGAAAGGTTACAAAAAATTTTAACTTTTCACATCCAATGAATTATGCTAAAATACAGCCAAAACATACTTTAAGGGGGCTTTTTCATGGAATTTCAGACACTTATTGAGAACAGAAGATCTGTGCGTAAGTACAGTTCCCATACAAACGTTACCAAAGAGCAGATACAGCAGCTTGTACAGGTCGCTTTGGAAGCGCCATCATGGAAGAATACAGAAACAGGTCGTTATTACTGTGTTTTATCAGCGGACATGAGTCAGAAGCTTCGTAAGGAATGCCTGTGTTACGCTAATAACGATGTAAAAACTGAGCATGCAGCTTTAATCGTCACCACCTTCGTACATAACCGTGCCGGTTTCCAGACAGACGGCACTCCTGATAATGAGATTGGAAATGGATGGGGCTGTTATGACCTTGGTCTTCAGAATGAAAACCTGATTCTGAAAGCTACAGAGCTTGGTCTTTCCACTCTGATCATGGGACTTCGGGATGGGGATAAAATTCGCGAAATGCTTTCTATTCCGGAAAGTGAAACCATTGTTTCCGTTATTGCTGTAGGAAAAGCTGATGAGGAGCCCAGCCGTCCGAGACGCAGAGAGTTGGAGGATGTTCTGAAGTTCTTTTAAAACGTGTTTGAAAAGGCTTTCTGCAAGATGTGTGTTACAATTTGTGGGAACGATTTTGAGGGCACGCTATAGTACAAAAATAACTTGACATTAAAGCAATCACAAGAATAATATGAAGATAAATAAAAATCAGAAATGAGGAATTTTATGGAAAAATCAACAGTATATTTCACCGACTTCCGCTGCAAGGTCGGCACAAGCCAGCTGGACAAGCTGAAAAAACTGTGCATTGCAGCCGGAATCAAAGACATTGATATGGATGGTAAATTCGTGGCCATCAAAATGCATTTCGGAGAACTTGGAAATCTTGCTTTCCTGCGCCCCAATTATGCAAAAGTAGTAGCCGATCTTTGTAAGGAGCTTGGAGGAATGCCGTTTCTTACTGACTGTAACACCCTTTATCCGGGAAGCCGCAAAAATGCTCTGGAGCACATGGATTGTGCGAATCTGAATGGCTTTAACACCATCACTACAGGCTGTCAGATCATTATCGGTGACGGACTTCGCGGTACCGATGACGTGGAGGTTCCTGTAGAAAATGCAGAATACTGTCCTACTGCCAGAATCGGCCGTGCTGTAATGGACGCTGACATATTCATCAGTCTTACTCATTTCAAGGGACATGAAGCCACCGGTTTCGGCGGCGCAATCAAGAATATTGGTATGGGCTGCGGAAGCCGTGCAGGAAAAATGGCTCAGCACAATAGTGGTAAACCAGTTATCGAAACAGACCTTTGCCGCGGCTGCAAACGCTGTGCAAAGGAATGCGGAAGTGACGCTATTACATATCCTGAGAAAAAAGCGGTCATTGATTATGAGAAATGTAAGGGTTGCGGCCGTTGTATCGGTGCCTGCAGCTTTGATGCAATTCACAACCCGCACAGCAATTCCAATGAGCTTCTCTGCCGTAAGATGACAGAGTATGCACAGGCAGTCTGTCATGGACGCCCATGCTTCCATATCGCTCTGGTTCAGGACATCAGCCCGAACTGTGACTGCCACGGCGAAAATGATGCTCCGATTCTTCCGGATATTGGAATGTTCGCAAGCTTCGATCCCATTGCTCTTGATCAGGCCTGCGTAGATGCATGTCTTGCTGCGGAGCCAATCCGCAACAGCCAGCTTGGTGACAACCTTGCGAAACCAGAATGGCATTGCCACCACAACCACTTTATGGATTCCAATCCGAATGTAGAGTGGGAAGCAACTCTGGATCATGGACAGAAGATTGGACTTGGAACAAGAAGCTATGAACTGAAGAGAATTTAATTAATAAACAGCTGCCACATTATCAAAACACTTTGAACAATGCGGCAGCCGTTTAACTTTAACCTTTTTTTGCCAGATACCTTTTAATCAAAAAGGAGCAGAAATATGGAAATGTATAAATGCCATTTTCTATTCCCACATTGCTGTCAGCCAGTTTTATTCCCCACTTAATATCGCTGTAACTTTCATTATCAATCAGTTTTCTTAAAGATTTTGAGCGATTTTTATTTGCCTTTACTTCAACCGGAACCAGTTCATCTTTTGTCCTGACAAAAAAATCTTCTTCCAAAGTTGCATTTTCTTTTTTGTAATAATATAATCTTAATCCTTGTTTCAGAAACGCCTCTGCAACGAAATTTTCATATAAAGCCCCCTTATAAACACCCATATTTTTATTTGCACGTAAATCTTCCTGCGCTTCTTCATCCAAAGAGGCAATTAGCAGGCCGGTGTCTGGATAGTACAGCTTAAACTTCAATTCATCATAATTTCCTTTTAACGGCAATTCCGGATATTCCAGACAGTAGCAGACAGAAACAACTCCCGCATCCTTAAGCCAGTCAATACAGCCCGAATACTCTCTGCTTCTTGCGTTTTTATCAATTTTACTTAACTGGAATTTTTTATTCTC
>OLOB01001717.1_pt1 | contig 13988 bp, 11 predicted proteins | sample 1671911 | NCBI WGS metagenome assembly OLOB01 (sample SAMEA3136625, study PRJEB25190) | human gut metagenome | biome: human gut; feature: human-associated habitat; material: faeces | place: Austria | collected 2013
AGGTGGGACGACGAAATCGAATTCTAACGAATGACCGATTTCTGTCCCACTCTCACTTTTTTATTTCGGTTGATTTTCTACATAAGAAGCAATGACATCCGAAGTGTACTGGGCTGTACCAGCCCCAAACTTGTCGATATTTCCCTTGAATTCTGGATTATAGACATAGCCTTTGCCAATATGGCCAAAAACCTCTATAGAGCAGTCAAATCCATACGTTCGAATTGCGTCTAAAAGTCTGGCTGCTTGATCTTGGTTTTCATTTGCTGATACGGGTAGACCATCTTTGAGATTTTGCGCCAAAGTTTGAAAAACTTGGTTGAAGGCTTCCGTAGCCTCATCTTCACGACCTTTTTGGCGTTCAAGAGCTTGGTTCATGACTTCTTGGTCATACTTGTCTACCGCCTCTTGATGGTATTTTTGAGTATCTTGGTAGCTAAATCCAGTAAATTTTTCCTCAATTGTCATTTGTCTTTCTCCTTTTTGTTCTTGAATGGTTTTTTGCAAGGTGGAAATCAAGGTATCCAAACGTTTTCTTTCTTGAGTCAAATAATCTAACTGTTTGGTCAAATGGGGCAATAAGTTAGACTTTTCTTCGGCTAAGAGTTCTGCTATTTGGTCTAAAGAAAATCCTAGATACTTGTAGTAGAGAATCACCTGTAATCGTTCTAAATCTTCTTGACTGTAGGTTCGATAGCCATTTTCAGATTTCACAGGAACTAGAAGTCCTATCTTATCATAGTGGTGCAAGGTCTTGATAGAGACACCTGACAGCTCTGCAGCTTTTTTGATATGGTACATGATTTCCTCCTTACAAGGATAGTATAATCCCTCCCCTTAGGTCAGAGTCAAGACTTCACATAAAAATAGTTTTCAGATAAAAAAGGCTTGAGTTGTTTCACAGCTTTTAACTCAAGCCCTTTCTTTTTTATGGATGACTCACGATCAATTCTAAACCTTGCCCTTCCAAAGTCCAAGATTCAACATCGCTTGGCAAGATAAAGTGACTTCCTTTTTGAATAGGATAATCCTTTCCATCTACAGTCAATTTTCCTTCTCCAGTTAAGACGCTCAATAAGCTGTAATCAGCAGTCTTTTCAAAATTAGCTTTTCCAGTAAGTTCCCACTTATAAACCGTAAAGAAATCACTTGCAACCAAGGTCGTCATCCGAAGATCATCGATCACAACTGTATCTGGATGGCTATTAGATGGCTCCCCAATATTCAACACATCAATTGATTTTTCTAGATGAAGCTCCCGCAAGTTTCCTTGATCATCCTTGCGATCAAAATCATAAACCCGATAGGTAGTGTCACTCGACTGTTGGGTTTCAAGAATCAAGATTCCAGATCCAATTGCGTGCATGGTTCCACTTGGCACATAGAAGAAATCTCCAGCCTTGACTGGAACTTTTGTCAGCAAGGCATCCCAGTTTTTATCTTCGATTTGCTGGCGGAGTTCTTCTTTTGACTTGGCATTGTGTCCATAGATAATCTCTGATCCTTCGTCAGCCGCAATCACATACCAACACTCGGTTTTTCCAAGTTCTCCCTCATGCTCCATGGCATAGGTATCATCCGGGTGCACCTGTACACTAAGCCAGTCGTTAGCATCCAAAATCTTTGTTAATAAAGGAAAGACAGGCTCTTTACGATTGCCGAATAATTCTCGGTGCTCTTGATAGAGCTGATCCAATCCCATTCCTTCGTATGGACCATTGGCCACTTTAGAAACGCCATGCGGATGGGCCGAAATCGCCCAAAATTCACCGACATGGTCACTCGGAATGTCGTAACCAAATTCCTCTTTTAGACGTGTTCCTCCCCATATTTTTTCCTGCATCACTGAATGTAAAAATAATGGTTGTCCCATAATATCCTCCTCGCATTTCATGTTTCTATTATACAAAAAAAAGAAAGTTTTTGAAAGCCCTTTCCATCTTTTTCCTCTCTCGCCAGAAACTTTATTTTTGTGTATAATGAAAGGGATGACACTAAAAGAAAACATTATTCAACTGGCGCATTCTATTGGGATTTCAAAAATTGGATTTACAACTGCTGATGACTTCGCTTATTTGGAAAAATCGCTCCGCTTGGCCGTTGAGGAAGGACGGAATTCTGGATTCGAGCATAAGAATATCGAAGAGCGCATCCAACCTAAATTAAGTCTCTCCTCCGCAAAAACGATCATCTCAATCGCTGTCGCCTACCCCCATAAGCTCAAACAACAACCTCAAAAAACTGCCTATAAAAGAGGAAAATTCACGCCCAACAGCTGGGGATTAGATTATCATTATGTCCTTCAAGACAAGCTCAATCGCTTAGCTGCCGGGATTGAAGAAATGACGCAGGATTTCGAATACAAGGGGATGGTCGATACTGGAGCACTGGTTGATACAGCTGTCGCCCAACGAGCAGGGATTGGTTTTATTGGAAAAAATGGCTTGGTCATTTCAAAAGAATACGGTTCCTACATGTTTCTGGGTGAATTGATTACCAACCTCGAAATCGAACCAGATCAGCCTGTCGACTATGGTTGTGGGGACTGTCGCCGTTGTTTAGATGCTTGCCCAACCTCCTGCTTAATCGGAGATGGCTCTATGAATGCCAAACGCTGCTTGTCTTTCCAAACTCAAGACAAGGGCATGATGGACCTAGAATTTCGCAAGAAAATTAAAACGGTCATCTATGGATGTGACATCTGTCAGATTAGCTGCCCTTATAACAAAGGTCTGGATAATCCCTTGGCAACAGAAATCGATCCTGATCTGGCTCATCCAGAGTTGATTCCTTTTATCGAACTGTCTAACGGACAATTTAAGGAAAAATTTGGAAACGTTGCCGGCAGCTGGCGAGGCAAGAATATCCTCCAGCGCAATGCCATTATCGCACTAGCCAATGCCAATGACCGCTCAGCCATCCCTAAACTCCTGAACATCATCGAGACCTCGCAAAATCAGATCCATATCGCAACGGCTATCTGGTCTTTAGGGCAACTGCTACGTGAAGTCACCCCGGAACTTGTTGAGCTCTTACGGAATATCAAACATCCGACCGATGCTATCATAGAAGAACGAACTGCTTTCTTTGAAAAATTCGGCATTCAAGCAGATTCACAGCTACAATGAAAAAACACTAAGGTTGTAACCTTAGTGTTTTTTTAGTTCCTTCAAGAAATACCAGCTCCCCATTTCTACATGGTTAAAGCTAATCTCGTTAGAGTAGACTTCCTTGTAGCCATTTTTGGTATAAAAATAGACATTTCCCTTCGTATTGGTATAAAAGGCTAGTTTTTCTCCTTTAACCTCTTCCAAGAAAGGCTCAATTCCTTCTGTCATAAAGCGACTGCCATAGCCCTGCCGTTGGTGTTTAGGGGCGACTGCGAGAAGCATCAAATACCAATCAAAGTCTACATTTTGCTCCAATTCCTTATCCGTGTCCTCCATAAATTTAAAGTAGGCCAACATATTCTTCAAGGAAATAAACTTGAGCAAACCGAATCCCCCATTTAAGAGATAGGCCCGAAAAGGAATCGGTCCCTTTTGCAACAAGGCAACTGCATAAATTTCATCATTTTTTTCTGCCACAAGGCAAATATGGTGCTTAAGAAAAACCTTTACCAGGATGCGCATCATTGCCTCAACAAAGGCAGGGTATTGCTTGGGATCACGCACCAAATCCTTGATAACTTTTAAAAATAGATAGTCCTCAAAGGCTGTACTGGCTACTCGAACCACCTGATCCAGATCTGCTTTTTCTGCTTTTCTGTACTTCATCTTCTCTCCTATTCTAAGTCCACTTTCCAGTATACACTATCCCTCGCTCTTAGACAAAGGTCAATTTTCAGCAATTTGTTCATTCAAGCCAGCAAAAAGAGTCCTCCCCAGACGAGTCCCAATCCCCAAGCGACGAGGACATCCTTGGGATAATGAACCCCTCCAAGAACTCGGACAAGGGCTAATAGAAGAGATAGGAGCATCGAGCACATTCCAAACGGAAGCGACAACTGACAGACACACATAGAAATAATAGTCGCCGAAAATACATGTCGGCTAGGAAAGGAATGTCCGGATGAATTCTTTTCTAATAATGGTTGAATCTCCCACTTCTCATAAGGTCTCGGAACATTGACCCAATGACGAAAGATGCTAAACAAGACAAAGCCCGAAGCAGGAATCCAGAAAAAAGGCCAGATTCCTCCAAGCGAAGTTTTCTTTAAAAACAGCCAACAAAAAACCATTCCGTAGATGCCTGGCATCACAAGCGTCAAGATTCGATTCATCCGTTTAAGGACCTGTATCCGACTTGGTTTTTTCGTAAAAGGCAAGGTTAGCCAACGATAAAATTTTGGATAATCGTGAAGGTGACGCTTCATGTTGGCACTCCTGTCTTTCATCTCATTTTTGTACTACTAGTATACGCGATCCTAAGAAATCCTGTCAAGCCAGGCTTCTTTTTTATCCTTTCTTTCTTCTTTTTCACATTAGAAGCGATCTATTTTTGACGCTTTGTCATTTTTCTGTACCTAAGAATCGTCTTTCCCATCCCTTCTTCCAGCATAAAAAATAGGATAGAAGCACATAGAATTGCCTTCTATCCTATTATTTTACTTTACATTTCACAAGCCTTGTATCTTGATTTCATGCCACTTCTTCTGTGAATTGGCTATTGTAGAGATCAGCATAGAAGCCATTTTGGCTCATGAGTTCTTGGTGATTACCCTGCTCGATAATATTTCCATCTTTCATCACGAGAATCAGATCCGCATTACGGATAGTGGACAAGCGATGGGCAATGACAAAGGAAGTTCGGCCTTCCATGAGTTTGTCCATGGCTTTTTGAATCAACTCTTCTGTACGGGTATCGACAGATGAGGTTGCTTCATCCAAGATGAGGAGCGGGGCGTCCTTCAAGAGGGCACGCGCAATGGTCAAAAGTTGCTTTTGACCAACGGACAAGGTCACTGAATCATCTAATACAGTGTCATAGCCATTCGGCAAGGTCCGGATAAAGTGATGGACCCCAACCGCTCGAGTTGCTGCTTCGACCGCTTCATCCGAAATATCGGTTTGATTGAAGACCAGGTTTTCCCGGATAGTCCCTTCAAAGAGCCAGGTATCTTGTAAGACCATCGAAAAAGCATCATGAACTTCTTCGCGACTCATGGCCTTAGTATCCACACCATCGATGGTAATTTTACCAGTTTGAATGTCGTAAAAACGCATCAAGAGATTGACCATGGTGGTCTTACCAGCACCTGTTGGACCAACAATGGCCACCTTCTGTCCTGGCTTCGCTTCAGCTGTAAAGTCATGGATAATAGTCTTATCTGGTGAATAGCCAAAACGCACATGTTCAAAGGTGACATGACCTTTTGGTGTTTCCAATTGACGTGTTTTTTGGGATTCATCTTCCATTTCTTCTTCGTCTAAGAATTCAAAGACACGCCCCATAGCAGCACTAGCCGATTGTAATTGGGTAATTCCTTGAGCCATTTGACCAATTGGTTGGGTAAAGATGCGGACATAGGTCATAAAGGCCACAATGGTCCCGATGGTAATGTCCCCATTAATGGTGAGGACAGCCCCAACGATACAGACCATGACATATCCGAAATTCCCCACAAACTGCATCAAGGGCATCATGATCCCAGAGAAGAATTGGGATTTCCACATGCTATGGTACAAATCTTGGTTGATGGCACCAAAATGATCTTTGGCCTGATGACGGCCATTATAGGAAATGACAACATTATGGCCACTATAGATTTCTTCAACATAGCCTGAAACTTTAGCAAGATTATCTTGTTGTTGCTTAAAGAGAGGTTGGCTCTTGACCATAATAATGCTGGAAAGAGCAAAACCTGCAAAGATGGACACAATCGCTGTCACCGCCAAGTGCCAGTCCGTCTTAAACATCATAAAGATGGAGCCAATCAATAAGACAACAGAAGAGACCATTTGAACCAAGCTTTGGTTAAAGGATTGGGTCATCAAATCCACGTCATTGGTCACACGAGACAAGGTATCTCCTTGTTCATGGCTATCAAAATATTGGAGGGGCACGCGATTGATCTTCTCAGCAATGGCATTGCGCAAGCGTTCAGCGAAGCGCTGAATAATCGTTGAGATAATGAAGCTACTGCTGTAGGACACCAGTGCTCCAACTCCATAAAGGATGGCTAAGGTCAGGGCAATCGAAGTGATTTTGTCAATATCAATGGCGCCTCCCATCCCTTTTGTGATGGTATCCGTGATTTCTTTTAACTTATCCGGTCCAATAACCGTGATAATACTCGATACGATTGAAAAGAGGATAGCAACTAGGAAAAATAGGTGGAAGCCCTTCAAATAGGGAGAAAGTTGTCTCCAAAGGGACGAATCTTGTTTTGTTTTATGCATGTTCCAACTCCTCCTTAGACAATTGTGAATAGGCAATTTCTTGATAGACTTCATTGGTCGCAAGCAATTCTTTGTGGGTGCCTTGACCGACGACCTTCCCTTGATCCAAGACCAAAATCAAATCCGCATCCATAATAGTCGAAATCCGTTGGGCAACGATCAATTTGGTCGTATCTGCCAGCTCTTCTTTCAGGGCTTGGCGCAAGATACGATCCGTTTTGTAATCCAGGGCTGAGAAGGAATCATCAAAGATGAGGATCTCGGGCTTGCGTGCAAGGGCACGCGCAATGGCCAAGCGTTGACGTTGACCGCCAGAGAAGTTGCTTCCTCCTTGCGCTACTTCTGTATCCAAGCCCTTCTCTTTTGCGGCAACAAACTCTTTGGCTTGGGCCAATTCAAGGGCTTTCCAGATGGCTTCATCCTCTAATTTTCCTTGACTACTTTCTCCAAATTCCATATTAGAGCGAATCGTGCCGCTAAAGAGCACAGCTTTTTGGGGGATATAGCCGACTTTATTATTCAATTCTTGGTGGCTATAATTCTTGACATTCACCCCATCCACTAAGATCTTTCCTTCTGTCGCATCGTAAAAACGTGGAATTAAGTTGACCAAAGTGGATTTACCAGAACCAGTCGACCCGATGAAGGCAACGGTTTGTCCCTTTTGGGCTGAGAAGGTCACATGCTCAATCACAGCACGAGAAGTCCGTCCATATCTAAAGGAAACATCTTGAAATTCTACTGTACCTGCTTGGTCTGATTTTTCTTTTGACTCACTTGGGAAGGCTACAGACGGTTCTAGAGCCAAGACCTGATTAATCCGTTTTGCGGATACCAAGGCACGAGGAAGAATAATCAAGATGGCCACCATCATCATAAAGCCAACGACAACCTGCATAGCGTAAGAAGAGAAGGTGATCATATCTGAGAAGACCTTGGTCCGATCCGCTAATGCAGGACTGGTGAAGATCTTTGTAGGATCTTTTGGCATGGCGATATCATTGATCAAGTGCGCCCCAATCCAGTAGATAGCAAGGGTCAAGCCACTTGATACCACTGTCATAACAGGGTTCATCAGAGACATCAAACGATAAACAAAGAGATTTAGACGGGTTAAGCCCTTGTTTTCAGCCTGGAATTTCTCATTTTGATATGCTTCCGCATTGTAGGCGCGAACGACCCGCACCCCAGTCAAACTCTCCCGTGTCGTCGCATTCAAGGCATCGGTCAAGCCTTGAACCTTTTGCTGGCGCGGAAAGGCAATAAGAACCAGAACAGAGAGAAGAATCAAGACCATCAAGACCGCAATCCCAACAGAAGTTGTCCAAGCACTGCTCTTCCCCCAAATCTTGGTTAAGGCCCAAATCGCCATAATGGGACCACGCGTCACAACTTGCATCCCCATCACAATCATGATTTGCAACTGGGTCAAATCGTTGGTCGTCCGGGTCAAGAGAGAGGGAACGGAGAATTTCTTGATCTCGGCATCAGAGTAATCCATCACTTGATGGAAAATCTCTCCTCGAAGTCGCGTCGTAAAGCTGGCAGCGACTCTTGAAGCCAAAAAGCCTACAAAAACTGCCATTAAAAAGCTTCCAAAAGAGAAGAGCAACATCTTGCTTCCCGGATCCATAATATCCGAAACCTTGGTCCCCTCCTTAGCTAAGAGGGTCGTGATATCAGATAAGTATTCAGGAGTCTTTAAATCCATCCAAACCGCTAGACAGATAAAGACCGTACTAAGGGCAATCATGCCCCATTCTTTAGCGGTTAAGCGCCGAAATATATTGATCATTCCTCGCTCCTTTTTTTCATATTCTCATAAAATTGCTGCATAACCTTGAAAAAGATAGCCAATTCTTCTTCTGATACACCCGCTACTAGACTCCGTTCTACCTCTTCAAAGAATTGCTTCATGTCATTCAAATTGGCTTTCACACTGTCTGTTAGGTAGACATACTTGGCCCGTTTATCGGTCGGACTAGCCTCTAAATAAATAAACCCATTTTTCTCCATTCGCTTGATCAGATTACTGGTCACGGATTTTGTGATATGAAGTTCCTGTTCAACATCCCGAATCAAGGTCACTTTTCCCTCCTTTTCACGATGAGATAAGAATCTCAATACCTGACCTTGTGGTCCTGCGCTAAATTCAAACCCACGCTTCTTAGCTTCTCTTTCCACCATGAGGTGAATGAGATGGCCAATTTTTTTTAATTCTTGTAATGGCTTTTCCATCATTCCTCCAAATAGTTCTCATAAGAACTTTAAAGTTGCTATGAGAACTATTTTAGTACAAAAAAGATCCCTGTCAAGAAAAAAGTTTCTATAAGAACTAAAACAATGGAGCCCAATCGACTCCATTAATGACTTCTAGATAATAATGCCTTCTAGATGATCCATTTCGTGCTGACAGATCTGGGCTGGAAAACCTGACAAATGAATCGTTTTTGCTTTCCAATTCACATCTCGATAGGCCACTGAAATCTCCTCATAACGAGTGGTCGGCCGACTCCCCACTAAAGATAAACATCCTTCCTCTGTTTGATAAGGCTTTTTCTTTTCAAGGAGAACAGGATTAAACATGACCAGATTTTCATTTCCCATTCGAATGATAATCGCCCGCTTTTTCACTCCGATCATATTGGCCGCCAAACCCACACACTCAAGGAGATGAGCATTTAAGGTATCCTGCAAATCCAAAGCCAAGGTGCGATCCTCAGGTGTCGCTTCTTCTGACTTTTGACCCAAGAATAAGACATCCTTCACAATATTCTTTTTCATTCCTTCCCTCTCTTCTTTATAGATAGACGAAAGAAGAGAGTGGGACAGAAATCGGTCATTCGTTAGAATTCGATTTCGTCGTCCCACCTCCGCACAGTTGAGTAGGGCTGTAAAAGCTGATGAAATCAGCGTAGTAGAGCCCACTCAACCACTGCGTCTTGCTCGACAATCCAAAAATAATTGAGAGGCTAGGACTTGTGTCCCAGCCTCCTCGCTCTTATTTCTAACCTCTAAGAGACAATTGCTACTTATTTTTTAAACTTCTCGCTCACTTCTTTTGCAAGAACAAAGTTCCCCAAGGTCGCTGAACCATTGCCAGCAACTGCAGGTGTCACAATATAATCTCTCACATCAGGTACAGGGAGGTAACCGTTTAAGAGGGCAGTAAATTTCGTGCGAACACGATCTAACATATGTTGTTGAGCCATTACTCCTCCTCCAAAGACAATGACGTCTGGGCGGAAGGTAACGGTCGCATTCACCGCTGCTTGTGCGATGTAGTAGGCTTGAATATCCCATACATTGCTGTTGAGTTCAATGTTTTCCCCACGAATACCTGTACGAGCTTCCAGACTAGGACCAGCCGCAAAGCCTTCCAAACAGCCATTGTGGAAAGGACAAACACCCTTGAATTCTTTTTCCACATCCATTGGGTGTTGAGCCACATAGTAGTGTCCCATTTCTGGGTGTCCAGCTCCCCCGATAAACTCACCACGTTGGATGACACCAGCTCCGATTCCTGTTCCGATTGTATAGTAAACCAAGTTTTCGATATGACCACCCGCGTTATTGCGTGCGACCACTTCTCCATAGGCAGAGCTATTCACATCTGTCGTGAAATAGATAGGTACATTCAAGGCACGACGGAAAGCCCCAACGATATCTACATTGGCCCAATTTGGTTTTGGAGTCGTTGTGATGAAACCATAAGTGTTTGAATTTGGATCGATATCAATTGGTCCAAATGAACCAATCGCAAGCCCAACTAGATCCTCAAATTTTGAGAAAAATTCAATACACTTATCAATCGTCTCAATTGGCTTGGTTGTTGGAAATTGTACTTTTTCCACAACATTATAGTTTTCATCACCAACCGCACAAACAAATTTTGTACCGCCAGCTTCCAAACTTCCATATAATTTTGTCATGTTGGCTCCTTTTTTATTATGAAAAATATCCTGTATTTATTATAGCATATTTTGTAGTCAATCTTTTTCTCTTCTCTAAAGAAAAAACACACTTTTTTTGAGAAATAAAATTCAAGGACTGGAGATGATAGACCAGTCCTTGAAAACTTATTGTTTCGATTAAGCTTTGACTTCGATGATCGCATCACCCTTCGCAACAGATCCAGTTGCAACAGGTGTGACAGAAGCATAGTCAGCTGTGTTAGTGACGATCACCATAGTTGTGTCTTCAAGACCAGCTGCGGCAATTTTCGCTGCATCAAATGTACCAAGGACATCACCAGCTTTCACTTTATCACCTTGAGCTACTTTTTGATCAAATCCTTCACCGTTCATTGATACGGTATCAATCCCAACGTGGATCAAGATTTCAGCACCATTAGCGGTCTTCAAACCGTAAGCGTGACCAGTTGCAAATGCGATTGTCACTTCTGCATCCGCAGGAGCATACACAACACCTTCACTAGGTTTCACCGCAACTCCTTGTCCCATAGCACCGCTAGAGAATACTGGATCATTGACATCTTTCAAGTCAACCATTTGACCAACGATTGGAGAAACGATTGTTTCATCAGAAAGGACTGGTGCAGCTGCTTCATTAGCTTCTACTACTTCTTTTGCTTCAGTCACTTCTTCTTCAGCATCTTTGTAACCAAATGCGTAAGTCAAACCAAATCCAAGACCAGTAGTTACAAGTACCATGAAGATATATTGAAGAACTTGCCCATTCAGATAGAGAAGTGTACCTGGGATAATAGTAATACCAAATCCAGTACCAGCAAGTCCAAGAATAGAAGCTAACCAACCACCAGCAGCACCGGCAACAAGACCAAGTACAAATGGTTTACCATAACGTAAGTTTACCCCGAAAATAGCTGGTTCAGTAATTCCAAGACCTGCAGAGAGAGCAGCCGGGAAGGCAAGAGCTTTTAGTTTTTTAGATTTTGTTTTTACACCAACTGCAAGAGTTGCACCCGCTTGGGCAGTCATAGCAGCTGTGATGATCGCATTAAAGGCATCTTTTCCTTCATTTGCAATCAATTGTGCTTCTAGTAAGTTGAAGATATGGTGAACACCAGTTACCACGATAAGCTGATGCACACCGCCAAGGATGAGACCAGCTAAGCCAAACGGTAAGGCAAGAATAGCTTTTGTCGCAGCAAGAATGACATTTTCAAGTGAGTGGAAAATTGGACCAATGACAAAGAGCCCAAGAACTGACATCACAAGGAAGGTCAAGAATGGTACAACAAGCAAATCAAGCACATCTGGAATTTTCTTATGCAACCATTTTTCAAGTTTCGCACCAAGTAGTCCAATGAAGAAGGCTGGCAATACTGAGTTTTGATAACCAACTACTGGAATGAAACCAAAGAACATGATTGGCTTTGCAGCACCAGAAGCTACATCCCAAGCATTTGGAAGAGCGGTATTTACCAACATCAAACCAAGTACAATACCGATCACTGGATTCCCACCGAATACACGGAAAGCTGACCAAGAAATCAAAGCTGGGAAGAAGGCAAATGCTGTATCTGTCAACACAACTGTGTAAGTATAGAAGTCTGACGCAGCAAAGGCTTTTGAAGTTGTTCCAAATAACCCAAGAATCGTATCATTATTAATCGCACCACGAATCCCCATGAAGAGACCTGTTGCTACGATTGCTGGCAGGATTGGCACAAATACGTCACCAAATGTACGAACGGCACGTTGGAACCAATTTCCCTTTTTAGCTGCTTCTGCTTTTTGCTCACCAGTTGAAGATGTAGGCAAACCAAGCGCTACCACTTCATCATAGATTTTATTCACTGTACCAGTACCAAAGATAATTTGGTATTGGCCTGAGTTAAAGAAAGCTCCCTGAACCTTTTCAAGATTCTCAACTCTGTCTTTATCAATCTTAGCTTCATCTTTGACCATGACACGCAGACGGGTCGCACAGTGAGCAACACTACTTACATTGTCACGTCCGCCAATGGCCTCAATGACTGCTTTTGCAATGTCCTTATTTTCCATTTGCATCTCCTTATTGAAAATAATTAAAATTTATGAAAGCGATTTAATCGCTCCTACGACTATTATTTTAACATGATTTCAAAATATGTCAAGCGTTTTGCAGAAATTTTATTTTTTTCTATTAAAAAGTTGATTTTTTCAGAGAAAACGTTTACTATATAAGTAAGAAAATTATCTCGGAGGACAAAAGATTGGCTTGGACTACTGAACAACGTTACAAACGCTATGAACAATGGACTGAAAACGAAATCCAACAGATAAAAAATAAAATCGCTACATCACCTTGGCGTGCTACCTACCACGTAGAGCCTGATACGGGACTGCTGAATGACCCAAATGGTTTTTCCTATTTTGATGGAAAATGGATTGTCTTCTATCAAAATTTCCCATTTGGTGCAACTCATGGGCTCAAGTCTTGGGTACAGCTTGAAAGTGATGACCTCGTACACTTCACAGAAACCGGTGTTCGTGTTCTGCCAGACACCCCATTAGACAGTCACGGTGCTTACTCCGGCTCTGCCATGCAGTTTGATGACAAACTTTTCCTATTCTATACTGGAAATGTCCGTGATGAGAATTGGGTTCGTCACCCTTACCAAATCGGCGCTTTGCTGGACAAAGACGGACATATTCAAAAACTAAACAAAGTATTGATTGAACAACCTAAGGATACTACAGATCATTTTCGTGATCCTCAGATTTTTAACTACCACGGACAATTTTATGCCATTGTTGGGGGACAAAATCTTGACAAAAAAGGCTATATCAAGCTTTATAAAGCGGTTGACAATGACTATACAAACTGGGAAGAAGTCGGTAATTTAGACTTTGAAAATGACAACACCGCCTACATGATGGAATGCCCAAATCTTGTCTTTATTGATGAGAAACCTGTTTTGCTCTATTGCCCACAAGGCTTATCAAAAGAAATTGTCCCTTATGACAATATTTATCCAAATATGTATAAAATAGGTCAATCGTTTGACACAAAGAAAGCAGCAATTGTTAAACCTAGTCCTCTGCAAAATTTAGATTATGGATTTGAATGCTACGCCACTCAAGCTTTCAATGCTCCAGATGGCCGTGCCTTAGCTGTCAGCTGGCTGGGTTTGCCAGATATTGCCTATCCATCTGACCGTTTCGACCACCAAGGAACATTCTCTTTGGTCAAAGAATTAACCCTAAAAGACGGTAAACTCTATCAATACCCTGTCCCAGCTATCACATCCTTACGCACAGATAATATCCAAACATTTGCTAACCAAGCGCAAACAAAGAACTGCTATGAATTAGAACTAGAATTTACAACTGATTCACAAGCTGAGATCGTCCTTTTTGCAGATCAAGAGCATAAGGGGCTACGCATTTGCTTTGACATCAAAAATGGTCAAGTAACAGTTGACCGTAGTCAAGCCGGTGAGCAATACGCTCTTGAATTTGGTACCGTTCGTAGTTGTACGATTGAAAACCAAGTTACAACCGCTACTATCTTCATTGATAAGTCAGTTTTTGAAATTTTTATTAACAAAGGAGAAAAAGTATTTTCAGGCCGCGTTTTCCCTCATGAAAACCAAAACGGTATTTTTATCAGCGAGGG
>OLOB01001718.1_pt1 | contig 13977 bp, 10 predicted proteins | sample 1671911 | NCBI WGS metagenome assembly OLOB01 (sample SAMEA3136625, study PRJEB25190) | human gut metagenome | biome: human gut; feature: human-associated habitat; material: faeces | place: Austria | collected 2013
ATTTGCCGCAAACCTTCCGCCAACCGTAGGGGGATTCATCTCTCCCGTTTCCTCGCTCGCTGTATCGGCACTTAGAATTATGCGGTATTGCCTTAACTTTCTTCTTTACATTCCCCGCAAAATACGCTACAATATAAATGTATATTTATAAAAACAAAGAGAAGGAGAGATCGCTTTGTTTACTATCATCAAACGGCGGGAGCTGAACCCCACCGTAACCGAACTTTGCATCCATGCGCCGCTCATTGCCAAGAAGGCAAAGGCCGGCCAGTTTATCATTGTCCGCGCAAAGGAGGACTCCGAGCGCATCCCCCTGACCATCGCCGGGTTTGACCGTGAAGCCGGCACCGTTTCCATCATTTTCCAGGTTGTCGGCGCAGGTACCATGCAGCTCAACTCCCTCAAAGAGGGTGAGGCCGTGCACGACTTCGTCGGCCCCCTGGGCAAGGCCACCGAAATTGATGGCCTGAAGAACGTCTGCGTCGTCGGCGGCGGCGTGGGCTGCGCCATTGCGCTGCCCATTGCCCAGGCACTGCACGAGCAGGGCACCAAGGTCACCGGCATTGTCGGTTTCCGCAACAAGGATTTGGTCATTCTGGAGGACGAGTTCCGCGCCTGCTGCGATGAGTTTATCATTATGACCGATGACGGCTCCTACGGCGAGAAGGGCGTTGTCACCGCGCCGCTGGAGCAGCGCATTGTGGGCGGTGCGAACTTTGACGAGGTCATCACGATCGGACCGCTGATCATGATGAAATTCGTCGTCAAGACGACCAAGCCGCACAATGTCAAGACCGTTGTGTCGATGAACCCCATCATGGTCGACGGCACCGGCATGTGCGGCGGCTGCCGCCTGACCGTGGGCGGCCAGACCAAGTTCGCCTGTGTGGACGGCCCCGACTTTGACGGCTTTGAGGTCGATTTTGATGAGGCTATGCACCGCGGCACGATGTACAAGCCCTTTGAGGCACACGCCCGCGAGGCCGAGTGCAACTTGCTGAAACAGGAGGTGCAGTGATCATGCCGAACATGGACCCGAAAAAGTGCCCCATGCCCAGCCAGGAGCCGAATGTCCGCAACAAAAACTTCAAGGAGGTCGCCCTCGGCTACACCGAGGAGATGGCCGTGAACGAGGCCAAGCGCTGCCTGCAGTGCAAGAACCACCCCTGCCGCAGCGGCTGCCCCGTTGAAATTGATATTCCCGGCTTCATCAAGCACGTCGCCGAGGGCGATTTTGAGGCCGCCTATAACGTGATCGCCCAGTCCAGTGCGCTGCCCGCCGTCTGCGGCCGTGTCTGCCCGCAGGAGCATCAGTGCGAGGGCAAGTGCGTCCGCGGCATCAAGGGCGAATCCGTCGGCATCGGCCGTCTGGAGCGCTTTGTTGCGGACTGGTACCGCAACAACGTACATACCAAGCCTGTTGCCCCCGCCCCCAACGGCCACAAGGTGGCTGTCATCGGCGCTGGTCCCTCCGGCCTGACCGTCGCCGGCGACCTGGCCAAGCTGGGCTACAAGGTCACCGTTTACGAGGCCCTGCATGTGGCCGGCGGCGTTCTGATGTACGGCATCCCTGAGTTCCGTCTGCCCAAGGACATCGTCCAGCACGAGGTCGAGGGCCTAAAGGAGCTGGGCGTTGACATCGAGACCAACATGGTCGTCGGCAAGGTCCTGACCATCGACGAGCTGATGAACGACTACGGCTTCGAGGCTGTCTATGTTGCCTCCGGTGCCGGTCTGCCCCGCTTCATGGGCATTCCCGGCGAGAGCCTGAACGGCGTTTACTCCGCCAACGAGTACCTGACCCGCGTGAACCTGATGAAGGCTTACAAGGAAGATTCCCGCACGCCTATCATGAAGTCCAAGTCTGTCGCCGTTGTCGGCGGCGGCAACGTTGCCATGGACGCCGCCCGCTGCGCCAAGCGCCTGGGCGCCGAGAATGTCTATATCGTCTACCGCCGCGGCATGGCTGAGCTGCCTGCCCGTAAGGAGGAGGTCGAGCACGCTGAGGAGGAAGGCATCGTCTTTAAGACGCTGACCAACCCCACCGAGGTGCTGGGCGACGAGAACGGCTGGGTCAAGGGTATGACCTGCGTGGAGATGGAACTGGGTGAGCCGGATGCTTCCGGCCGCCGCCGTCCCATCGTGAAAGAGGGCAGTGAGTTTGTCCTGGATGTGGACACCATGATCATGGCCCTGGGCACCAGCCCCAACCCGCTGATCCGCTCCACCACGCCGGGTCTGGACGCCGACAAGCACGGTTGCCTGATCACCAACGGCCCTGACGGCCTGACCAGCCGCCCGATGGTCTACGCTGGCGGCGATGCCGTTACCGGCGCTGCCACCGTCATCCTGGCCATGGGCGCCGGCAAGGAAGCCGCCCGTGCCATCGATGCCGCCATCATGGGCAAAGAGAAGTAATTTATAACGCATAGGGTAAGGCCCCGTACTGTTAAAAGGTACGGGGTCTTACTTTCTTTTCAAAGAAAGTAAGCAAAGAAACTTTCAATATTTCGTCACATTTGGGGGATATAATGGTATACTAATAAGTAGAGCATAATGCTCCCCTTGAGGGGAGCTGTCACCGAAGGTGACTGAGGGGTGGCCCGTGTGCCGCCCGCTGCTAAAGTCCCCCCCTCACCCGCTGCGCGCAAGGGGAGCCTTTTGCCCCTACAATAGAAATACACAAAAGCTGGTATCCACCATGTATCATCCTTTCTTTCAATTCGTCCTGCCGCGTATTGGCCAGGCGGCGCTGGATGTGCTGCTGTATGTAAACTTTTTGCAACTGCCGCCCTTGCAGCTGGTCAGCGCATGGCCGGTGCTGTATTACGGCCTGCCGCTGCTGCTTATGCTGCTGCTGGCCTACATCAGCCGCGACCCGCTGGGCTTGGGCATCGTGTTCACCGGGCACCTGGTCACTTTTTACTGCATCGGTACCGGCATCGCGCTGCTCATGCGCCGGGTGGGTGGTACGCCGCAATCCGTTTGGCGCATTTTCTGGCTGGATGGCATAACACCATGGCTGCTGACGGCTTTCATCATGTGGTGGGGCCGCCGCCGCGCCCTGAAACTGTGTACCACAAAATATAATATAACTACGCATAAAAGATTGCCCCATGGCGCTTTGCGCATCGTGCAGATCAGCGATGTCCACCCCCGCGCCTGCGCAGCCATGGATCACACCCGCATCCCCGAACTGCGGGAGAAAATTGCCGCCTGCCGCCCCGACCTGCTGGTGTTGACCGGCGATATTTTCGACGAATTCACCGCGCCGGAGGAACTGGAAGCATTCTGCAGCCTGTTCGGCGAGATCGACGCGCCTCTGGGCAAATACTACGTGCTGGGCAATCACGACCTGTTTCACCATTGGCGGGAGCCAAGCTTCGGCCGTGCGGACTTGGAGCAGGGCTTGGCCAAAGCGGGCGTACGCCTGCTGGAAGATACCGGCGTTATGCTGCCCTGCGGCGTGCGCATCGTAGGCCGCAAAGACTATTTGTATACGAATGGCCAGCGTTTTACTGCCGCCCAGTTGATTCCCGGCGGGCCGGACGACCGCTATACCGTCTGGCTGGACCACGAGCCGCGGGACTTTAAGAATGCCGCAGCTGCCGGTGCGGATCTGATTTTAAGCGGCCACACTCACGGCGGGCAGGTCTGGCCTGCCGGTGCGGTGGGCATGGTCGCCAAAAACGAGCGCAACTACGGCCAAAAGAAGATCACCGATACCTGCACTGCCATCGTAAGCGGCGGCACCGGCACCTGGGGCTACAAATTCCGCACCCAGGGCCGCACGGAAATTGTTTGTGTTGAAATTAAGCAGGTGTGATAGTAAGGCCCCCTCTGCGAGGGGGCCCTTTTATTGTATCCCCTATTTATGCCATAAGGAACTTTTCGCTCCTATCCCCCTTGCTCACGCAGTGATCTTAAAATTCTTTTGCGTACTTTTCTTATAAGAAAAGTACGACCTGCGCATACTTACCCCAGGGGGATTTTTCTATGAAAATTACATTTTATGGCACGAGAGACTATGACCATTTATACTTTGACGTACTGGCTGCCGATCCTGAATATGGGTGCGACATCCGCTTTTTGGCGGCTAATCTGGACAAGGACACCGCACCCTTGGCGGCCGGGGGCGAGGCGGTGTGCGCGTTCGTCAACGCCGACGGCTCGGCCCCGGTGCTGGAAACGCTGGCTGCCGTCGGGGTAAAACTGCTGCTGCTTCGCTGCGCCGGGTTCAATAACGTGGACCTGGACGCCGCCAAGCGCTGCGGCATCACAGTGCTGCGGGTGCCCGGTTACAGCCCCGAGGCCGTGGCCGAACACGCCATGGCGCTGGCCATGGCCGCCAACCGCCGCATCTGCAAAGCCTACATCAAGGTGCGCAACAATAACTTTGCGCTGGACGGCCTGCTGGGTCACACGCTGTACGGCTCCGCCGCTGGCATCGTGGGCACTGGGCGCATCGGCGCGGCCATGGCCCGCATCTGCTGCGGCTTCGGCATGACCGTGCTGGCCTATGACCAGTACCGCAACCCTGCGCTGGAGGGCCTGGTGCGGTACGTCGGGCTGGAGGAACTGCTGCGCACGGCGGACCTCGTCAGCCTGCACTGCCCGCTGACGCCGGAGACCCACCACATGATTGACGCCGATGCCATCAAAATGATGCGGGACAGCGCTATTTTAGTCAACACCAGCCGGGGCGGGCTGATCGATACCCACGCGCTGATCGATGCGCTGCGCCAGCGCAAATTTGCCGGGGTGGGGCTGGATGTCTACGAGACCGAGGACAACCAAATTTTTGAGGATTACTCCGACGACGTGCTGCGCAGCGTGGTGGTGCCGGTACTGCTCAGCTTTCCTAATGTGGTCATCACCAGCCACCAGGCTTTTTTTACCCGCACCGCTCTGCAAAGTATTGCCATAACTACGATGGAAAATGCCCGTGCCTTCGCCCGCGGCGAAAAGCTGGTAAACCTGGTAGAATAGTATAAAGGCAACACCGCACAATTCCCGCCTTACGGCTTAAGCACCACTCCGGCGGCTGCCGCACCTCGCTCGCCGTATCGGCACTTAGAATTATGCGGTATTGCCTAAAATAAGGCATAAGGCGAAAATCAGCCTTGACAAATATCCGAAATCGGACTATACTAGTAAAAGTCCGATTTCGGATTTATTTTTTTGCAAGGAGCCTGACCCATTGGAACCAGAAAACAACCTTTCCCCCAATGCACTGTTGGAGATAGAAAATCGACAGTATAACGAAACCAACCTTTTATACCACACCACGGCGGCACTGTTTGCCCTGTCGGACACGGTGTTCTGGGTGCTCTACTCGCTGTACGGCAGCGACACGTCCCAGACCCAGGCCCAGATGAGCGCTGGCTGGTGTCTGCCTAAGCAGACGCTGAACTCCGCTGTGCGCGGCATGGTGGAGCAGGGTCTTGTTATGCTGACACCCGCCCCCGGCTGCAGACACGGCAAAAACCTGAGCCTGACCGAGGCTGGCCGTGCCCTGGCCGAAAAGACTGTGGCGCAGGTCATCCGGGCAGAAAAGTGTGCCATGCAGCGCATGGGGCTGGAACGCGCCCGCCAAAACCTGGCCCTGGGGGCAGAATACCTGCATTTCCTGCAGGAAGAATTTACGCAATTGAAAGAATCGCAAAACAAAACGGAGAATGTATGAGCAAAGATCGTATCCAGTTATCTGACCATTTTACCACCGGCCGCCTGCTGCGTTTTGTGGCATCGCCTATTATCATGATGATCTTCACCTCGGTGTACAGCGTGGTGGATGGCTTTTTTGTCTCAAATTTTGCCGGTAAAACGGCATTTTCTGCTTTGAACCTGATCTACCCGTTCCTGCAGGCGTTTGGCTGCCTGGGCTTCATGGTAGGCACCGGCGGCAGCGCGCTGGTCGCCATGACACTGGGCACCGGCGATAAAAAGCAGGCGGACAACCTGTTCTCGATGCTGGCGGCCTCCACGATCGTGATGGGCATTGTCTCCACCATCATTGGCTGGTTCCTGCTGGAGCCTGCCGCCCAGCTGCTGGGCGCTACGCCGGAACTGCTGCCGAAATGCCTGATGTATGGCCGCATTCTGCTGGTGTTCCAGACAGCCTTTATGATGCAGTTCTTTTTCCAGAGCTTTTTCATCACCTCCGAAAAGCCGAAGCTGGGCCTGGCCTTCACTGTGCTGGCGGGCCTGACCAACATCGTGCTGGACTTTCTGCTGGTGGGTGTGCTGCGCGGCGGCATCGTTGGCGCGGCGTCGGCTACCGTCATCAGCCAGATGGTGGGCGGCATCGGCCCTATGTTCTACTTTTTCAACCGCAAAAACTCCAGCCTGCTGCACTTTGTACGGCCCAAGTTCAGCGCCAAAGCGCTGGGCAAGGCCTGCGCCAACGGCTCCAGCGAGCTGATGACCAACTTGTCGGCCTCGCTGGTCAGTGCGCTGTACAACCTGCAGCTGATGAAGCTCATCGGCGCCGACGGCGTGGCGGCCTACGGCGTGTTAATGTACGTGGGCTTTATCTTTGCAGCGTTGTTCATCGGCTATGCCCAGGGCTGTGCGCCCATCATCAGCTACCATTATGGTGCTGAAAACCACGATGAATTGAAGAACTTGTTCCGCAAGAGCATTACGATGCTGGCGATTGCCGGTGTGGCGATGTTTGCCAGTGCCCAGCTGATGGCCACGCCTTTGGCGAAGATGTTCGTCGGCTACGACGCCGGCCTGATGGAGCTGACCGAGCATGCGCTGAAGCTGTACGCGTTCTCCTTCCTGCTGTGCGGCTTCAACATTTTCTCCTCGGCGTTCTTTACGGCGTTGAACAACGGTGCCATCTCGGCGGCGATCTCCTTCCTGCGCACGCTGGTGTTTCAGGTGTTTGCGGTGCTGGTGCTGCCCATGGTGCTGGACATTGACGGCATCTGGTATGCCCTGGTTTTTGCCGAGGCTGCGGCGTTGCTCGTTTCGGCGGCGCTGCTGGTCAAGAACCGGAATCGGTATCATTACGCTTGATTTCTGCTTTTAATATGTGCCTTATCGGCCCTGCCCACCTTGCGGCAGGGCCTTTTATAATGGCATTTTGCCGCTAAAATGCACCGAAAACTTACGAAAATATTGACACATTGGGGCTTCCGTTTTATACTGTTAGCGTAGACTAATTACGATCGACTAACTAAAAGAGGAGCATCCCTGTGTTTCTTGAACTGAATCAGATCAAAAAGTTCTTTGGCAGCGGTGAAAACCGGGTCCAGGTGCTGAAAGGCATCGACCTGGCCGTGGAAAAAGGCGAATTCTGCGTGCTGCTGGGGCCGTCCGGCTCCGGCAAGTCCACGCTGCTCAACATCCTGGGCGGCATCGACCGCGCCGACTCCGGCGACATTCTCATCGACGGCGAGCGTATGGCCGATATGAACGAGAAGGCCCTGACCCTCTACCGCCGCCGCCATCTGGGCTACATTTTCCAGATGTACAACCTCATCCCTAACCTGACCGTGCGGGAAAATATCGAGGTGGGCGCTTACCTCTCCCGCCGCCCGCTGGATGTGGACGAGCTGCTCCACCTGCTGGGCCTGTGGGATCACCGCGGAAAACTGCCCAACCAGCTTTCCGGCGGCCAGCAGCAACGCACCTCCATTGGCCGTGCCATCGTTAAGAATCCGGACATCCTGCTTTGCGATGAGCCCACCGGCGCGCTGGATTACAAGACCAGCAAGGAGATACTGAAGCTCATAGAGACCGTCAACCAGAAGTACGGCAACACCGTCATCATGGTCACCCACAACGACGCCATCCGCCTGATGGCCGACCGCGTGGTGCGTCTGCGCGACGGCGCCATCCGCAGCAACGAGACCAATGCGGTCAAGGTCCCCGCGCAGGACCTGGAATGGTAAAGGGGGCTTGCGCGTGAAGAACCCTTTAAACAAACGCATGCTGCGCGAACTGCGCAGCGAGATGGGCAAGTACGCCGTCATCGCCATTCTGCTCATCGCCACCATCGGCTTTGTGTCGGGCTTCCTTGTGGCCGGCTCCAGCATGATCGCCGCCTACAACGAGGGCTTTGAGAAATACAACATCGAGGATGGCCACTTCCGCGTGGAAAAGCAGCTCAACCGCGCCCAGCTTAAGGCGATCACCGGCGCAGGTGTGACCCTGTACGACCTGCACTACCGTGAGACCGCCATGGAAAACGGCAGTACGCTGCGCATCTACCCGGACCGCACCCAGGTCAACACCGTCTGCCTGATGCAGGGTGCCCTGCCTGCCGCCCCCGGTGAGATGGGCCTGGACCGCATGTATGCCGAGAACAACGGCATCGCGGTGGGCGATACCGTAACCGACACAAACGGCCAGACCTGGACCGTCACCGGCTATGTGGCCCTGCCGGATTACAGCTGCCTGTTTAAGGATAATACGGACACGATGTTCGACGCCATCAAGTTCGGTGTGGCCATCGTCACGCAGGAGGCGTTCGATGCCCTGCCAGAACAGCAGACCTGGAACTACGCCTGGCAGTACGACACCGCCCCGGCGGACGACCGCGCCGAGAAGGACGCAGCCACCGACTTTATGAAAGTCGTCAACAAAACGGCGTCCCTGCAGGATTTTGTGCCCGAGTATGAGAACCAGGCCATCATCTTTACCGGTGACGACCTGGGCAGCGACCGCGCCATGATTGCCGTGTTGCTCTACATCGTCATTGCCATTATGGCCTTTGTGTTTGCCGTTACTACGTCCAATACCATCGCCAAAGAGGCGGGCGTCATCGGCACGCTGCGGGCCTCCGGCTACAGCCGGGGCGAGCTGGTGCGCCACTACATGGCCATGCCGGTGGTGGTCACCCTTATCAGCGCGGCGGTGGGCAATGTACTGGGGTACACGGTGCTCAAAAACGTCTGCGTCGACATGTACTATGGCAGTTACAGCTTGCCCACCTATGTCACACGCTGGAACGCCGATGCGTTCTGGATGACGACAGTCATCCCGGTGGCGTTGATGATCTTCATCAACTGGCTGGTGCTTTCCCGCACGATGCGCATCTCGCCGCTGCAATTTTTGCGGCATGACCTCAGCCGCCACGCTAACCGCAAGCATGCCCTGCCCCTGCCGTCGGTACTGCCGTTTTTTGGGCGGTTCCGCACCCGCGTGATTTTGCAAAACCTGGGCAGTTATGTGGTGCTGTTTGTTGGCGTGCTGTTCGCCAATCTGCTGCTCAGTTTTGGCATGATCCTGCCCGATGCGCTGAACCATTACAGTGATACGATCGCAGACAACATGCTGAGCAACACCCAGACGATGCTGCAGATCCCCTACAGCGCCATGGACGAGGACCGCAAGCTGAATGCCCTGCTCTCGATGCTGCAGTTCCGCATGGAAACCGATACCGAGGAAAACAACGCCGAAAAGTTCAGCGCCTACAGCCTGCAGACCCTGGGCACCGACGAGGGCGGCGCGGCCAAAAGCGAGAGCGTGCTGCTGTACGGTGTAGAGCCGGACAGCCGTTACGTGCAGCTGCCGGGTGATGGCGTCTACCTGTCCTCGGCCTACGCCGACAAGTACGAACTGGGCGCAGGGGAGACGATTACCCTGCGGGAAAAGTACGAAGATACGACCTATACCTTTACGGTGGACGGCGTGTATGATTACAGGGGTGCGCTGGCCGTCTTTATGCCCCGGGAAAAGCTGAACGAAGTGTTCGACCTGGGCGACGGCTACTACGGCGGCTATTTCTCCGACGCACCGCTGACCGAGATCAAGGATGAATACGTCGGCTCGGTCATCGACCTGGACCAGCTGACGAAAGTTTCCCGCCAGCTGATGATCTCGATGGGGGCCTCCATGGGGCTGGTCAACGGCTTTGCCGTGATGATCTTCTTCGTGGTCGTCTACCTGCTAAGCAAGATGATCATCGAGAAGAACGCCCAATCCATCTCGATGACGAAAATTTTAGGCTACAACGGCAGCGAGATTGCCCGGCTCTATCTGCTGTCCACCACGGTGGTGGTCGTTCTGTGCTTGGTCATCAGCCTGCCGATCGAAGTATACGTGATGAAGTTTCTTTTCCGCGCTGTCATGATGGAAAGCATGACCGGCTGGATCGAGATGTGGGTCTCGCCCACGCTGTACCCGCGCATGCTGGCGGCGGGCCTGGCTACCTACGCGGTGGTGGCGGTACTGGAGTACCGCCGCATCATTCGCGTGCCGATGGACGAAGCGCTGAAGAATGTGGAGTGATGGGATATGAAAAAAACGATACCGATACTTTTGTCTGCGGCGCTGCTGCTTTCGGCCTGCGGCCAGGCGGCCGGCACGGCGGAAACCACCTCGGCGGACGCCCCTGCTGCCGTGACCGAGACGACGGCGCAGACCTCTGCCCCCAAGACCACGCCCGGCGGCGTGGATAAGGCCGAGACCGTCTACGCCAAGGCCGACGCCGACGGCACCGTGACCGAGACCACAGTGGAAGCTGTGCTGAAGGCCCGCGACGGCGCGACGATTGAAGATGTGGCCGCCCTGCGGGACATCATCAACAAAGAGGGTGATGAGGCGTACACCACCGGCGCCGACAACGCCCTGACCTGGGAGAACAGCGGTAATGCCATCACCTACGAGGGCAAGTCCGACGCCGCCCTGCCGGTGACCACCCGGGTGACCTACTACTTAAACGGCGTGGAAACCGCCCCCGCCGACCTGGCCGGGCAGAGCGGCCGGGTGCGCATCCGCTTTGACTACACCAACCACACCCGCGAGACCGTCACGGTGGATGGGCAGGAGTACACGGTCTGCGTGCCGTTTACGGCCATCACAGCGGTGATTTTGGACGGGGACAAGTTCTCTAATATTGAGGCCGACAACGGCAAAGTTATGGAGCTGGACGGCACAACGGCCGTGCTGGGCACCGCGATGCCAGGCCTGGCGGACAGCCTGCGCCTGACCGAGTTTGAGCCGCTGGAGGACACTGAGATCCCCGCTTATTTTGAAGTGAGCGCCGATGTAACCGACTTCTCGCTGGACTTTACGGCCACGATCCTGACTCCCTCGGCGCTGGATGATCTGGACACCGGCGACCTGTCCGACCTGGACGATTTGAGCGACACACTGGACGACCTGACCGACGCCGCCGACGAACTGGCGGACGGTACCGGCGCTTTGGTCGACGGCGTGCAGGCACTGTATGATGGCTTCCACGAGTACGCCGACGGCGTACAGGGCCTGAACGAGGGCGCCGAAGCCCTGGCCGACGGCCTGACCCAACTGTATGACAGCGGCACGGCCCTGGTGGACGGTGCCAACGCCCTGCGGGACGGTTTGAGTGCGGTCAGCGGAGCCGCCGGGGGGATGACCTCCGGCGATACGGGCAGCAATGACGAGATGATGGCCCAGCTGAACGAGCAGCTGGCGCCGGTAATTTCCAATTATGGCACGACCGTGGTAACGGATACCGTGACCGATGCAGACCTGCTGGCCGCCCTGACGGCGGCTGGCCTTACCGGGGAGCAGCAGCAGGCCGTACTGGGCGCAGTAGGCGTGGCCATGGGCAAAGCGCTGCAAAACGACACCCCTGCCATGGTGCAGGGCGTGGCCGGTACGGTCTCCGGGGTCCTCATGGGCCAGCTTGGCAGCGGCATCAACCAGCTGCAGACCGGCCTGGACCAGCTCGCCAGCGGCAGTGCCGAGCTGGCCCGCAGTGCCGACACCTACGTAAAAGCGGTCGGCCAGGTCAGCCAAGGGGCCGACGCCCTGGCCGAAGGCAGCGCCAAGCTGGACGACGCCAGCGACTCCATGTACGAGGGCCTGGCTGAACTCCACGATGGTGCAGCAGAACTCCACGACGGCGTGCAGGAGTTCAGCGATAAAAACACCGACGACCTTTCCGACGACCTGCGCAACGTAGTCCGCCGCCTGAAAGCCGTCCAGCAGGCGGGCAAAAACTACCAGACCTTCAGCGGCTTGCACAACGGAGATACCGGCAGCGTAAAGTTCATCGTGGAGACGGCGGAGATCAAGAAGTAAACAGGGTAGAAAAAATAAAAGGGAAGAATCTGTGAGGAACAGATTCTTCCCTTTTTGTAATGCGCATGCTTGACTTTCTGCACAAGGCTGCCGCCATCAAAGTCTTTGAGTTTGCAAACAGCTATGGCATCCGATGGCAGGGCTTTGTTCAAACGCTCCAGGCTGTTGTGCAGTTCAGGAAGGCTCTACTGGTCAGACCGAGTTAATGGCAAAGTATCAGTTTTTCAGCATCAGGCGCAGGATCTCCAGGTCCGCTTCCCGCATGCCTTCCCGGGCGATGTGGCCCACGTCCTGGATCGTTTTTTCCACGCTGGCGGTGACGATGCCCTCGCCCTGTTCAAAGCGGTGGCCGTTCATGCTCATGCGTACGCTGAGCAGGCCGGTGTACACCGCCGCCGCGATCTTGGAGGCGCAGCTGGACTTGGCGCCATCGCACCACATGCCGCCCAGAGTGGCCAGAGTGTTGGTGATAACGCCGCAGATCTGCTCATAGCTGCCGCCCTGGAGCCAGCAGATGCCCACCGCTGCCGCGCAGGCAGCGCTGGTGGCACCGCAGTAGGCGGACAGGCTGCCGATGAACCGTTTCTGGTGAATGCTCATCAGGTTGGCGATGGCCAGGGCCCGCAGCAGGCTGTCGTGGTCCACCTGGTTTTCCTCGGCGTAGAGCAGCACCGGCATGGTGATGGTAAGCCCCTGGTTGCCACTGCCCGAGTTGATGACCACCGGCAAGGGGCAGCCGTTCATACGGGCATCACTGCCCGCGGCAGCCGCGGCGGCGGCCCGCATCTCAAAGGGGCCTTCCTGGAACATGCCCCGCAGGGTGGCGCCCACCTCGGCGCCGTAGTGCCCGGCCAGGCCGGTGTCCGAGATGGCCCGGTTACAGGTGATCTGGTTTTCCAACACATCCCGGATGGTGTCCAGGTCCACCGTTTCGCCATAGGTAAGGATGTCCCGCACATTCAAAAGGCTTTTGTCCGGTGCAGGGGCGCACACCTGCCGGGCGCACTCCCCTTCCATCAGATTTTCGCCGTTGTGCTCCATGCGGGTCACATTGGTGTGGGTGGTACGGATCTCCACAAAGGCTTCGTCCGCCCCCGCCCGGGCCGTCACCTGGACTACCAGGTTGTCGGTGCCTTCGATAAGGCTGGTGGTGCAGATACCCGCTTCCAGCAGTTCCACCGCCCGGGCACGAGTGGCATCGGTGACGCTTTCCAGCACCGCCAGACGGCGGGTGGCATCGCCCCCGCAGACGCCCAGCAGGGCGGCGATCTCAATGCCGCGGCGTCCGCCGGAATTGGGGACCGTGACGCCCTTGACGTTCTTGACGATATTGCCGCTGCAGGCCAGCTTCAGGGTATCCGGCTCCCGGCCCAGGATCTGGCGGGCCAAAGCGCCCGCATAGGCGATGGCGATGGGCTCGGTACAGCCCATGGCGGTGATCAGTTCCCCCCGCAGCAGCTCGCCGTATACGGTATATACTTGTTCTTGTAGCATTTCCGTTTACTCCGCTTGTTCAAATTCCGCCCGGACCGCCGCCAGCAGCGTCGGTTCGGTGGCCAGCCGGGTGCCCATCAGGGCCAGGGTCTTGGCCGCGAACAGCATGCCCCGGTGGGCCGCCGGTTTGTCGGCCTGCACCGTGACCGCCCAACTGTGGTTGGGCGTTTTGCGACCGTAGCAGGCGGTGTTGATGTTGACCACCGGCACGATCTGGCTTACGTCCGCCACATCGCTGGAACCGTTGTCCTTCTTGATGGTGCCGTCCACCGGCAGGATGCTCTCGTCCAGTTCCCCTTCCACCCCGGGCAGGCCCACAGCCTGGGCCACCTGGCGGGCGTAGGCTTTTTCCTCTTCGGTAAAGCGGGGCGCGCCGATGGCTTCCATGCAGTCGTGGGCCAGGGCCGCCAGGGTGAAATTCAGCTTGCTGTCGTGGTTTTCACCCAGGATCTTCACTTC
>OLOB01001722.1_pt1 | contig 13950 bp, 16 predicted proteins | sample 1671911 | NCBI WGS metagenome assembly OLOB01 (sample SAMEA3136625, study PRJEB25190) | human gut metagenome | biome: human gut; feature: human-associated habitat; material: faeces | place: Austria | collected 2013
AAGATCTTTTAAAGTTTCGAAACCGAGAAGGCAATATACACACGGATGCGTCGAGGGGCGAATCCCGGTCGCACCATGCCGGCAGCGATGTCAGGACGCATTCGCGGAAAGTTATAAGCCAGGCAGCATCGTGAGAAACGGCCTCAAGCCCATCGGAAACCGAATGCGATGCGAACGCGTCTACCACCATGAAGGCGAGTACTGCATTATCACAGGCATCGGCACCAACGGCTTTATCGTCTCAGCCTATCCTGCTGGTTCAACGAGGAGAAGGAAAAAGCCGACAAGCCCCGCATGCTCGGGCTGCTGGGCAAGCTCAACGTCCGCATCGCAGAGCTGAACGACGGCCCCTTCGTCGTGGACGACCAGGAGACGCCGCGCGTCGAGGCGTTGTAGCCGGCGAGCAAGCCAATTTGATACTCGCAACAACCGCTTTACATATCCGCTCGACCGGCTTTTGAGCTGCATGGGAGACGATCCCGAAGGCGCTTTCGTCAATTATCGGCCTTCTTGGAATGCCTTCCTCAGGCGTTGATCCGTTGGAGACCCATACAGCACCGCAAACACGTCCACAGCCGACCTTTCTTCGTCGACAACGTAAAACACCGAGTACTTGCAAACATTCATGCGACGGACCCCGGCAGAGAGAAGCGGCTCGACCTCTACCTGCCGAAACCGGAAAGGCATCCTCGACAGCCCCATGATTGCTGACTCCAGGTCCCCAAGGAGATCAAAGGCTGCTTGGGGCATGAACAGCTCGTCATGCACGTAACGAACCACCTCCGACATCTGGTTCATCGCCGATGGGGAGACGCGCACCTCGTACTCACGCACCGGAGAGCTCTTCCCTCATCTGAGAGAACGCCACCGATGCCTCAGTCCCCTCGCCCCTCTCGACCTCCAGGAGGCCCCTCAGGAGTGCATCGCGGAGCTGCTCATCGGTCATGGAGCCAGCGTCGACTGACCTGGGGGCCTCGGGCAGCGCGACCCTAAAGGGAATGCCGCCCGTGAGCGAAACCTGTCTCAGAAACATGTCGATGGCGGTCGACATCGACACACCCAGTTGAGCGAGGACCGACTCCGCGGACTGCTTGACATCAGGGTCGACGCGGAGGTTGAGCGTTGCTGTCTTCTGCATAGTAATCACCTCATGGTGATTATAACGCAATTGCATACACTTTGACAGTACATCCTATTCTACGTTAATGAAGAACGGGTTGCTCCAGCGCACGCAATAGCCTCTTCGATTCAGGCAGGCGCCCGGAATTGGGGCGCCCTTGATCAGCTTAGCCCGTTGACGGCTTCCTCGAGCTCCACCATGTAGGCGACTATCTCATCGATGCTCGGGTAGCTGCCGAACAGCATCGGCCTCATCGAGGCGTAATCGGCCGCCAACTCGTCGAGCCTGCCCTTTGGAGGGGCGAGCCTGAGCGTGCCGGGCCTCGCGTCGGCCAGCTTGGCCCACGGCGTGCGGTAGAACTTCTCTTTGAACCTGACGACCTGTTCGAGGAGGCCGGGCTGCGCTACGGCGCGGTCGAGCACGAACGAGTGGCCGAGGCGATACATGTCGTAGTAATGGCGGGAGTAGCGCCTGGGCATAGCCTTGCCCTCGGGCCTGTTGGCCTCCTGGTGCAGGATGGTGGCCTTCTCCCAGAACGTGCGCTCGGGACTCGCGGTGCGCACCGTGGTCGACAGCTCGGGCCCGAACGGAACCACGTCCGCCGCGTACGGGGTTATCGCCGCCTCCTCGGAGGGCGACCACGCCGCCATGGGCCCTATCTCCAGCTTGATGGTGTCGAGCGTGCCCGCCGACTCGTAGGAGCGCGGGTAGTCGAAGTACACGGTCTCCTCCTCGGCCCCGCACCTGACGGACGCTTCGGTGCCGAGGGACTCGGAGAGCGTAGCCCTGAGCTTCGGGACGAAGGCGTCGGCCAGGAAGGCGTTCGCGCGCTCGATGCTGTCGGCCTTGAACCGCTCCTGCGCCGAGTTGCTGCGCGGCTCCCACGGTTCGTCCTCGCCGTAACCCAGTAGTCGCCAATCGAGTATGAGGTCGATGTCCTCCGAGAAGCGCTCGATGAGCCCGAAAGCCTTCGACAGGCTCGTACCGCCCTTGAACACCATGGACTCGGCGAAGCCGCTTCTGTGGAAAAGGTGGTCCAAGGTGTAGCACACCCAGAAGTCCTTCTCGACGACGGCCGGCGCAAGCGCCATCCTCTGCGCGGCGGCCTCGAAGACCAGTCTGCGCTCGTCGGTCGAGGCCCTAGCGATCCTGTCCATGCTTCGCCTTCCATATCTTCTTCGCGGCCTCGGCAACCCAGGAGGTGAGCCCCGCCGACTCTTCTAGGAACGCGCCGGCCTGCTCTTCCGTGAGGTTGCGCGCGAGCGTTCCGATTTCCTCGTCGCCCACGTTCTCGCGTCCGAGCGCCTTGAGGCCCTGCACGATGGTGCAGGTGATCTGCGAGCAGTCGAGCAGGTCGCGGTTGGCGCGGTGCCGGAGCTCGATATCGTACGGCCCGTACTCGTAGCGCTTGTACGGACCGCTGCTGACGTAGACGAGCTTTGCGGGCACCTGCGTGTCGAGGCCCAGCGCATTGAGCGCCGCGTCGCCGGACGGTGCGACGATCCACTTGTTGGCACGGGCGACGGCGCGCACGACCTCGTCGGCGCTGGCCGGCACCTCGGTGCCCATGAGCGCGCTGCGCTCCGGCGCGTAGTAGACGCCGCGGATGGCGCGGGCGATCCCTCCCTTTGCATGCAAGCGCCCGAGCGCGTTGGCGGCATTGCGTCGGCCTGCGACGTCGGAGAAGTCGGCGGCTGTGAAGGCCCTGCCGGCGCCGAAGCTCTCTATGCGCTTAGCGATGGCCTCTGCTTCTGTCATAGCGTTCCTCCTTTTTGATGAAAATAGTATATACCTTTTTCATCAAATTGCCTCTGATTGCCTTGGTCGCCCACGCATCGCGCCTGCGGTCCCTCGCCGCGCCGGCACGCACGCGTGCGCCCGGAAGCGGTTGCGCCTCCCAATCGCGGCCTGGGATTAGCACCGAGGCATCCCGAAGAAATCGTCGTTGTGAATCTGTCCCATTCCCGTTGGCAAGTCGATTTCCGTTTCGCATGATGCGGGCAACGGAAGATAGGAGGCGGATATGGGAGCCCCATCGCCAAGGTACACGGCGGAGTTCAAGCAGAAGGCTGTCGAGCTTTACAAAAAGTCCGGGACGACCTACGCGGAGGTGGCGCGCGGGCTGGACTGCGACGCCAGGGGCCTGTCCGACTGGGTCAAGAAGGCCGACGCGGCCGATTGCGGACGGGCGACGACCCGTTCCAGATGGCCGCGGACCTGCGCAGGCCCAAGCGCGAGAACGAGCGGCTGAAGAGGGCGAAGTTCAAGTTCATTTTCCTCAACGAAGGCAGGCGGCCGGTCTCGGAGATGTGCGCCGCGCTCGGGGCGACCCGCCGGGGCCACTGCGCGCGGAAGGGCCGGCCGCCGAGCGCGCACGCGATGCGCGACGGGGAGCTCGCCGGATTGATCACCCGGGGCAGAAGCGAGGTGCGCGGCATATACGGCGCACCCAAGACCTTCTTCGCGCTGAGGCGCATCGACGTGCGCGGATGGCGCGGCGTCACGCGCGCGTGCGCCAAGCGCCCCTCGGGCGAGAAGGGCGCAGCCAGGCGGGGAGTCGGTCGAAGACCTGGTCAAGCGCAAGTTCAGCGCCGACGGCCCCAACATGGCGCGGTTCGCCGGCATCACCTGCGTGAAGACCCGGCAGGGCCGGCTGCACCCGGCGCCGGCGATGGGCATACGGTCGAGGCGGGCAGTGGGCTGGGCCATGGGCCCGGGCATCGCCGCAGAGCTCGCCGACGAGGCCCTGAAGATGGCCCCGGCCAGGCGAAACGACCCGAAAGGCTGCATGCATCGTTCGGGTCACGGAGCCCAGCACGTGTCGCTGCCGCCGTCCAAGACCGTGCGCGAGCGCGGCGTGCGCCCGTCCATGGGCTCGATATCCTCGCCGTGGGACAACGCGGCCATGGGGTCGCCCGTGGGCATCGTGAAGTCGGAGTGCGTGCACGCGCGGGCCTGCGCCGCGCGCGAGGAGGCCGCGCTGGACATCTTCGAGTACATCAAGGCGATGCACAACCGGGCGAGGACCCACTCGGCGCTGGGCTACATGAGCCCGGTCGAGTCTGAGGAGGCCAATTGGCCGGATGACGAAGGCCGCCCGAGGGCGGCGTAGAAGGTGTCAATGGAATCGGGGTAGATTCAGATTCAGATTCAGTGCCTCGGCCGAGTACGTGACCCCCGTGCGCCGCATTATGGACGACGCCGGCGTGAGTTTCCAGACTGCCGAACTGGGCAAAGTCGACGTGGGCGGCGGCGGAGCCATCGCCTACATCCCCGCGAAGTACGGCATGGACGTCATCGACTCGGGCGTGGCCGTGCTTTCCATGCACGCGCCCTGGGAAGTGACGAGCAAGGCCGACATCTACGAGGCCTACAAGGGTTACCTGGCGTTTTTGAAGAACGCATAAAGGCGAGAAAGCCGCCGACAACTAGCGCCCGCAAAGCGAGGGGCCAGGCAAGCCGTGGGCGTAAAGTGATGGTCTTGCCGCCAGGTGCCCCGCGTCCGCGGAGTGAGGGGTGGCTGACAAACTTGCCGGCGAAGTGAACACGCCTGCAGGGAAAGCCAGCCCACCAGTAGGCCGCGGAATAAAACGGGCTGCTCGGTTCAGGTCGAGCAGCCCGTTTCTCTTTCGGCGATAGCTCCATTCGGCATTTCGCAATGATTCCAACCGTGCTTTTGCAACTTTTTCATTCGGTATTTCGCAATGTTTTCAACCAGGGCTTTGCATAACACAGGTAGGGTCGATCGCCCAGTCTCTGCGCCTCGCGCCCCTAGTCCCACGAGTCGATTTTTACCCTACCGCCCCCCGTTCCACGACTGAGACAAATCACCCGACCCCTGTCCCGTTCGTGGACCCCGGTGGACCGCGCCCACGCGCTTTCGCAGCAAAGCCCCGAGGACGAGAATTCGGCCGACCTTACGCGAAGTCGTGGCGCAGCACGACCTCGCCGCAGTGCGGGCCGCGCGTGGTCCGCTCGACCCAGGCGCGCAGAATGCGGCCCTCCCACACGTCGATCTTCGCCACGCATTGCGGGAATCCCCCGCGGGGGTTGGTGGGCGAACCGGGGCAAAGCAGCAGGTCAGCCGGGCGCGCTTCCTTCCCCACCACGATTTCGGGAATATGGGTATGCCCGTGAATGCACACGTTCGGCAGCGGGTCGCCCGGCGCGAGCACGCCCGAGCCCGCGAACGTGATGTGCACATCCCGCGGATAATGTGCAACAAGAAAGCGCACACCGTCGACGACGGGCCGGGCGAAACGGCGCACCGAAGAGCCATACTCGTTGAAATCGTTGTTGCCGAGCACTGCCGTCACGGGCGCAAGCGTTTGCAGATCGCAAATAATCTCGGGGCTGCAGATGTCGCCCGCATGGATGATATGCTCGCAATCGGCGAGCGCATTAAACGCTTCAACAGGCAAAACGCCATGCGTATCGGAAATCACGCCGATTCGGGCCATGTCACACCACGCTTCCTTTCGCCCCTTACTCCCCAAAGCATACTCGTTTGATGAGCGCTCGAGAATACCTGTTCGCGATTGCAATGCGAAACGGGTCTCGCCGCTATCGCGGTACAGGGCGGAATGACGGAGGAAACCCAGGATGAGAAGCGCGCATCAAGACGCGAAAGGGGCGCAAGCGGCGTGCTGAGAGCGAGCGAACACCCTGCCCCTGCCCCTTCTCTTCGGCATCGCCTTCCAATTATCTAAGCGTAGTCCACTCAAGTTACCTTCTAGCAAATGTGTCAGGTTTGTGACGAACTAGCACTCTTCATTGACGAGTGCTAACGAGGAGTCTATAACAATAGTCGAACCAAGAAGGGACGCCGAGAAGAAGCGAAGGCAAGGCGCCGTAAGGCTTTAGCCCACTGCAGGCGGGCACGACAAGGTTGCCGCCCACCTCAAAAGCGAGCGAACAACCGCGGCAGCAGGCTTCCGCCGATTCCCAAAACAGAGCGCCCCCCGTTATTAGGAGATGACAATGATGACCATGCTTATGCCGACTCGTAGGAATTTCTTTAATGACCTGATGGCCGATCCGTTCGACGCGTTCTTCAACACCCCGTTCACCCCGGCTCCGAAGTCTTCTTCCACGCTGATGCGCACCGACATCAAGGAGCATGATGACGGCTTCGAAATGACCATCGACCTGCCCGGATTCAAGAAGGAAGATGTTCAGGCGGAGCTTAAGGACGGCTACCTCACCGTAAATGCCGAGACCAAGACCGAGACTTCCGAAGGCGACGAGAAGAAGGGCACCTGGGTACGCAAGGAACGCTTCGAGGGCAAGTGCAGCCGTACGTTCTACGTGGGCGAGGATGTCAAGGAAGAGGACATTAAGGCCCGCTTCGAGAACGGCACGCTCGTGATCGACGTCCCCAAGCCGCAGCCGCAGCCGAAGCTTGAGGAGAAGAAGACCATCGCCATCGCGTAGCCTCTCCCCTTTACCTCGATTTTCCTTTCCCTCTCTTTTCTCTAATCGACGCTGGGCGCACCCGATAAGCCCAGTACGAAAGCCCGTAAGGATCCTCCCCTTGCGGGCTTTCTTTTTCTCGCCTTGTGCCTGGTGTATCATGGCGCCGAACAACAGCGAGGCAAAGGATGGGCAGATGGACGCAGCAACAACCCGCGGCATTCCGCAACTGAAGAACATCGAGCAGGTCAGCGAGGGATGGATCAACAAGTATATCCTCACTTACGAGCTGCCCGACGGCACCGACTACGTGTACGAGAGCACATCGCGCAAGAAGCTCGAAGCGTACCGTACGGGCCTTTTGGCGAACGCCCGCGGCGAGGCGCCGCGCGTTGACGCCGTTTGCATCGTGGGCGAAACGCGCGAAGGCACGCTGCTCATGATCCGCGAGTTCCGCTATCCCTTGAACTCCTGGTGCATCGCATTCCCCGCAGGATTGAAGGAACCTAACGAGAGTATTCGGGAATGCGTCGACCGCGAGCTGCGCGAAGAAACAGGATACCGCCTGCGCACCGACGTCGATGAGCCTGTCCGACTTTTGCCCCAGGCGGGATTCTCGTCGACAGGGCTGACCGACGAGGCGATTCAAATCGTATTCGCCCAGGTGGAGAAGGCGGGCGATGCGCAGCCCGAGGAAAGCGAGCTCATAAGGCCCTTCCAACTGCCCCTCGGCGGTGTACGCCGCTTCCTCGACGAGAGCACGACGCTCATCGGGACACGTGCCCAGCTTATCCTGGAAATCTTCGCCGCGCGCGCCGAACGCTAGGAGGTTTGCGGGCTATTCCTTCTTATCGCCAAGCGCCTCGAGCGCGGCGGCGTAACCGCCCGACCCGTAGGAGAGGCACTTCGACACGCGGGCGATGGTCGTCGCCGAGGCGCCCGTAGCCTCTTCGATCGCAGAATAGGGCTTGCCCGAAGAGAGCAGACGGGCCACAGCCAAACGCTGCGAGGTTTCGCGAATCTCGCGAATCGTGAACAAGTCCTCGAGCAGGGCAAATACTGTGTCGTTGTCGTTTAGCTTGGCGAAGACGGACAGCAGGTTCTCGACTTCGGGGGTTCTCAGCTCGCTCATTTCACTACCCTTCTGCTCGTATGAGGCCGTACTCGATGGAATCGACAAGCGCGTTCCACGATGCCTCGATGATGTTCTCGCTCACACCGACCGTACCCCAGCTGCCGCGCTTATCGCTCGTCGTGATGATAACGCGCGTCGTAGCGCTCGTGCCGGCGCCTTCCTCGTCCAAAATGCGCACCTTGTAGTCGGTGAGCTCCATGTTCGCCACCTGGGGCAAGTACTCAGTGATCGCCATGCGAAGCGCCGCGTCGAGCGCGCCGACGGGGCCCGTGCCCTCACCCGTGGCGACGATTCGGCGATCACCCACATGGATCTTGACCGTGGCCTCGCTCGCCGCATCCTTCGCGAGTGCGCCCGTGTCTTCCCGATCGTCCACGATGACGCGGAAACTCTCCAGCCTGAAATGGGGCTCATATAGGCCGAGGTGCCGCCTGATCAGCACCGCGAGCGACCCGTCAGCCACCTCGTAGGAGTAGCCGTGCGCTTCGCGCGTCTTCACATCGTCCAAGATTGCCTGGAGCGTCCGCGCATCACCCGAAAGGTCGATTCCCAGGCTCTTTGCCTTCGCAGCAAGCGACGCCTTGCCCGCAAGTTCGCTCACGAGCATTCGCGTTGCGTTGCCAACGTTTCGAGGATTCGTGTGCTCGTAGGCTTCCGGAAAACGCGCGATGGCGCTCGCGTGCAGGCCGCCCTTGTGCGCGAACGCCGAAGCGCCCGTATAGGGATGGTGCGCAGGAACGGACAGGTTGCATGTTTCGGCTACGAACTGGGCGGTCCGCGTGAGGTCGCGCAGGTTGTCGGGGCCGACGCAATGGAGCCCCATCTTGAGCTCAATGTCGGCAATGGCAGTAAGCAGGTCGGTGTTGCCCACGCGCTCGCCGATGCCGCCGACGGTGCCCTGCACCTGCAGCGCACCCGCACGGACAGCGGAAAGCGCATTGGCCACCGCACAGCCGGAATCGTCGTGGCAGTGAATGCCCAGCTGCTGGTCGGGAAGCGCACACGCAACGACGCCGACTATCTCTTCCACCTCGAAGGGAAGCGCGCCGCCGTTCGTCTCGCAAAGATCGATGGAGTCGGCGCCGGCCTCACTTGCCGCGCGAATGCACGCGAGCGCGTAGTCGGGATTGGCCTTATAGCCGTCGAAGAAGTGCTCGGCGTCGAACACGACGGCGAGCCCGTGGGCCTTCAGATATGCAACCGAGTCGGCTATCATGCGAAGGTTTTCCTTGAGCGTGGTCTGCAATGCGCGCGTGACCTGGGCATCCCACGTTTTCCCTACGATAGTCACCACGGGAGCGCCGCACTCGACGAGATCGGCAAGGCCCTGATCCTGGTCGGCCGGCGTGCCCTTCTTGCAGGTGGACCCGAACGCGGCGATGCGCGCATGGTCAAGCGGCATCTCCTTCACGCGGCGGAAGAACTCGATGTCCTTCGGGTTTGACGCGGGGAAGCCGCCTTCGATGAAGTCGATACCGAATGCGTCGAGCCGCTCCACGATGCGCAGCTTGTCGTCGAGCGAAAGCGAGATGCCCTCGCACTGCTCGCCGTCGCGCAATGTGCAGTCGTATGTGAAGATGCGCTGAGTCAAACCCCGTCTCTCTCCAATGGAAGCGCCGATTGAATAGCCGTTCGTCCACGGGCTATTCTACTCCAACAGACTAGAGCGGGAGAGCGCTTTTCGGGGAAGGTTTCGCCGTCAAGCACGAAGTGCAGCTCCAAGGGATACATCATTAGGGAGCTAGCGGTCATCGAATGCGCGGGAACCTGCAGCTTTCGAGTACGCGAACAGTCCGTCCAAGCGAAAGTCGAGCCCCCGACGAAATAGAGGCTTGAGCGCAGAGGGCAACCACCCGACGCTTACTTCGACCCACCGCCACCAAGCCCGATGAGCAGATAGAGAATCCAACCTGCGGCAATGATGCCGTACCTAGCCTTTTTGCTCATGTCTTCCTTGTTCAGCATGATAATCGTGAGCGGAACGGGGAAGATGCAGATCCACCCCAGAACCCACAGCCACGTTTTGCGCCTCTTCGGGGGCTCGTGAGGGGCCTGCTGGGGTTGGGGAGGGACTTGGGGCTGGAAAGTTGGCTGGGAGGCTGGTTGATAGCAGGCTTGCTGAGGCGGAAAAGATGCCTGCGCCGCTTCCGCTTGAGCCCTCTGGCGCCCCTTCTCGAATTCGTACCCAGCCTTTTCTGCCCCGTCGAGCTGGACTTTCTGAATCTCGTCATCTACTGGCAGGGCGGCACCGCAATAGCTGCAGAAAGCCATTTTCCTATCCATGTCGACTTCAAGCCGAGCGCCACAGCCCGGGCAGGTAAGGTTGACGATCTTCACGAGAATCCCTTTCGCATCACGAGCTCCGAGATGAAAATTAGGAAATCGAGCACCAGCTTCATTGCGAGCCGTTCTCACTTCTTTCCCTGTCCTCGCGAATGAGGCGCTTCAGGTATGACGACATGCTTTCCTCCCGATTCCTCGCGAATTCGTACAAATCGTAATCGGGCGGAAAGAAATTGCACTGGATTTTCTTCTGCTTCGCCTTCTTGTACTTGTTTTCCGCCGCGCGCTGCGCATCAGTACGCTTCACGGCGCGCTTCTTCGGTTCCGGCATCGCAAACCCTCCCTAGAAAAACGGCGAAGTCGGGGTTGTCCCGCACGCTCGGGGAGACACTTGCGGAAGGCGTTGGCCCCGGGACCCGCGCGCTGAGATTGCCGCGCGCGGGGAGCGCTTAAATGACTCGCCACCTCTTCGCCGCGCCCTTTGCTGGGTTCACTATACTCAGCCCGAAGCGGCCGTATGTCCCCACCATGGTACAGGTGCGAAAACCGTCCGTTTGGCATGCATCGCCCCTAAATAAGACTCTCACGGCCGCCCTGTACGACGGCATAAAAGAAGCCCTCAAGTTGCTTCTGTTTGGCGACAAGGACAACTAGAGGGCTTAACCGTCTCGCCGCGTATCTTCGCGGCGGGATGCCGGGTCCAGCATACCGCGGAAAGCATCGGTGACGCGCTGCGAAGCAGAGATCGGCCGACCCCACGAGCGCCCCAACCTGCCGGAAATCGGGCGGTTTTCATCAACATGAGCCGCTTGGGAAGCGATCTTCGCCCCCTGCGGCGGGTCACCACGAACGGCATGCGGACATAAGGCCAGGTCAGCGAAAAAGGCACCTCTCGATGATGTCTTTGCCCCTGAGGACTTCAAGCCATTCGGCGGGTATTCCGTCCATCCCGTAGAGTATGCCGGCGAGCGCACCAGCGACGGCACCCGTCGTGTCGGTATCATCGCCAAGGTTGACGGCAAGAAGCACGCAGTCGCGATAGCTTGCTGTGTTGGCAAGGCACCACAGCGCCGCTTCGAACGTATGGCGCACGTAACCACTTGAACGAATGGATCCTCGAGGCTTATCCGGATCGACGCCGTAAGCCAAGGCCACTTCTCTCGCCTGCTTGCCCGAGATAAGGGAGCGGGCGGCACCGACCATCCCTACGCAGGCCTCGGTCGACGTAGCGTGAGCATGCGTGATGGCAGACACGGCCCGCACCCCATTGTCAGTGGCGTCGGTGAAGGCCAGTGGCACAGTTCGCATGAGAGAGCCGTTGCCGTTATTGCGCTCGCCGGAAAGACCATGGCCAAGCCTTAAGGCCGTGGCAGTAGCGTTGCCGATGTCGAACAGGCCGTCGCAGGAATACGCGCCATCCCGATACCAAGCGAGAAATTTCTCGCGAATGTCGGCGATGTCGATACACCCAAGCTCACGATAGCTATCGCATATCGCGAGGGCCATCGACGTGTCGTCGCTCCATGTGCCCGGCGGCTGGTTATGCGTGCCGAAACCGGCCATGCCGACGCATTTGAACGTATCGCGAGGCATGAACTCGTAGGGCACGCCCAGGGCATCGCCCACCGCCTGGCCGTAGATGCAGTCTCGAAGCGTTGCAACCATGATGAGCTCGCTCGCTTTCCTTCGCGCCTTCCGTTGCGCCCACTATACCCAATTCGGAGATGTCGTATGTCCTGACCATAGTACAGGTACGGGAAATTGCGCTACTGTACACTCGCGGGGAGGCTGATTGCACAAGCGTCCCAACCTGCCAGAAATTCGGGAAGGGAGCGGCAATGGAATGGTTACCTCGCGACGCCGACTGCGCCAGGCCCCGATCCCATGCCTCCTACGCTCGATGAAGGCGTGGTGCTCGCGGTTGCAGAAGTCGAGCTACCGCCCGAGACGGTCCCGGAATCGGTATAGCCATGCGCATCCGCGTTCGTCAGCACTCCGCCTATCACCAGGGTATATTCCCCGCCTTCGGTAAACTTCGGGCTGCTTGCCAGCACCATGCCGAATTGCTTGGTGGCTGTTATCGACGCAATCACGTTGCCATCTGCGTCTGCTATCGCAACCGTATCGCCCGCACTGCCGTTCACGTTCGCGGTGTAGAGAAACGGCTGCGTGCCGCTCGAGAAACTCTGTGCCATGCGCGACGAACCGATCATGAGCACCGTACCACCCGAAACGGTCGCCTCGCTATCGTAGTCAAACGCGCCATCGCCATCGCTCGACGGGCCATTGACGAGTACCGTGCCGCCCGTGATTTCCACGCTGCCGTTGCTGTCGATGGCATCGCCCGCCGAGTCGAGCACGAGCGTTCCGCCGTTGATCTGAATAAGACAGTCGGAAGAACCTGCGTCAGGGGCACCGCCCTGATTGCCGCCTTGGTCGCCCTGCGGCATATCACCTTGCGTTGACTCGCTTTGCGGGGCGTTGTTTTGGGGCTGTTTCCCGCCCTGCCCCCGGGCGCCGCCTTGCGAAACCCGGCCATTCGATCCGCCCTGGTCACCACCCGGGAAATTACTAGCATCCGCAGGACTTCCACCTGCTGCGGGCCCACCTTCGCCTGATGCTTCTCCATTGACAGCAATACCGCCCTCGCCAGGAGCGCTACTATCATTAGCATTCTCATCATCGTCCGAGCTATCCGAAAGGTCGGCAGCGCTTGAGTTCACCGCGTCATCGGACGCCACGATGGAAGTATCGCCGCCGTTCACGTACACCTTTTCCGCCTCGAGGCCTTCGCAGCAGCTGGTCACGTCGATGGTGCCGCCGTCGACCGCAAGCTCGGTTTCCGCATGGAAGGCATCATCGCCCGAGCTCACCGTGAACTCACCGCCCGCAATCGCCATCTGCAAGTCGGAATGAAACGCATCGTCGGCCGAGGTCACGCTGAACGTTCCGCCCGTGATGCCGATATAGGTTTTCGCCTGCACCGCATCGTCGCCCGCATTGATCGAGAAGGTGCCGCCCGTAATGCTCACGAAGCCCTGCGTCGCCTCGGTGTCCTTGTTCGACTTGATGCCGTCACCTCCCGCCACCAGGCTGAACGAGCCGTCAGCAATCTTCACGCAATCGCGGCCGCGCAGGCAATCCTCCGCCGCCGTCACGTTCAGGATTCCGCCCGTGACGACCAAGTCGTCCTTCGAGCAGATGCCGTGGCGATAATTCGCCGTCACGTTGAGGGCCCCCGTGCCGTTGATGGTGAGGTCGCAGCGGCAAAAGAGCGTCGCGTACGGCTCGTCGGAGCCGTCTTCAAGCACGTAGTCGGTGCCGTCGGAAAGCGAGTTTTGCGTGCCATCGGCCAAGGTCACGAAGCATTTATCGACGTTCTTCGCATAGACTGCGGGACCGTTCTCGTTGTGGATAGTCGCCCCCGCAAGTACCAGCTGTACCTTCGCGTCATCGGACGCGTCAACCACGATCTGCCCCGATGAAAGCTCACCTGAAATAATGTAGGTTCCTTCCGATGAGATGGTCACCGTCGAACCATCGACTGCGGCACCCGAGCCGTCAACACTTGCGGACGACCCCGAAAGCGCGATGCGCGTGGCGGACGTCTCATCGTAGCTTGCATCCAAGTCGCGCTTCGAATAGTCCAGATCAAGAACCGAAACGTCGAAAGCTGCGGCAACGTCTTCAAAAGTGGAAGACTCCGAGTCAACCGCTGCAGCAGCATCGCTTGACGCCGCGGAAGAAGACTGCTCGCCCGCGCAGCCGCCCAACCCCGAAAGCGAGAAAGCGAGCACAGCGGCGATACAAAGTGTGGCAAGACGCCTCATGCGACCCGACCGGGCCCCTTCTGCGACGCCCACAAAGCGAGTTCCGCAGCGCAGCGAAGGCTGTTTGAGCGACTGGGCGTTGCCGGAGGGGCTGGAGCCCGCGACCTGGCGGGGCTCTTCGGCGGCGCCCACAAAGCGAGTTCCGCAGCGCAGCGAGGACTGTTTGAGCG